>CEQY01155612.1_pt1 | contig 23299 bp, 27 predicted proteins | sample 361391 | NCBI WGS metagenome assembly CEQY01 (sample SAMEA2621075, study PRJEB7988) | marine metagenome | isolation source: saline water (ENVO:00002010), including | reverse complement strand
GCGTCATCAATATGCGGAAATTTCAGGGGTATGAAATCGAGTTATAAATGGAAACAGCACTGGTTATAGTCATTGCGATTTTGGCCATCTTAGTTCTGGGTCTGTTCGCATTAAGTGTTGTTTTAGTCCTTAAATTTTTGAAGCTTAAAGAGACTACCAAAAATATAGAGCCGAAAACTCTTGGTGAGGATATCGAGTCTAGACAAATTCCCGATGAAATTAAAAAGGCGATTGAGCAGGCTAAGAATATGGGTGATAACCTACTTGGCCGAGTTTGTGTAGATCATCCCGAGCTACCTGCCAAAGGACAATGTGCAATTTCAAACGAGATCTATTGTGAACTTTGTCTCACTAAAGAAAACGACGTTAAAATTGCGAGAAAGTATTTAAATTTACTTCTAGATAGTAAGTGGGAGCATATTTTTATGCTTCATAATGAGAAAGTGGGAGCAGATAAGATTAATGAACTTATGCGTGTGAAGCGAACTCTCTGGGAAGAGCAGGAGCTTCCTTTAATCACTCAACAGCAATTTAAGATAAATATTGAAATAGATAAAATAGAAGATTATACAGCTGTAATGGCTCGAGAGCAGGATAGCGAACGGGTTAAACGCATGTTGGATTTTCTCGAGGTAGCGGATGAATCAGCAAATTTATAACACCATGTCTGGAAAAAAAGAAATCTTTAAGCCCTTAAAAGAAGGGGAGGTGAAGATGTATCTTTGTGGACCAACAGTTTATGATTTTCTTCATATTGGAAACTTTAGAGGGGCCATCATCTTTAATCTCATTCGAAATTGGTTTGAAGAGCAAGGCCGTAAAGTGACATTTGTTTATAACTACACAGATGTAGATGATAAAATTATAAAACGTGCTAATGAAGAAGGGGTGGAATGCTCTGATATTACAGAAAGGTTTATAAAAGAGTTTGAAACTGATTTTGGCCGTCTCGGCTTGAAGCCGCACGACTATAGACCTCGCGTTACGGAGCATATCCCACAGATAATTGAGCTCATCGAGGGTATTCAAAAGAATGGCAAAGCCTATGAAGTTGAAGGAGAAGTTTTTTATGATACCCAAGCTTTTGAAGGTTACGGCAAACTTTCTAAAAAGAAGCTTGATGAATTAGAGGCGGGTCATAGAGTGGACGTAGATGGACGTAAAAAGAACCCTCAAGATTTTGTATTGTGGAAGCCCTCTAAGGCAGGTGAGCCTAGCTGGGATTCTCCTTGGGGCAAAGGTAGACCGGGCTGGCATATTGAGTGTTCTGCCATGGTGAAATCTATTCTGGGAGAGACCATCGATATACATGGGGGAGGAATTGATCTTATCTTTCCTCATCATGAAAACGAAATTGCTCAAAGTGAGGGATGCAATTGCACTACCTATGCTAATTATTGGGTCCATAATGAATTTATTAATTTTGGTGCTGAGAAAATGAGTAAATCATTAGGTAATGTGATTACCGCTCGAAATTTTATGGAGACTTACCACCCGGAGATACTTAAATATCTTTTTCTTTCAGCTCATTACCGAACTAAGATGAGTATTACGGACGATAAACTACTTCAGACAATCTCTGCTTTAAATAGAATCTATTCCTCTCTTTTATTGGCAAGCTCCACTGTGAAAAAGGTGGATGCTCCTGGTGAAATGGATAAAGCTTTTGGTTCTAAACTAAAGGAACTTGATACTAAGATTACTGAAGCTCTTAATGACGATTTTAATACCGCGGAGATGATTTCATTTATCTTTGAAGGAGTGAGGGCCTTTAATGCTCTTGGATTTGCCAATAAGGGCAAAAGAAATCCAATACATAAAGGCTGCTCAGAAGCATTTCTTAGTTGGATGAAAAAATATGGAGAAATGAGTGCTTTATTTAACGCCGACCCTGAAAAGATCTTAAATGAACTTGATGAAGTTCTTATTAGCATGAAAGATATAGATCGCTCAAAAGTTGAAGAACTGATCACAAAGAGAGCTCAAGCAAGAGAAGCAAAAGATTGGGCGCAAGCTGATGAAATCAGAGACGAACTTGCCGCTATGGATATTGAGCTTCTAGATGGACAGGCTAAGGCTTGGAGAGTGAAAGTCAGTGAATAAAGTTCTCTTTGTTTGTCTCGGTAATATATGTCGTTCCCCGGCGGGGGAAGCCGTTTTAAAATCTTTGACCAGTGGGTCTGATTATTTAATCGACTCTGCAGGAACGAATGGGTTTCATGATGGTGAGAAAGCAGATCATCGCATGAGAGAAGCTGCTAGTAGAAGAGGGATTGATATCACTAGTATTTCTCGCCAGATAAAAGCTGCAGACCTCGAAGAGTTTGATTATATTCTCACCATGGACAATTCAAATTACGCAAATACTGTAAAACTTAATCCAAAGTATGAATCTAAGGTTCATAAGTTTTGTCAGTATTTGGATAGTAACTTTTCAGATTATAATGAAGTTCCAGATCCCTATTTTGGAGGTGATGCTGGTTTTGAGCTTGTGCTTGATCTTCTCGAAAACGGATGTCGCAATTTTCTTAAACAAGTGAAATAAAAAGCCCCTCATATTGAGGGGCGATTATGCTTTACTTATGAACTGAAGCTGATCGATTTTCCTAACGATTTAGATTGCCTACCGTGAAAGCTTTGCAGTTCTTCACGTTCAGACTCCTCCTTGCATCCAATACACATGGTGCTGGTGGGTCTTGCTTTGAGGCGAGTAAAAGAAATAGGGGCGCCACAATCTTCGCACATCCCGTACTCTTCACTATCCATTAGTGCCATCGTTTTCATTAATTTTTTAAGATACAACGTCTCTCTTGTTGCAAATCTTAATTCCGCATGACGAATAATATCGTCGTTGGCTGAATCTACCTCATCTCTACCTGAATCAGAATCTGACATATTCTTGTGGGGTTGTTCGAGGTTTAACTTGTTGTGGATTCTCTCTCTTTCGGCCTTGACCTGGTCTTCCAATTCTTTGAGCTGCTTCTTGGTCAGGTGACGATTCATTCTTGAACTCATCATTACTCTCCTTAGTAAATTCCTCCAAAATGTGTGTAGAACAATTAAACCCGAGAGTATAATCTTCGGCAATCGTTGTAAGATTTTATTAGTGATCTAACCTAACTATTAAGAAATACTCATATTTTATGAACATATGTTAAGTTTATATAGGGATTTTGCAGTAAGTTTTTAAAGAATCTTTTGCTAGAAATCCTTTCTCACAAAAGACGATTGTGTGTGTTTCTTAAGTAAATTTTAGGTAAATTCTTTAAATGATAAAAGCAGAAAATGTTCCACTAAAAAGCTTTTTTTGGAAAATGACTTTATTATTAAGGATTTAACTGTTCGTATGCTCCTTAATAATTTTGAGAATAAACTCTTCGTCTAAAGGAATTCTTTGTTCTTTTAAGACTTGTTCCACTTGTTTGATTTTAATTTCTATTTCACTGAGGTCATTTAGAAGTCTCATTGAGTTTAATATCACCATAAAGATTCCTCCTAATCTTGATTATAACTCAATTGTTAGGTATATCAAACAAAAATTTCAGAATGCAAACAAATTTCAGATTTAACTTAGAAGGGTTTTAAGCGCCAATATAGCTAAAATGGCGATAAGAATTTGTCGTTTACGTTCTGGACTCACCCTCTGATTGTATTTGACCCCCAGGGGACTGGATAAAAGTGAGCCTAGAGCAAGGAAAACGACTACTGAAACATTAAGGTATCCAATTTGTAGAAAGTCCAAATAAGGGATACTAATGCCTGGAGGCCTGATGGGAATACTGAGTAGATGGGGAGCCACTCCAAATCCAGTGGCAAAGACCATGGCCAAATTGGAGTAAGGGGCTACCTTTTGAATTTTAAGCTTTGAGACTTCGAGGAAAGCAGGGGTAAAGATGATTCCACCACCCAAACCGGTAAGAGAGGAAAGGAGAGCTCCTGAAAAACTAATAACGAGCATTTGCCTGTTTGGAACTGATTCATTTCTCTTTTCTCCTAGATCTTTTTTCTTCTGTAGTGATGCTTTAAGTGCAAGTAATATGAGTATAACTCCAAAAATTTTCTTCATTAATAGGGGATCAATTCCAGTAATAATTTCTGATCCAATCAATCCTCCCACTAGGCAGGCAAATGCCATAAGTGGAATTTGATTTTTTGAGGGAAGTACTTTGTGTTTGGAAAATTGAATCAGGTTTAAATTAGCTATCAAGAAGATACTGCCTAAGCTAATAGCAATGACTTCAATAGGAGAGCTCTCAGGGAAGGCAGCATAAAGCACAGGCACGGCAATACTTCCACCTCCAATTCCCAAAAATGAACTAACAAACCCTAAAATTAAGGCTATCCCTATTAAAACAAATATTTGCTCCATGTGGCTAAGCTTAGCGAGCGGCTCAAGTATAGGCAAGACTTGGAGCGATTTGCCTGTGCCTTGTTTTAATTCCCGCTAAATGAGGTAGAATAATAAGTGGAATTCGTATGACATGAAAAAAGGAGTTTTTATGAAACTTAAGCTATTAGTCTTGGCACTTATTGCCAGTATGAGTATGAGTGCTTTTGCTGGTTTTATGGTTGAGCCGTACGTAGGTACAGGAACCTACGCAACATCTTTTGACGTTGCAGCAGCAGAGGATGAGGAAGTTAGTGGGGAGAGTTACACTACAGCAGGAGGGCGACTAGGATACAGCTTTTCACTATTGTCGGCAGGCCTAGATTATGAACTCATGAGTCTAGATGACACAACAGTTACAAATACTGGTCTATTTGTTGGAGTAGATCTGCCAATACTTTTTAGATTTTACGGAAAATACATATTTAATTCGGACTTTGATAACGACGATGTCGATTTAGATTTTCAAAGCGGAACTGTGCTTGGTGTTGGGTTCACTGGGCTTCCTTTTGTTGTGATCAATCTAGAGGTATCAAGTTTGTTGTATACATTTGATTTCAGTGGAAATGATGTTGATGCAGCGGTTGCAGCGACTGCGCTTACAATTTCTTTGCCGCTTCCATAATAACGTACAAGGAGTAAGTTATGAGAAAAGGGATTCTCATTATATTGGCGATGATCACGATGATCTATTATGCCGATAAAGCAAATGCTGCATTTTTATTGGAGCCTTACGCTGGAGCACAATTCAACTCTACTTTTGATGTAGATGGTGGATCTGAGGGTGATATAACCGGTTCTGCAGTTGGAATGAAGTTTGGTTTCACACAGATGGGATTTAGCTTTGGACTGAATGGCCAAAGAGCAACTTCAAATTTTGAGACTGAGAGTGGAAGTGAGTCAGATTATACCTTTACGAGAATGGGCGCTTTCGTCGGTTATGATACTCCCATGGGTGTGAGACTTTGGGGAGAATATGTGTTTAGTTTTCAAGGAATAAACGATGATGACTCTGATCAAGAATATACCGAGGGGGGAGGAACCGCATTTGGATTTGGTTATAAGGTCCTTCCTTTCATTAGTTTAAACTTAGAGATTGCAAATTTATCGACGGCTAAGTATGTCAATGGAGCTACTGATCTAGATCTAGATATTGCTTACTCGTCCTATCTATTATCAATCTCTTTACCTTTTTCAATCTAATTACAAAAAATACTACTTGTGGGAGAGTGAGCTTAATGGCTCTTCTCCCCATTTGAGCAATTATGTTTCATCTTGCTATTCCTATTCACGACATCGAAAAAATAAAAACTTTCTACCAGAGCCTAGGACTTGGTATTGGTAGAGAGAGTGCTCAGTTTGTTATTATCAATTTTTTTGGACATCAAGTTGTTTGCCATCTTGATGCTGATGAAGTTGTGGAGAAGCCTAAAATGTATCCAAGGCATTTTGGATGGATCTTAGACGACGAATCCGATTATGTAGAAATTTTAGAAAATGCCCAACAGAATCAATTAAAATTTTTTAAAGAAGACTTTAGAAGATATTTGAATGAGCCAGCTGAACATAGGTCATTTTTTCTGCAAGATCCTTCCAATAATCTCATCGAATTCAAATGGTATAAAAACAAAGACCGGGTTTTTTAGATAAAGCTCACGCTTCTACTAGTTTATGTTTTATGAAGAGTTCTGCAGCGAGTGCTATAGCTTCTGCCTTTTACTTGTTAGGCGCTACAATGAGTTGTGCGGTAGAAGCTATCCTCCAATACATTAGTTCCAGCCCTCTTTAAACACTAATAAAAAAAGCCCGCACAGCGGGCTTTTTATGGTCGGTAGCCCCCACCGCGAAGTGAGAGCTAACTTATTTCGCACCCAAAGGTGGGGGCTACTTAATTTTCCAGTAGTATTCGATCACAAGTCGTTTCTCGAATGGAAATGGAATATCTTCTGGCAAAGGCTCAGAAACGATTTTCCCTTTTTCTTTTTCACCGTCTGCTTCTATTGCAAGATAAGCAGGAACTGCAGATAAACGAGGTCTCGCTTTTGCTTGAAGATAATTTCCAGACTTTGCACCTTTGTCAGTGATAGAAATGATGTCTTCAACAGAAACCATCGCTGAAGGGATATTACATTTCTTACCATTAATCTTGATATGCCCGTGAGTCACCATTTGTCTTGCAGCTGCAATCGAAGGTGCCCAGTTAAGACGGAAAACTACATTGTCTAATCTAGACTCAAGATTGATAACAAGAGTATCAACCCATGAACGTGATCTGTCTTTTTTAGATTTTGAAACAAGGTTTACTAATTGCTTTTCACGAAGACCGTAGTGAAATCTAAGCTTTTGCTTCTCCATTAAACGGATCGTGAAGTCAGAAAGCTTCTTTCTTTTCATCCCATGAACACCAGGTCCATAAGGTCTTCTCTCAAGAGCACCAGCTTTTCCTAAACCAGGAAGCTCCACTCCAAGTCTTCTTTGGATTTTAAAGGCGGATTTTCCACCCATGGTAACTTTAGACATTTAAATCTCCTTAAAGTGTCGAATAAAATGGCGAGAAACCTACAAATAGCGCTTCTGCTCTGCTCGCCTCCAAATACAAAAGTACGCTAGGTTGTAGCAGGATTACTCTAGACGGTCAATAGCATCATTTAGGTTAATCATTTGAATGGCAGCTTGTGTAACATCCCAGCCTTTGTTGCCAGCTTTACTACCGGCACGCTCGAATGCTTGTTCAAGATTTTCCGTGGTAATGACACCAAACATAACAGGAAGGTTGTGATCTAGTGCAACGCGTGATATTCCTTTAGCCGCTTCATTGCAAACATAATCATAATGAGTCGTAGCACCTCGAATCACGCAACCAAGACAGATGATTGCATCAAACTTTCCGGTTTTAGCAAGTTTTTGAGCTGCCTGTGGTAGTTCAAATGCACCTGGGACCCAGGCTACGGTGATATATTCTTCCTCAAGGCCGTGCTGAAGGAGGCACTCTTTACTAGCTTCAAAAAGTTTTGAGACGATGAGCTCATTAAATTGAGAAGAGACGATAGCAACTCGTTTTTTTTCAAGGGTAAGTTTAGTTTTGATAGTTTGCATATTTCTCTTCTCCTTGAACTAAGCAGCGTGGATGTTGCTTTCTATAATCGATGAGATCTTCAATCGTTATAATACTAAGCTGAAAATTTTGAGCTAACTCTTTAAGATAGGGTAGTCTGGCACAACTTCCATCTTCAGTAAGTATTTCGCAGATAACACCTACGGGAGCGAACCCAGCCATCTTTGATAAATCAACGGCAGCTTCTGTATGTCCCTCTCGCTCAAGAACTCCACCATCTTTTGCAATTAAAGGAAAGATATGACCGGGTCTTATAAAATCAGCTGGCTTTGAGCTTCGATCTGCGAGTAATTTCAATGTGACCGCACGATCTCTCACCGAGATTCCAGTCGTCGTGTGTTGAGCGGCATCAACTGATACGGTAAAAGCTGTTTGAAGTGAATCTTCAGACCTTGGAACCATGATATTAAGTTCGAGTCTTTTGGCGCAATCAGTGCTAATCGGGGCGCAGATAAGACCTCTTCCATAACGGGCCATGAAGTTCACATCAATAGATGTGATCGTTTGGGCGGGCATGATAAAATCACCCTCATTTTCGCGGTTTTCATCGTCAACGACGATGATCATCTTTCCCGCTTTTAAATCTTCAATGGCCTGTTCAATGGTTGCAAACATAAATTAATTCCGAAACTTAGCGAAGTTTTCTAGATATTTCGCCATCATATCTACTTCAATATTAACTGATTCACCAATTTTTTTTACCCCGAGTGTCGTATTTTCATAAGTATGGGGAATAATTGAGACAACCAAGGAGTTTTCTTTCGCTTTAGCTATCGTAAGACTTATTCCATCAATAGCTATAGAACCTTCGTCAATAAAATATTTTCTCAAATCACTTGGGATTTTAAATTCCATCTCCCAATTATCACCTCTTTGAAGAACTTCAATCAGCTCTCCCTTGCCATTCACATGACCTTGAACGAGATGTCCCCCGAGGCGATCAGACGCTCTAAGTGCCAACTCGAGATTGACCTTGTCACCAATATTGAGCTCACCTAAGTTTGATTTTTCAAGAGTCACATGGACGGCCTGAACTTGGAAGGTATCGTCTTTGATTTCTGTAGCGGTAAGGCAAACGCCATTGGTGGCAATAGAGTCATCAACTTCAATTTGAGATATAAGCTTTGGAGTTGAGATGACAAAGACCTTGCCAGTCTCGTTATCTATCACTCTTTCAATTTTTCCGATATCCTTTATAAGTCCGGTAAACATATATTCCTTCTACTTTCAAAAACTACGTCGTCACCTAATTGTTTCCAGCTTCCGTTTGGAAAGCTTAAGGCACTTTCTATTAAGTTGTGTTCTTCACCATGAAATGCCGGGATACCCTTGCCAAGTAATTTAGGGGAGATATAAACGCTTAACCGATCCATTAATCCTTGTCCAATAAATCCGTTCACCAAAGTTGCTCCCCCCTCTACATACAAGGAATGCACCCCTTGAGCATAAAGTAAGTCCATAGCAGTTGGGAGATCCAAAAGCTCATCTTTTGTTGGGCATAAGATATGTCTAGCAAACTCAATTGGCTCGGCGCTGACAATAAGAGTCTTATCTTTAAACGAGTCCTTAAAAAGGTTTAGGTTTTGCGGGATATTTCCTGTTCTAGAAAAAATGATCCTCTGTTTGGACCGCTCAACTTCGTTGGGAACTCTTATGGTGAGTCTTGGATCGTCGTGAACAGCAGTCCTCGATCCTATAGCAACGGCATCATAAAGCCAGCGTTCTTGATGGACTCTTTCTCTGGCAGTTTCACCAGTGATCCATTTTGAGCTATTTGTGTTCGTCGCTATTTTTCCATCTAGAGTTTGTGCCCACTTTAAATGAACAAAGGGACGTCTTTTTGTGATATGAGTAAAAAAAACTTCGTTTAATTTTTCACCTTCATCTTTGAGAACCCCCGTTTCAACTTCAATTCCAGCTTCCTTTAATTGTTCGATACCTTTCCCTGCAACAGCTGGATTGGGATCTAGATTCGATATCACCACTTTTTTTATGCCTGCTTCAATAATAGCGTCTGTGCAGGGGGGAGTTTTTTTATGGGAATGACAGCAAGGCTCCAGGTTACAATAGAGCGTCGCTCCTGTGAGGTCTTGGTTCGCTGATCTCATGGCCTCTATTTCAGCGTGTGGTTGACCTGATTTCTTATGAAATCCATCGGCAATTATAAGTCCATCTTTTACAATGACTGACCCCACATAGGGATTAGGACTTGTGTTACCAATGGCCTTTTTCGCGTTTTCAAAGCAGCGCTCGATTAAGGTCTTGTCATTAATGGTATGGCCATCGAACATAGGTTTACCTATATATCGAGAAAGGCGAATTCATCAGGCCTTTCTTTTATCAATGTTTCAAAAGGTTTTAGACTGTATTGGGGCTGGACTCCCATCCACTCCTTTATCCTGGCAAGAGGTACACCTGCTCCCAGCCACTTAAAGATACAAGCTTGTCTTAGAGACCTAGCTGTTACTTCGAAGTTTAATTTCTGAGAGAAATCTTTAAAAAGAACTTCTATTCCTCTAGCAGATAATCCCCCCTTTAAAATTTTAAATGGATTGGCATTAAAAAAGAGCTCGTTAAAATTGATATTGTCGCGATTCTTCCCTTCTTCCAATAGGCTAAGATACTCCTCATAAATTTCATTAAACTCCAAAGGAAGAAGAACGGTAAAAGGATCTTTTTTATCGCTTGCAATAAGGACTCGGTATTGATCCTTGTGAGAGGTAATATGATTGAGCAGAAGTCTTTCGATATTAGAGACCTTAAGCCCAGATCCATAAATGAGGTAAAATAAAACCAAATTTCTGGATGCTAAAAGCTTTGCATGTCCAGCTTCAGCATTTTTAGCAGTCAAAAGTAAGTGCTTTAATTGTTGAACTTTAGGAAACGGAATTGGCTTTGGAAGATCCACTACTTTGGGACTTACCATCATTTTTTTTATGGGATTATGATCGATTAGGTCTTTTTCAATTAAATAATCAAAAAAAATTCGAAGGGCCTGAACCCTGCGACGGATAGAATTTGGGGAATTATATTTCTTCTCTAGATAGTTCTGATAGTCTTGGGTTTGGCTTTGAGTGACCTCTTTTAGGTAGAGCTCCCTTCCTCGGCTTTGTAAAAATTTATTAAAGATATTTAAATCAGTGCGGTAGTTTTTGAGAGTATTGAAGCTTTTACCCGAGGACTCCAAACTTTTGATAAAGTCTTGTTGTTGTTTAAAGAGGTCTACCTTTTCCATCCGAGCGAATTTATCAATAAAAAGCTGTAACTTCAATGGTTTAAAGCTGAGTAGCTATTGCAATAAAGGTTTACATAGCATGTGCACGGTGTTAGATACATCGCATTGGTAATTTGACCATGACGAACTGGAGCAATTGGTGATGCAAATCACACAGAAAATTCAAACTGAATTTCTTCCTTTCCACAGAAACTTTTCATCAAAAGAGCTAGCGGGTTTTGTCTGGGATATTTTACCAAAGAGTTTGCATTTAGATCTCATCCTTGAGGCCCTCACTCATCGATCATTTTCCCATGAATCAAAGTCTAATTTGGCGGACAATGAGCGACTGGAGTTTTTAGGAGATTCGATTCTCCAGCTGATTATTACTGAGGAACTCTTTAAGCGCCATAAAGGCGTAAATGAGGGGAAGCTTTCAAAGCTTCGCAGTCATCTTGTGAATGAAAACACTTTATGTCTTTTAGCACAGAATTTAGAACTCCATAAATATATACTTCTTGGAAACGGTGAACTTAAAGGACAAGGGCAATCTAAGCCTTCTATTCTGGCCAATACGTTTGAAGCCATTCTTGGTGCAATTTATTTAGAAAAAGGACTTGATGAATCAAGAAAATTTATTCTTGTTCAATATAAAGCACTTGAAAAAAATCAGGGGCAGGATTTCTTCAGTTTAGAGTCCATGCTTGAATTTGATGCAAAATCAAGACTCCAAGAGTTGAGCCAAAAGGTTTTTGGCGAACTTCCGGAGTATAAAAGCCGAGAGTTAAAAGATGGTCAATTTGAAGTTCAATGCCTTCTAGGCGGAAAACTTCAAGCAAAGAAGGTGGGACCTTCCAAAAAACAATTAATGCAAGATTTAGCAAAACAAATAATTGAAGAGCAAAAGCTTAGTTAAGGAGATTCATTATGTTATTAACCGATCAGCATCCGCATAATAAGCATATTATGGCAGCATTGCTAGGAAGACCTAATGCTGGAAAATCTACATTAATCAATCACTTGATTGGCTATGATCTCTCAATTGTAAGTCACAAACCTCAAACAACAAGAAACCAATTTCAATGTGCATTTACGATTGATAAAACTGAAATTGTCTTAGTCGACACTCCCGGCATTCACTCTTCAACATTAGAATTAAATATTCGAATGAATGGTCAGGCTCAGTTTGGTGCTGATGGAGTTGACTTGAATTTAATTCTTATTGATCTTACAGAAAGTATTGAAGGACAAGTTAAACACTTCTTAAAAGAGTTTGAAGGAAAGCTAGCTCGCTCTTGGGTTGTTTTTACAAAATCGGATCTAGTAAAAAATCTAAATGAAGCAGAAATTGAAGAAAAATTTCAGCAAGTAAAATCTTTACTGGTAGACGCAGAAAAATATTTTGTCGTTTCAGCTAAAAATGGTGATGGGGTTCATCTTCTGACGGGTGATCTTTGCGATGCTGCTGAGCCGGGACCACATTTGTATCCAGATGGAGCTGTCTCTAATAAAAATCAAAGATTTTTTGCTTCAGAGTATATTAGAGAGCAAGCTTTTCATACATTACAAGATGAGCTCCCGTATGAGCTTGCCGTAGTTATTGATGAGTTCTTTGATGCAAAAACTAAAGGCGAAAAAACAGAAAATACGAAAATTTCGGCTAGTATATTGGTGAATCGTCCCAGTCAAAGGGCCATCGTTGTTGGTAAGAAAGGTGCTGTCATAAAAGATATTGGAACCAAAGCAAGAAAGAAAATTGAGGCTATGGTGGGAGGAAAAGTTTATTTAAACCTTCACGTCAAAGTTTCCCCTAAATGGTTTAAAAATAATTTCGTCTTAGATGAAATTGGACTACCAAGAACCCAAAAATCTCATAGGGTTTGGAGAAAAAAATAATGAAACGCTCATGTGTGGTGTCTTTAATTGGAAGACCAAATGTTGGAAAGAGTACAATCTTCAACCGTATTATGCGTAAGAGTTTCAAGGCGATGTCATACGACCTTCCGGGGGTTACTAGAGATCGCCATTATGGCATTGCTCAGATAGAAAACGTCCGAGGCGAAGAAGAGCGCGATGTGATAATGGTGGATACTGGGGGGTTTTACCCTGATAAAGTTGATGAGCCTGAAAAATTAGGAAAAAGAAAAACAGCTGAGCCGTTTTTTAATATTATGGCGGATCAAGCAAAGCTTGCTATAGATGAGTCAGACCTCGTTCTGATGGTGGTCGACGTACGAGAAGGGTTAATACCTTTTGATAAAACTATTTGTGATTATATACGTTCGACTCAAAAACCTTTCTGGCTTTTGGTAAATAAGTTTGATGATGAAAAATTAGCAGGTCAGGAGGCTGATTTTTATACGTTAGGACTTGAAACCGATCAATTCTTTTTAGTCTCTGCGGAGCATGGCCGAGGTTTACAAAGCTTAAAAGAATCTTTGCACGATTTTGTCCTTAAATTTGAAGCAACGGCAAAGGAAGAAAAAGAACTTCAAAAAGGGGTTAAGCCGAAACATGATGTTGTGGCAAATGCTGCGATCGTAGGAGCACCTAATGCAGGTAAATCTACTCTCTTAAATCAGTTTTTAGGAGCCCAAAGAGCTTTAGTCTCAAATGTTGCAGGAACCACAGTCGATCCAATAGAAGGTTATTTTGATTTATACTTTGGTTCGGATGTAGATAAGCTTAAGGTTCAAAATGATCAATTCAGGAAATCCAACGCTGAACTGATCGGTGAATTGAAAGAGTTTGAAGATGAGATCTCTAAAGAAGAGCTTCAAGCCTATAACGACCTTCCTGAAGAATTAAAATATGACGATGAAATAGAATCTGAAGAAGGGGAGTTTTCTTTCGAAAATGATATGACTGAGGATCTCGACTCTGGTGAATTCTTTTCTTTAGATGATATGGAAGCACAACTTGATGATGACCATGCTCCTCTTGAGGAAGAAAGCCCAGTTGAAGAGGACATTGAGTTTAATCCCTTTCGATCAATTAAACTGGTAGATACTGCTGGTATCAGAAAGCAAAAATCTGTCAGTGGATTTATTGAAGAACAATCTGTGTATAGATCACTTAAAGCTATCTCTGAGGCTGACGTTATTATTTATATGATAGATGTCACAAAGGGTATTACTCATCAAGATAGAAGGTTATGTGATATCGCTTTGGAACGAGGTAAATCCCTAGTCATATGTCTGAATAAAATTGATCTCATCCAAGATATTATGCAAGACAGAAGAAGAAAAAAAGAGTGGATGCTAGATCTTAGGGCCCAAGTTCCCTGGCTTGCCTTTTGTGAGATCATTACTATCTCAGCTAAGAAAGGAAGTCATTTAGCGCAACTAAGAACATCTCTTAGAAAAACAATATGTATCCGAAACTCGAAAGTAACGACAGGGAAACTCAACAAGACAGTAACAAATCTTATGGAAAGAAATCCTGTTATGATCGATAAGAAGAAAGGTTTGAGGTTAAGAGTGAAATATGCTTCGATGCTTAAGTCTGCACCACCCACATTTCTTCTTTTTACTAATAGGTCTAAAGGTGTTCCAACTAATTATCGTCGCTATCTTACCAATGCATTAAGAAGAGAGTTTAAATTGGTGAATACTCCGGTTCATTTGATATTTAGAACGACGACGGATATTGAGAGGCGACTTAAGAAAGTTTAGAGGGTTACCAACTGATATGATAGTTCATCATAATGGTAAGGGAGCCTCCACGAAGGTCATCGTAGCCGTAAGTCGACTCGAGCTTTTGGCCTGGGTTATTCGGGTCATCACGCTCTAAATCGTCTGGAATCTGTCGGTAATCATCTGTAAACTTATCGAAGTAGTTCACAAAATGGTAGAGAAACTCGATATTAAAATAACTTTGTTTGAGCTCGATGGGGAATTCGAGTCCGAAACCTACTCCGGTCCCAAGGCCCCCTCCATTTTCGTCATCTAGTCCTTCTTCTTCGGGGAATTCATTGGTTTGATACCAGTATTCTATACGCCCTACGAAATAGGGGTTAGAGTAAGTAATGGCTGTTCCTAAATCAGAGGTATCAATATAATAACGATAACCAAAAAATGGTCTTAAAAAGCTAGTGACTACCGCTCCAATAATCTCATCAGGAGATCCGACGACAAAAGTATCGATAAACATAGTATGTTGGGAGTATTCTAGGCCCATAACAAAGGCAGTTTGGAAATCTAAAAAATAAATAAGTGAGAAGTGATAAGAGGGGTCATTATCTTCGTAGGCGAGACCTCTATTATCAGTAAAAGTTGTGGTTCCAAGTCCTAAGTTAATGCCAAAGAATCTTGAGTACCTATAAAACCGTTCATCCTCCATGACTTGAGTTGCTTCTAAGTCTTCATTAAAATCTTGAAAAATGTCGCCACCGACTTGAAGGTCTTCATCACCGTCGTTGAAAAGATTTGCTCCACCTTGTCCCCAGCAGGAAAAGGAGAGAAGAATAAAAAGGGAGAAAATCAGTTTCATTTTTTCCTAGAGATAAAAATGGATAGACGATTGGATAAAATTGACCCCGATTGTCTGAATCCTTGATTGATCTTGGTACTTGTTAAAACTTATTCCAAATTCAAAACTAAAGCCTATGCTTTCTAAACCTTGAAAACTAAATTCTGATCCTAAAGTACCGTCAACTTGGTAACCATTTTCGGTTTCGTCGGTGTCTTCGTTTTGGTAGGTGAATATATTCCCTTGAAAAGCAGAGTAGAAATTCAACTGTGGTTCTTCATATATATAGCGATAATATTTAAGACCTAGCGCATAAAATGAGCCGTCCTCATTTGAGTCTAAACCAAAAACTCCTCCGATCGCGCTGGCCCTATTTCTTTGGAGCTTCGTGGAGAGTACTGGAGTCCCCGTCACTAAGTTGTTTGCCATTCCAATTCCAAGTCTTCCCACCATGCTGGCTCCTTTACTGGAGGCACAAAAGAACAGAAGCATGAAGCCGAATAGAATATTGAAATTTCTCATATAAAAATCGTATCGGAAGGCCCGGACTTTGACAACTTATTGATTTTAAGAATAGAATTTTGATTTGAAAAACGACAAGGATGGGCGATGAGCACAAATCAAGATGTACAAACTTTGGAAGAAACCTTAGAGAAAACCGATCTTGGGCATATTATAAATGAAAACAAAAAAACAGTTCTTACCGTTGCTGGAATTGGAGTTGTCTTAATTATTGGTTATGTGATTTTTGCCAAGATGCAAGCGACTAAAGTAAACGAGCGTTTAAACGAAGTAGCTGCTATTGAGTCTAATATTGTGGAACCTTACTTAGCTCCTGAGTCTAAGATGGCTTCAGAAGAAGTCCTTAGAAAACTTTCTAGTCTGGACTCTTCTTTGTTTTCTGAACCGAGTATATTTCCTTCACTCATTGCTGTTCTTCAAAAATTAAATGAAGAAGGTAAGTTGGATCAAGCGACACTTACTCAAGCTCAGACCTGGTTAAATAAACAAGATAAGAGAAGTGAAGTCTACTTGATGGCTGGACTTGCGATGGCAGCCTTATGGGAGGATCATAAGGGCACTGATCAAGCACTAGAAATCTACACTGAGCTCATTAAAAGACCTGAGAGTCTTCTTAAAGATAAAATATTTTTTCACACTGGCCGCCTTTATCTTAAAGCCGGTGATAAAGAGAAAGCAAAAAAGCACTTTGAATATCTTTTTAAAGAACATGCCGACACCCAGTATGCTAAACTTGCAAGGTTGTATCTGAGTGAGTAAATTCTTTCTTCTTTTTTTTGCTTTAGGGGTTTTTGGATGTTCTAAGCTCAAAGAGCTCGAATTAAGGAGTCCTGTTCAGCAGCAAAATCCCTTTATTGTAAAATGGGCGAAAGAGCTAGATCCTCGCTATAGTACCGGAAATTTTCCGATTGGGACTTCGTCTCCTTTTATTTTTGAAGACTATCTTTATATGGGTAATCTTAAAGGGGAGATGGTTAATTATGATTTGGAGTCTGGACGCGAAGTCTGGAGAAGCCAGGAAAATGGTCCCATTCAGTCTCCTGCAAATAAATTTGGCGATACAGTCTATTACGGCACTAAAGAAGGACGATTAATCGCTCGTCATTATTATTCAGGAAACTTAAAGTACTCCGTGGATCTAGGGGCCCCTATTGAGTCTCAACCTCAATTCATGCGGGGTAGACTTATTATTCACCTTAGAAATCATAGTATTGTGGTTCTTGATGCGAAGACAGGAAAAGTTTTTTGGCGATATAAAAGGTCTGTTCCTTTTTCTACGACATTACAAAGAGTCTCTACTGTTCAGCCCTTTCAGGGATCAATTCTCGTAGGGTTTGCAGATGGATATGTGGCGATGCTTTCATTAGAAGAGGGTGTGATAAAGTGGGAGCAAAAGATATCCACAGGAATCAAATTTGTGGATGTAGACGTTATGCCAACAAGTGTTGGTCGCTATATTATTGCGGGCTCAGCAGCAGGGCCTATGCGATTTTTAAATCCTGAAAATGGTGTGATTGAAAAAACGGTTGAAATTGTGCAATCGAGCCTTCCACTACTTGAAGATGATTCTTTTTTTGTGGGGGCAACCGATGGAACTGTCCATAGAGTCTCAAACCAAGGAAAAATTCTTAGTTCGAAAAAGGTATCGAAGGATGCCATAAGTTCTTTAAAAATGTGGAAGCGAGGGATGGTCGTAACAACTATGGGAAGTGGTGTATTTTATCTTGATCCCATTTCACTTAATGTGCTTTCAAAATTTGATTTGGGCTCCGATCAATCTGCTGTTTTTGGACATGCAGAGGTTTCCTCCGACGGAATTTTAGCTATTTACTCCTCTCGTAATAGACTTTACGTTTTCCGATAACCTCAAATCCATGTAGTAAGTACATGTTTGAAAAGACTTGAATACAGTTTTGAATACTTGAGGTAGGTTGCCTGCATGAAAACATCTACACTCGCCAAAATTGTCTTTTTATTAGCCTTTAGCACTCAGTTTGTTTTTGCTAGTCCAGCCCAGGATACGAGCACGGCTGATTTGATTGAAGAAGAATACTTTGTGACTGATTTTCAATCGTTAACAATCTTAAAGGATCATCCTGAGCTAATCATTGATCATCCTAGTGAATATGGTTTTGAGCTCTACGGACCTAAAGGGACTGGGAAATTTTTGAAAGACTCTGGAATTGAGTTTCAGACAATTGATCATGGACATGAAAAAGATAGTGAGGCCCTTCTTGATTATCCAAGCTATGAGAAGGTCGTTTCAAATTTAAGAGCTGCCGTGGCACTTAACCCTAGTATTGCAAAGATGTTTTCTATTGGAAAATCATCACAGGGTAGAGATCTATGGGTGGTAAAAATATCGGATAATGTTTCTCAAGATGAAAAAGAGCCTGAATTTAAATATATCTCTAGCATGCATGGAGATGAAATCACCGGTAGAGAACTAACTCAGTTTTTTATTAGAGACTTAATTGCAGGCTATGGAAACGACAGTGAGATTACAAAACTTATAAATAATACAGAGATATTTATTATGCCCTCAATGAATCCTGATGGTTCAGAGTTAAGACAAAGGGCAAATGCTAGAAGAGTCGATCTCAATAGAAACTTTCCTGATTGGACGAGAGGTGATCGAAATTCTCATGGAAGTAGACAACCGGAAACGATTGCTGTGATGAATTTTCAAGCTCAAAGAAATTTTTCTCTTTCTGCAAATTTTCACGGTGGTGCTGTGGTTGTAAACTATCCCTGGGATAGTACCTATGACAGACATCCACTCGACTCCTTATTAAAAGAACTTTCGTTAAGATATGCCAACCTGAACTCCACAATGAGAAATTCAAGGTCTTTTTCAGGCGGTATTACAAACGGAGCAGATTGGTATCGACTTTTCGGAGGAATGCAAGATTGGTCTTACTACTGGTATAACGATCTTCAAGTGACCGTTGAGCTCTCTCAAAGAAAATGGCCAAGTTATAGAAATATTCCAGGTTTCTACAGCGAAAATAAAGCATCAATGATGACTTATTTAAAATCAGTACATCAAGGGGCCGGGTTTTTAATGAATGGAAATGCAACTGGAACAGTTAAAATCACAAGAATTGATGGTGGACAATCAACTGAGATGGGAGAGTTTGCTTTTTCCAGAGGAGAGTTTTTTAAAGTCCTCCCAGTTGGTGAGTACAGATTTAATATACAGTCATCAAGAGGTGCTAAAGCTGTAAATCTTGAAGTTGATGAGCAAATAAATACTGACGGAAACTACGTTAGACTATAATTCGCTAATTTTAGAATGTGGAGAAATTCACTTTTCTCAAGTGGCATGATTGAAAGTCGGTTGCCTTTTTGAATCAGTTTCATATCTTGAAGTTTCTTTTCTTTTTTTATTTGAGAGAGGGGTACAAACGCTTTGAATTTTGCTTTGTACTTTACCTGGACCATAAACCATCTAGGGTTATCTTGGTTTGATTTAGGGTCAAAATAATTCGATTGAGAATCAAATGCCGAGGGGTCTGGATGAGACTCCTTATTCACTATGGCCAGTCCTGCTACTCCTGGAACCTCACAGCTTGAATGATATATGAGAATGAGATCACCCTTTTTCATATCATCTCGCATGAAGTTTCTCGCTTGGTAATTTCTGACGCCATCCCAACCACTTGTTTTCTGAGCTTTAAGATCATCTATTGAGAAAGTATCAGGCTCTGTTTTCATTAACCAATAATTCATGTCTTTTAAAATATTAAAAATTAATAACTTAGACAACCTGCAAGTCTTGCCGTCGCAAAGGTTTTATTGAAGTTCTAAGCCTCTTAGAACCGATAAATCCCTTAAGAGGGAGCGTTTATGAAAAAAATCAACCTTATTTTTTGGACCACTTTATTGGCTGGCTGTGCCTCTAGTGATTATCAAACAGGGCTTTCTGGTCTGACTCCGGTAAAGAGTTCTGTAAGTAATAACTTGGTTTATTTTAACGATTATCAGCCTAAAAAAATTCATGGTCGTGCACCAGCGAGCATAAAACAAAGTACCCCAGAGCTTTCTAATAGGCAGATCTATTTTTTAAGTTTTTACAGGCAATTTTTAAAACTTGAACAATCCTTGGGGATGCAGGCTAAAACTGCAAATTGCCCAAGTTTTCATCAAGTTATTCTTGAGTATAAAGAAAAATTGGAAGCTCCATTTGATAGCTCAGTAACTGAGCAAGACTATCGTTCGGTGAGAACAGATATGAATAATCTTGGTTTTTATCCGGTACTAGCTCTGAAATCAGATAATAGCGAACCACTTTGGCGGGATGTTAAAGCTCGAGATTGGAAAGATGATAATAGTGGAATGTTAAAACAGGCCTTACACGCACATCACGCAGATATGCAAAATGAATTGAAACAATTATGTGAATCAGGGGTAAGTGCTGGCTATTATGTTTATGAAAACTTGGTTACTTATTTTAAAGAATACAAAGAGTTTCATTACTCAAAAGCGGGATTAAAAGCGCTTTTAAAGGTACCTACACTTGCAAATATGGTGATGCTAGACAATTTGTCATCAAATTCCTACTATTTAAATCAGGAGAATCATTTTGATACTTGGCTTTTGCAAAGGGCCAATACTCAGTGGTTTAGTCAGTATCGTGATCATCTTAACCAAAAAAGAGGTCAGTTAATTGAGGCTAAGCTTAAGAAGGGATTGAAATAATCAAAGTTTAAGCATCAATAAGGAGAGAGCATGCGCATTTTATCACTTCTCATATTTTTAAGCTTTATGATTTCCTGTGGTGAGCAGATAGTAAGCGAGGAAGGTATTGATGATAGGATAGGTCTTGCTTTGACCGTTGATCCGAATGATACCTTGAGTGCAAGAGAGGTGACTAATTTAAGTAATATCTGCAATGCCATTTCAGATAAAGAGTTTGTCTTTGAAGATCGAGTGAGAACGAATCAAACACTTGAACAAATTTCGCAAGTCTACGCTAGAGATTGTTCAGAAGAAGAGTTCGGATTTGAAGCTGAAGTAACTTCTGTTTTAAGTGATTCAAATGGAGAACTTATTTTTAGTACTAATGATAGCTCGCCATCATTTTATGGAAATGTCTTGGTCCAAAGTTCAAAACAACTGAATGGTTTATGCGAAAGCGATACCACCGTTGATACCTCTACAGTTAGATATACTTTGTCGGGAAGTTACGGAACATGGGTACAGGTACTTGGAAATAGAGAAGGTGCATGCGGAAAAAGAATGGAAGATGAGGCGGAGCCGGCTTCCGGGACTAGCTTTTGTTATGTCGTAACAACAGCTAAAAAATCTTCAACCAGTGAAACTTATACCATACAAACGGTCGAACTCTTCGAAGTGAATGTGGATGATAACAATAGCCGTGGTCATGTGGCCAAAAGAAGTTATGCCACATCAAGTGGATGTTCTGAGGAAAAGACTAGAGAACTCTCTCAAGTAAACTCAATTTAAGGACAAGACCAACCAACTTGAATTGTTTTAAGTTGGTTAGAGTCGAGATCTAGAACTCTTTGACAAAAATATTTTGAAAAATAAATTTTGTCAGCCGAGCGTTCTTCAGGACATTTATAATCTTTAATTTTCTTAGCGAGAGCGTTTCTAGTGGTTTGGTTAGGAAGATCAATGAATCTATAATTTCCATCTGGTTTTATCGCAATTTTATAAAAATGATCCTCGTAGTCCTTGAGGACAATCAATTCATCATTTTGAATTAACGCCACCGTATCACCATAGGGGATGAGGTACTTCTTCTTTTCTGTGCCCTCATAAACATAAACGGGAGTAAATCTTGCTTTATCCAATTCAATTTTGTCTTTTAGAAAAGCGAAACCTCGATAGACGGTATTATTAGGATTTTTGGGATTATGAAACTTGCATCTTGAGTTCCACATAACAGGATCCGCATTTTCATAAATTTCTTTTTGGGCCATCATTTGAATGGGGCTTCCATATTTTTTGCGAAACTCATTAAGTTTTTTAGTTTTCGAAGTTTTAGCGCTTTCTAGGGTCTTAAGCCATTGGTTTAAAAGCTTACCCATAGGCTCGGAACATTCAGAGTTTATCGGACACCCAGGGTTTTCATGTTCGAACTCTTGGACCTTTGGATCCATGACTCCCACGGCAAATAGGGAATGACAGATTAAAATAAGGCTAGTAATTGAAGCATATTTGATTTGTTTAATTTCCATAACTTAAGAATATCATAGTGTGAACGGCCCGAATAGAACCACTATATAGTGTAGCAATAAAGTTATAAACACGACTAATGTACTACACATAGTGTAGCATATTTTTTGCTACTAGGATATTGTCACACAATTCGCAATTTCGAACACTTAACGTCAAGAAACTCGACACACTTTTTATTCAAGCACTATATGCTGTGCTCGTCACCTTTTTGACGCATGGAATTCGCAAGATATTGTGTTGACGGCCATCCAATCTTGCCTAAAATTAAATATATAGCGTCAAATACTAAGGAGACTTTGTGAAAATTAAAAGATTGTTTACTAGGAAGGGTCAATCTGCGTACCAAGGATTGGATTTCGAAAAAAGAATGAGTGAAGTGAGAAATTTGGATGGATCGTCGAACTCGGCGATGGAAGTAACTGTTCCAAAGTCATGGTCTCAAGTGGCTACCGATATTCTTGCTCAAAAATATTTTAGAAAAACTGGTGTCCCTCAAACCGACGAAAAAGGAAAACCCCTTCTCGATGATAGCGGAGAGATTATTACTGGACCTGAGACTGATGCCAGACAAGTTTTTGATAGGCTTGCAGGTTGTTGGAGAAAGTGGGGAGAAGAGTACAATTATTTTGAAAATAAGGCGGATGCAGATAGTTTTCAAGCTGAGTTAAGTTTTATGTTGGCTAACCAAATGGCCGCACCCAACTCACCACAATGGTTCAATACAGGACTTCATTCGAGCTACGGAATAACAGGTAAGCCGCAAGGTCATCTCTACGTTGATCCAAAGTCTGGGAAACTTAAAAATTCAACTTCAGCGTATGAAAGACCTCAGCCCCACGCATGTTTCATTCAATCAATTGAAGATGATCTTGTTAACGATGGTGGAATAATGGACCTTTGGTCCAGAGAAGCGAGACTCTTTAAATATGGTTCCGGCACAGGAACGAATTTTTCCAATATTCGTGGAGAGGGAGAATCACTCTCAGGCGGTGGGCAATCCTCAGGTCTTATGTCATTTCTTAAGATTGGTGATCGAGCTGCGGGAGCTATCAAGTCAGGTGGTACCACTAGACGAGCTGCTAAAATGGTATGTTTGGACTTAGATCATCCAGATATTGTAGATTTTATTCAATGGAAAGTTATTGAAGAAAGAAAAGTGGCTTCTCTGGTGACAGGGTCCAAAATCTGTAAACGCCACTTAGAAAATATTTTTAATGTCATTGCTAGGTCAACTCTTGAGGGAGAAGAAAAATATTCTGGGAAAATAAATAAAGAGCTTGGGCGGGCGATTAGGCAGGCGAGTGTTGATCATGTTCCTATGAATTATATCTCCCGCTGTATAGATCTTGCGAAACAAGGTTTTGTCTCAATAGAATTTGAAGAG
>CEQY01201801.1_pt1 | contig 23343 bp, 17 predicted proteins | sample 361391 | NCBI WGS metagenome assembly CEQY01 (sample SAMEA2621075, study PRJEB7988) | marine metagenome | isolation source: saline water (ENVO:00002010), including | reverse complement strand
GGCTTGGCAGCCTATTGGCTTTTCACCATCCAAAAATTGTTGGCGGAGTGACTTTAGCTGTTGACTACTCCAGTAGTTTTTTAAATCTTCACTTTTGTGAAGATTGAAGCTCTTCTCTCCAGCCTGCTCTCTATATAGGCAACAGGGGATAAGGCCTCCCTTACTGTCTGCAAAGACATGAAGCCAGGGAAGTAGACATATATTTTTATTTTTAGATTTCATAACAACACTTTAGCATATTGATTGAAAACTGACTGAAAAAGTACTCTTCACGTAAATATTAGGTTAAATGAAGGTTTTTGAGTAAAATAACTTTATGAAAATAATAAAAGATAATAAAGGTTTATCCCTTCTTGAGATTTTAATGGCTGGCTCTCTCCTGGTCGGTCTTGGACTTGCGGTGACAAAAATGTCGGTGAATACAAATCAATCCGTAAAAGTTTCTGAAAAAAACTTAGATATCGTTTCAGTACTTTCTGAGATGCGAGGAATTCTTTCTGATCCAGATGCCTGTCAAGAGAGTTTTCAAAATTTTGATGCTACCGATAGTGATAATACTGGAGATATAACTGAAATTAAAAAAGAGGACGGCACTGTAGTTTTTCTGACTGGAAACCAATATGGAAGTTCAGGAATTAAACTAAATAAAATAAAGCTCAATAGTTCTGGGCCCAATGTGACTGTCGTTCCAGATAATAGTAATGGCTCAACTGAATTGATCGTAGAGTTTGATCGAGGTAAAAAAGCCAATTCCACTAGATTTATTGAAAAAAGAATTAGACTGAATATCAACACGCAAGCTGGAGCCGGGAATAATTTAGTGGCCACTTGTAATTCTTTTTCTTCAGGTGAGACATCTATTTGGACTAGAAGTACCAATGATCCAGATAAAATTTTTTATAATAGTGGAAATATAGGTATCGGAATCGCTGAGCCGGATAGGCTTTTACATATATCGGGGATTGAAGCCACGATCGCGCTAACGGATACTGATCAATTTTCTGATAGCAACGATTTTATGTACATCAGTCCAGTCCAAGATGATTTACGCTTTGGCTTTCATGATGCTTCAGCTGGAACGGATAGTGACTTAGTTTCCATTCGCTCGAATGGTAGAGTAGGAATAGGGACCAATGCACCAACTGACTCATTACATGTTTTTGGAAATATAAGAGGATCTGGAAACTTTATCGCAGCTGGAAATTTGAACACCAATGGAAATATAGCTTCTGATGGAAATTTAACCGTTGCAGGCAATATTTCAACAAATGGTACGTTTTCAGCCAGCGGGAATATCACTACTAATGGTACTCTAAATACGGCAGGCAATATCACCTCTGGAGGAGCATTAACTTCTACAGGTGATATCACAACTTCCTCAAATATAACGGCTTCAGGTAATATCACTTCTTCTGGAAATATTTCAGCTACCGGAAGCTTGCGTGCTGGTAATGATTCGGTCTGTAATGCCTCCCAAGCAGGAAAGCTTCGCTACGCCAATCGTAGAATGGAGTATTGTGGTCAAGATGGAAATGCAAGTGATCCTTTTCAGTGGAGACCTATGAACCCAGGCAGTGGATCGACTGGCCCTTCTGGAACTGCTTCAATTAATGTCTATAAATGCCCTAAAGGGACTGGTGGATGGAACCCTGGTGGTGCCTGGGGATCCTATGGCTGCCAAGGACAAATCAGCAGCGCTTCTAGTTGCCAGAATATGGAATACCCCAATGTGCAGAATCGTCCTTGTACCCTTTTAGGAAAGTTGTTAATTGAATAGTTATTGAGGAATCTCTAAATTATAAACCTCATTAAGTCTTTGTCTGACCCTATAGTTTAACAGGAAAGCTAGGCAGCTAGGAGTAAAGTTTCCACCTGACATACTATCTTCGCGCTGTCCTTCGGCGGCTCTTTGAAGCACAGTGGAGTCGGAAATAGTAATAACAGCTGGCAAATGCCCTTGAGTTTTTGCCTCTTCTAAGCGCTGGATAAAACTATCGATTCTGGAATCAATCAAATCAAGTTCTACTGCGCTTACAAAAATATTTTCATCTGTCTCGTTACTCTGACTATGATCCTCAATCGTTCTTTCAAATGACTCTGGAGTTTGAATATTTTCGTTTCCTCTTCGATCTACTTGCCCTTGAGAAACAAATCCATCTAGATCTATATCTAGAATAAATCGTTCTGTCGTAAGATGAGTTGAAAGCGGTTCAAGTTCGCGATCCTCTTGAATCGTTATACTGTTTCCATTTGGTACCGCAACCTGCGCCTCGGTATTAGCATCGGTTATGGAAAGACTCACAGAGCCTAGGTTCAAAAGCGCTGGGTGTTGATTCTCAGCTCTTTGGGCAAAACCTGAAAGGCCATCCACCACATTATGTTTACGAAGACCTAGTTGGTCTCCCTCATTCGGTGTATGAAAACTTATGTCTCCATTTTTATCAGAGAGAAGAGTTAATTCTTGTTTGTAGGCTCGTCCCTCTATAAGTTCACTGGTTTCAACTGACTGACTCCAAGGTGGTTTGACAAAAATAAAATCTCTGCTGACATCCGATAAAGCGGCTCCCATAAGGGGTTGAGCAATCCTATGAACAGAGTTTCTCACACTCACCTCAAAAGTCGTTCTTAGGCTTTCAGCGTCGTGGCCAGAAACATATTCAAGGTAAGCTTGTTTGGTGGCAGGATCTAAATAGGTGAGGTTATTTAACTGAGCAGTCACTCCTGACACTCCATTTTGATTAAGCTCGTAAAGTAAATTTGTAATATCTGGAAGGGCAATTCTACTCAACTCTGTTCCTCCTCCAAAACCATGCACATGTTGAAGATCAGTATGTGTGTCAAGATGAACTAAGGAGAGTCCTCCTGGAGGGATATTTCCATTTTGACGTTCACGCATCCAGTAAAAATAGGCTGAGTTATGGGAATTGACATTATAAAAGGGAATGGCCTCATCTGATGATCTTTTTTCATTATCGTTTTCATAAAATGTAGACCAAACGCTATAGGTTTGTTTTAAAACTTCACAATCTTGCTCAGTAAGCTCTTCCTTACCCGAAAAGAAATTAAAGATAGACTGAAAAACATGGCTTGCAAGCTCTCTTAGATTCTCTGGTTGAGTCTCCACATTGGGCTCAAAACAAGTTGAAATTCCAGATAATCTTTGGAGAAGCTCACGATTACTTCCTACTTGATTTGATATTTGATCTTTTAATTGATCATTGAATAAACAAAGAAGTGCTTCCCTTCGAAGGCCCTCTCTACTTGCAAGCGTAGACTCTAATCTTGCTATCGTATCATGGTGGGCAGACTCATCGTAGCCATAGTCTTCCAGTTCGGCGACACGAGCGCTGATTAAGCTGCTTCGTAGATATCGAAGATTCTCTCCCATGGTTCTTTGATTTAAGGTCAAGTTTCTGACTGCCTCTGTTTTTGTCCCCAAGGATGAAAGGATTCCAACATCTCGACAAGCAATCGTTTTCAAGCTTTGGGCATATTCAATACTATTTGTGCCAGAGCTTAAATTTGAGTAGGTTTCAATAACTTCATTAACTTGAGTGACAAACCTTTGATTTAAGACTCTTCTTTGGCGAGTTTCTCTGTCTTCTGCCGATACCTGCAAATGGCAAAGTAATAGAGTGAAAAGAAGAAATGTTTTTATCGCAATCCAAATAGTATTCATTTCAATTGCTTATCGTCGGATTAGCCTTGAAATCTGAGCCTTTTTATAAACAACCACCATCTTTAAGCTCAGAGATTCCATAAAAGACTCGATTTCGCATAAATTGGTATTTGTCAGGGCATTGTCGTTGTAATTCAGATGAGTTAAAGACAAATGCTCTAAAAGTTTCAGCAAAGTCTTCTTTGTTATTTGTTTCCGCGTAGGCTGAAATTTTACAATCCAGATCAACTTCTTTTTTAAACTTTGAAAGTAATCCACCTGTTCCGTGAATGAGGTGCCCGATCTCATGAACTAAAACTCCCCGCATTGTTTGCGTATTCCAACTTATAGTTCCTGCTTGATCGTTTGAAGGATTATGAATTTCCATATTAAAGGTAACTTTTGAACCAACTCCTACCGCGGAAGCCCAGGAGTCTCTGACTCTGCCTAAAACGATTTTAGGCTTAGATAAACCGTATCCTTCAACTCTTTGCAAAACTTCGTAGGGAATATCAGATAACCCTTGAATAATTGAGTCGAGTTGGTGTGTGTTAAATCTTACGAGACCTTTTTTGGTGTATTCAGAAGTACTGAAATTATACTTCACTTTAGCATATAAAATCTTTGGGCCTAGGTCGTCTCCCCAAACACTTTTGACGGCACAAAGAACATCTGTGCAATTTGTATCACCCGGATAGTTAGACCGGTAAAAACTGAGGACATTTTCAGTTCTTCTACCAAAAATACTGAGCACTGAATCCAAGATCTTATTTGAGATAAAAAGTGTTTTAAATGAATCAACTAAGATTTCTTTTTCGTTATAAAAAGTGAGATCTCCATAGGAGCTCTCTGGAAGAATGGGAGATTCTAGCTCTTGGAAATAAGACTCTATTTCAGAGGCGGTAATTGATTCTTCTCCTCTACAGTTGTAGCCACTAACATTACTACTTGCAAAACTTGAATGAATTGATAATGCGATTAAAAAAGCGAAAATAGACTTCATATTGATCTCCCACATAAAAATAATAGGATATAATTGAGTCCATAGCTTCTCGTTAGAAGAATTTTCGGGCGGTGTATGATTTTTTGACAGTCTTAAAACTCTAAAATCTCAATCTCGAAAGCCTCGGACTATATTGTCAGTAAGTCCATAGCCCTCATAGTCTTCAGCCGGAAGACATCGAGCTTCATCCACCCAGGCGTAGCCAGTTGTCTCTACAGTAACTCGCTCTCTGCGACCTGGTCTGCGAGGTCCTGGTCGTTGTTCACTTCTTTCAAACTCATACTCTGTAAAACAACATTGAAGGCTTCTAATATCCCCTGAATCATCGTCAGAGCATTTGGCGGATTCATTTTTTTGAAACTCTGCTGAACAAGTTCGATCTTCGAATTCAGAGCATTTTGGAAACTGGGGGTCCTGACTTCTGGAATCAGCGATAGAGTAGAAATTTTCTTTCCAAGGAGTCGCTCTTCTCCAAAGGCCGGTGCTGGTCACTTGATTACCTTTAAACATCAAATATTGTTCAAAAGGAATATTGAGAGAGAGGATAAATTCTTGAAGTTTAGTGGTGTCACTTGTGGCTGAACATGCAGTGTTATCAATCTCTACCGACATCTTTCGCTCTTCAATAAGTGGCATTATTCTACTTTCAATAAAACGCTCCGATCTCCAAGATGAACTCCAGTGACCGACATAACCGATTTTCACTTTTTTATCGTCGCAATCTTTAGGAAGAACATCGTTGAGGTCCTCATCAAAATCCACCATTTTTTCAAAAGAACAGAATTTTCCCGTAAGCCACATTTGGCAACCTAGCTCATAAAAGGGAATTTCACTTTCTATTTCATTGTCTGTCTGGCAAATACAGCAACTCGCAAATAATGGAAGCGAAAAGTATAGACTACTCAGTAGCATTATCAATTTCATGTTGTTCCCCAGTTTTAGAATGGCCGGAATATATAGAAAATCAGCCTTCGAATCCCGTTTGTTGAAAATTTTATAGAGAGTTTTTTGGAGGACTCAACTTAGGTGAAAAACTCTGTAATAAAGTAATAGTCTAAAGAAAATATATTTCTACATTGGTAAGGTGCCAGAAACCAAGAATTAAGGATACCACATGAAATCTCTCGCTCTTACAGCTTTAATGCTGTTTTCAAACTTTGGTTTTTCTCAGAGCCTTGAGCAAGATGCACAGCTTAATCGAGTGAATAACTTTAATAGATTTGCCGGACTTAATGGATTTGGGCAAAGGCTTAGGCAAAGTCTCTCTCAGGTGGATATAAATGTGGGAGCAAGGCTTTTTAATATTACAAACGATGATACAGGCGTTAATTTAGCAGCAAGATATAGGCGAGAAGTCGAAGGGGCTGGAGTTTCTGGCCTATGGCTTCGCTCTGATACCTATACAGTTGAAAGTGGAATAAATGCTGGAAATTTTCTTTTTAATATGGGTTCTCCTTTGGGGCTCGGAATAGAAAAAGACACCACTTTAAAATTTATCCGCCAATTTACAGATAGATCTGATGCCTTACTCTCTATTCAAATAGACGACAATATGAAAAAAATCCCAGTGAACTCACAAGTGGTCAGAGAGAACCTTGAGCCTGGAGACTATTTTTCAACTAAGGCTAGGATGAATATGTTTCTTGGCTTTAAGCCAAGTGCAAGCCCCGTAGCCGGCTTAACGACAAAATTAAATGCTTACTATGTTTTGAGTGGAAAATTTATCATCCAAACTTATAGGATGGCACAAAATAAAATTCGAGTAAAGATTTTTGCTGGAGAATCAAAAGAGCGAGGTGTTAGAGCTTCGGCAAATATTGGTTATGAATTTTTTCAAATTAATCCTACAAGCCGCTTTACGGAACTTCTCGTTGAGGAAATTTTAGATTTTGATATTCTCGAGCTTTTTATGACCAGAGAGCAAGGGGAAATACTAGTATTCGATTATATTTTTGACTTAAATGATTCAGATGCTAGTGAGGCTTATGATGATCTTATGACCCCTAAGCTTATGATCAATGATGCTAGAATTGCATCCAGAGTTTTTAGTGAACAGAGAGTTCCCACAGAAAGACTATTATCTAATATTCCAAGAATTTCTGAAATTGTCGCGGAGGATGAAAATAAGCTTTCTAAAAGGATCGAACGCGGCTTTGAAGGACAGATTAATTTTAATAACTCTCAAAGGGGAGTGGATCTAAGTTTGTTGGTTCTCAATTATCAGAGCTCGCGTTCATATGCACGAAATAATATTATCCAAATAGAAGCAGAGGGAAATAATTATTTTTACGCTCCTTCTTATACAACTTATCGAGAGCGTGGGTTTGATATTGGACTCATAGACCTTAGTTCCAACCAAACAAGTACAATGTTTTCTTTGTTTCGAAACCCAGGAGGCGGAGATAAATTTGAGTTCTCAGATATAGGAACCATTAATAAAAGAGATGAATTTACATTAACAGCAATTGAGGAGAATAGTTTAAAGTCAGACTTAGAGTACAACCTTCCCAACGAGTCGGAATTTTCGAAGTTTGAGCGTTGGGGCTGGGCTCGGGGACTTCCTATTCCCTTTCGAGTTGTTAAGGAAGATTTTAATTTTCGTATGCAATTCTTTTTAAATGAAAACGGCTTAATTTATTTACAGCAAAACTATAAAACCGTGGAGGATTTTGAGAGAGTTCTTACTTCTATATATCAAGATCGTAGAGGAAGATATCGTAATAATCCTCTCTTTAGAAAGCCTCAAACGAGAGGTGCGACTCGATCTAGAAATACGGGGAGTCTTCAAAGAGAAGTTAAAAGACTTGCAGAGAAGTTAAATGAGATTATTGCCATAGATAGCCCACTTTCGTCTCAGGAGAAGGTTGAAAGTGTGATGTCATTTAGAAGAAGCTATGTCTATCGACAGTATATGCCATTTCTTATGAAAAAATTAATACCTGATCCTGAAGCTTTTAGATCAAGTGTCTACTATCAAATTGAGATGTCGCACGCTGGACTTAAAAGGAATTCAGCTATTAATTATACTTTTGGAAAAAGAGATACTAGAGGCCTATATGACCAGGTCAGAGCTTTGGAAGCGACATTTAACGAGGATGATGGTGAAACATATATACTCTTTAGAAATTCAGCTGATTCTGAATATTTTGAATAGTATCCGTCTCTATTGGTTGGTTGTCGGGTTTTAAATTAGTTTCCTCTAAGATTAATTTTCTAAGAATCCGAAAAAACAGTATGAAAGATCGAGATACGAATAAGGTTGTACTACTTAACCAATTGAAAAACTTTGTTGAGAATTTCCCTGCAGCAGTTGCTATGATTGACAGGGAAATAAAATTATTCGGAAAAAACCACTATAGCTATTACTGCAAATGCTTTTGAGTCAGATCGAGAGAAATGTTTAAAAGCTGGTATGGTTGATTATATTTCTAAGCCTATTAATAAGGACAAACTCAAAGAAATCCTATATTCTTACTCAAAGATTAACCTGAAAAAAGACGTTGGTTGATTTTTAGATCTTAGAATAAGGATTTCTTTATACATGTCTTCCACTTCTCCAAAAAAGTTAAATGTAGAATTTGTTCTTTTAATGGCCTTTATGACCTCTATCATGGCACTTGGAATTGACGCCGTTTTACCGGCGCTAAGTTTTATTGAAGATGACCTCAATATTGATTCTGTTGTCAAAGTTCAATATATCGTCTCCGTGATTTTTATGGGGTTCGGATTAGGACAGCTATTCTATGGCCCCTTATCAGACGCAATCGGCAGGAAGAAGCCAGTCTATATGGGAGGTCTGGTTTTTCTGATCGGCTGTGCTATCTCTTATCTATCAACGAATCTGGAAGTGATGTTGGTGGGAAGATTCTTGCAAGGACTTGGGGCAGCTTCTTTTCGTATTATTTCCATGGCAATCATACGAGATGAATACTCTGGAGTGGCAATGGCCAAAACTCTGTCTATTGTTATGACTGTTTTTATCCTCGTCCCAGTTCTGGCTCCAACTATTGGGCAGTTCATATTATTCTTTGGGCCGTGGAGGTATATCTTTCTCATGCTCTTTATCCTCTCTATATTAATTATGATTTGGTTTTCACTTCGACAAACGGAAACTCTACCAATTGAAAATCGAAAAAGGTTAAGTGCTAAATTTTTTATCTCTGCTACAATTGAGATTTTTCTCAATCCTATTTCATTTTCTGCGACATTTGTCTCAGGACTGATTTTTGGAGTAATGATTACTTATATAAGCTCAGCTCAGCATATTTTTCAGGATATTTATGAATTAGGAGAAAAGTTTCCTCTTTTCTTTGGTAGTCTTGCGTTTACTATTGGGGTGGCTTCATTATTAAATTCCAAACTGCTAAATTATTTTGGAATTTTAAGACTCATAAAATTTTCTCTCATAATCATGAGTTCCTCTTCTCTCATTTTTTTGGTCTATTTAAACCTTGCTGGATATCAGGTCCCGCCACTTTCGGTTCTCATGATTTATTTGGGAGTCTTTTTCTTTTGTCTGGGACTACTTTTTGGAAATTTAAATACACTTGCTTTAAACCCAATGGGTCATATTGCGGGGTTTGCCGCCTCAATTATTGGTTCAGTGCAAAGTTTTGTTTCAGTTGCAGTAGGTATTTTAGTTTCTACTTTATTTCAAGATAATTTCATGACCTTAGCACTCTGTTTTACCATCGTGAGCGGCTTGTCATTTCTTATCATTAAAGTTGGGGAATTTAAAAATATCTACTCAGAGGCCTAAAATATGTAGAATTTGACACAAAATATTCTTGTTCTCGCAAATATTCCTTCGATTCTAAAGAGTATCCTTTAAGAGTTTTAAACTCTAAAAAAGGAGAAGAGATGAAAAACAAATTTATAGTTTTAATGATTTCGATGATGATGATCAGCTGTGCTTCTGTAAAAAAAGCTGAGTTAGCTTCGAGCGAGCCAGACCTAGCCTTTATAGAGGTTGAAGAATTGAGAACAGATGCTATGAATAACCAGGCAGACCTCTATGCGCAAAATAGTTTCTTAAAAGGTGAAAGTGAGTATAGGGAAGCCATCAAAAATTGGGGAGATGGAAAAGAAGATTCCGATGTTATGGACGAACTTGCCATGGCAAAAGCCTATTATAATAAATCAATGAATGAGTCGACTAAGGCCATTAATCGCCCAGAAAGGATCGTTTTCGCTAGAAAAGAAGCGATAAACGCCGGAGTATATGATGCGAGCAAGCTTAGGGAGGAGTTGCACGACTTAGATAGTGAGCTAGCGGATACTACAAATAATTTTAATGAAGATTTAGATAATGAAGAATTCACTAGATTTCTTAAAGACTACCAAAATATAGAAATTAGAGCCGTTCAACACTATGAGCTTTCTGAGGTGAGAAACCGTATTGATTGGTCACAAAAAAAATCAGCGGATGACTTGGCAACTGAGACTTTTAAGACAGCGATGAGAGATTTAAAAGCGGCTGAGAATATGATCGCTCAAAATCCAAGAAAGCCTGATGAGTATATTGCAGAGGTTGATCGGGCCCGTTTTAGTTCAAAACTACTTCAGGACGTCATGCAGAAGCTGACAGGTATTGCGGAGGGATCTTCCGAGAAAGTTGCGCTAGAGCTAGTCAAAAAGGATCGCGACCTAGGCAAGCTTAATAATAGAATTGAGTATTTAGATGATCGACTTGAAGTTTCCCATGCGGCGACGGGTGCTTTAGTCAGTAGGATAGAATTTCAAAATGAGCTTGAAGCAGTGATTGGTGAGTATCCGGATGAGATGGCGGAAGTTTATCAACAAGGAGATAAGCTTATTTTAAGACTTAAAGATATGAACTTCGCAGTTGGTTCTGCAAAAGTTCCTCAAGAATCTAAAGATCTACTGAGGAAAGTAGATAAAACGATTGAAAAGCTTAATGCTTCATACTTAATTGTACAGGGACATACGGACTCGACAGGGAGTAGTAGTATCAATAAAAAACTATCAAAGAAACGGGCAGTAACTATTGCTAATTATCTTAGAGAGACGGGAAAGAACGATATTGGTATCGAAGTTGAAGCCATGGGAGAAACTCAACCCATCGCCTCAAATAGTACTAAAAAAGGTCGAGCTCAAAATAGAAGAGTCGATATTATAATCAATGCTGCTCCAAAAATGAGCAATAGAACTGTCTATCAGCAATAGCAAAATTCAGCAAAGTGTGCTCTGGCATGCTTTGCTGACCTAAATTCTGCCAATTGAATGAGTCATTTTCCAAGTTTTCAACTATTTTACAAGTCTAAATACCCCTTTTAAAAAAAGAAAGAAATCGAATTATTACAAGTGTTTAAATAGGCTTTTAGCAAAAGGTCGAGTTAATTAATGTCATAATAAAGAAAGGAGGAAAAACAACCGATGAATGAACGTATGAAGTATCTAAGCCTTTCTTTAATTTCTCTTCTTTTCATTGCTTGTGGTGAGCAACCAGGAAGTACCAGTGCGAAGATTTCAGTTGCCGCTCTTACGGGAAGCTCAAAGTACGGTGGTGGATTAGTATTTTATGCGAGAACTCTAGATAGATCTAAAGAAATCATAAGACCAGTTCCAATTTCAGATACTTTAAATATAGATCTACCAAATGGAAATTGGGACTTCACAGTTCTTGGTTGGGATGGTGGAGATCACGATAAAATTTTTGAAGGCGCGGTTCAATGCGACTCAAAGGAGAATGTTAATCTCGGTGGGGGAGAGTTAGTCTTAGACTTTGCTCCAAGCTTTCAAAAATGTCTTTTGAGAGCACAGGCGGGAGTTGCCAGTGGACAGATTTCCGCAGTTGAAGACCTCATAGACGTAGATAATCAAAGTTTATATAGACTGGCGGTGGGAAGTTGCATTGGACTCAGTCAAAAGATTCAAGAAGAAAACATTTCTGAAATACCACCAGAGTTAGGCTGTGGAGGGGGAGACTTCTTCATGCAAGGTGCTCAACAAAGTTGGCGAATTATAATGCTTTCAAAAAAACTGGATGGCTCCTTCGGTGGACTCAATGAAAGTTTAATTTCTGATTGTCGCCCTCTAACTGAGTCTTATAGAAATTATTCTGGAATTAATCTTCCCCTTAGAAAAGCCATTGGGGACAATAGATTTATTATACAAACTTATGAGTCTTCTGATTGTTCGGGAATACCCGCCAAGCAAGCTGTACTTGATCGAGGTCTTGGAGTAAACGAGTTTGATCCTGTTCAACAAAGATTTGCGCAGGTTTTGAGTTTAAATGATAATTTTGGAAATACGAACGGAGAAAACGCTAATTACTATACCCCAGGATCAAATTGGGTGTTTGTTGCGATAGATTCAGATGGGTGCTCTCCTGCTGCGATTGCTAATCCCAATTTCGCCGCTGGAGGTTTAACTATAGATACTAATGACGATGGGACTCCAGACAGAAGGGAATATCTTATCTGCTCAAAAGATCAATTTCAAAATATTGCTTCATTTCCAGATGCAATATATAACATAGGAAAAGATCTAGATATGTCTGGTAATAGTACGATTACAGGTAGCTTTGGTGGAGATCTTCGAGGAAATAATTATACCTTAACCGGGATTACCAGTCCCCTGTTTGAAACGATAACTTCTACTAGATCCGAACGCATGAGAATTAGTGATATTGTTATCGATGCTGCTGATATTGAAAATAACACCGACGGCGTTCATTTTGGAATTCTTGCCAAAGAAATCATAGATGATGGTGCTGGTAATGATGAAATTGAAATTGATCGAATCAGAATAGAAAATAGCCAGATTCTGGATAATAGTAGTGCAGGTCTTAATAGAATAGGCTTACTTGTAGGCTATATTAATTTTGATGCTCCCAATGCGAATGAATCTCTATTTATCAGAAAAATTGATATAACTTCTAGTGATATTATCTCAGCTAGTACTGGAACTTCTCATTATGGAGGACTTATAGGCGAGATATATTATAACAATACAGGTTCTGTATATGGTAATTTAGCGTTTGAAGAAAATTCCCTTGGTTATATCTATACTACCGATGCTAATGGACAGAAGGTTATAGATCTCAACGATGATTCAGGTCGTATACTCATTAATGCAGGTGCCGACCCTGAACATTCCGCTGGCGGACTTATTGGAACCATGAATTACGGAGAAATCAGAAGCAATAATAGAGTGAAGTTGGATTTAGTCGCTCAAAGTAATGCCGGCGGTTTAGTTGGAAAGTATGAACCTTCTGCTCTTACTGAACAACGAGTCAGTATACAAAACTCTCATGCAGATGTGGTTTATACCGCTGCGGGAGCACCAGCAATGGGAGTCGGTGGAGTTATAGGGCTTGTTTTTTCAAATTCTGTAGCGCCAAATCTCGATGTAAAAGGTGTTGTCTCAAAACTAAAAATTGGTGATGAGGGTTCTGAACAATTTAGTCAGGTTAATAATCTTGGGGGAGTTGTCGGTTGGTATTATTATGAAGGAGCACCATCACTTCGAATTTATGATAGTCGGGTCGAAATGGAAACCTACACTCGAGGAACTAATCATGGCGGACTTGTGGGAGCACATGAGCCTAATACAGCCCCTTCAAACTATACCAATGAAGGAGATTACACAATAAAGGGTAATCTCGTTTATGCTATTTTAAGAGATGAGCAAAATGGGACTGTTTCAGGCGATGCAGTGAATTTTTACAGAGGCGGATTATTTGGAAAAGTAGCTCAAGTGAGTACGAGATTCAATACCATATATGGCTCAATAGAGGCAGCGGAGAAAGCTGGCGGTCATTCCGGAAGACTTGATTATTCTTGGGTTACAGAAGACCAAGCTACCATGAAAATAAGAGTTGATGGTGGAAGAATTGGAGGGGCTTTTGGAGAGTTATTAGCCGATCCAAGTGCTGACACACATACCATAAAGTATTTAGATATCGAGGCAGATCTAGACTCTGAAATCGGTGCTATAAATTGCCAAAATGCTAGCGATGGTTGTGGGGCATTAGCCGGAGCTTGTTTCAATCCTTCGCCAGGAACAGATCTTCCAATTGTGGTGGAGTTCCTGGGTAAAGTCTCGCTTAATGGAGGGGATTTAACTAACACTGTAAATGACTTATGTCCAACTGATCAAGCCGCTGGGTGGACAGATGGCACAGAAATCACAGCTTCTAAATTAGGCGATACAGATTGTACTGGATTAAGTGGACCTTTCTCGGTTTTCAATGGAAGTTGTCAGCAATTATTTTTACAAAAATGGCAAGAGGTGGGAATAGAAAAAGACGAATCGGGCACTCCCTTAGCTGACTATGCCGCAGGTACTTGGACTTTTACTGAAGTTCCAAGACTATTAGCGGGCAGTATTGCTAATCCTTATGAACTTCGAACCAAAGATGATTGGAATGCAGTTGGTTCCGATGCATTTTTATTAACAAAATCTTTTGAAGTTATAAATGATAATGATGGTGGAATCGATTTTTCTGGTGGCCCCTTTGTTCCTTTTGGAGGAAATACGACGAACAAATTTTCAGGAAATTTATTTGGCGCGGGTACTTTATATAATATAGATTTTACTTCTGCTGATCTCAACGAAAAAGGGGTCGTGAATATCCTTTGTGGTGGGAAAATCGGTCTAAGAGATTACCCCCTTTATATCGAAAATAGTTCTTTTGATCTTCAAACCGATTCCGCGGGAATCATTGGTCGAGTGACCGCCGGAGATCCTGATTGTGGTCAGGATAATAATGGTATATTTGTAAGAGCTTATTTAGTGGATATAAACAATACTGGTGCTTTATCTGTCTTGTCTGCAGGTGGATTGATTGGTGATATTGTCACCGGAGTTTATGATCCTGTAGTTGAAATGGACGGTTCTGCTTTTTATGGAAGTGTACAAGCTGATAATGGGGCTACCGGTGGTATGACCAGTGTTGGTGGATTAATTGGAAGAACGAATGCAGGAACAGGAGAGATTCGGATATCTAATACTGCGGTCACTCCTTATTTACTGTCTAGTGGAAATAATACGGAAGCCATTATTGGAGGAATGATAGGAGCTATAGTTTCAAATACACAGTTAAGTGTCGAGGAATCTTATATTTCTTTTGATGCTTATAGTGAGACTTTAATTGATAATATTTCGGCACCGGGAGTAGCTGGCACCTTTGGTGGTGTGGTCGGTAAATACGGCTATCCTTCAATTCATAATTTTCGTGACCTCTATATTGATTTTTCAAGAGTTGAGGAAAATAATATTAATGCAGCCTTCTCAGGTGATATTTACGGGTCTAATACAGCTGGCTCAGGTCCTAATCAATCCGAGGTAGCGGCTATTGCAGGACCGGGAGCTGGTAATGGAGCCGGTGCTTCTGCAGCGAATGATGCTTTTACAGCAATAGAAGACTTGATCGATAATTGGAGCTATAATGATGACTGGGTGGTTGAAGATGGTCTTTTAGTTCTACAGGATAGAGACTAAATTAACTATCTTTTCTTTGCAGAATAAGCTTTTTCAATTCTTTCTTTTATAAAAGTTTTGTATTCTTCTTCAAGATCTTCAATGTATTGTAGAAACCTAATGGCATAAGAGACCACATCCATTTTCTCTTCTGTACCAACAATCAGATCACTTCCTTTCACTTTCTTTTGGTTTTCCTCTTTAACTTCCCCGAAGGTAATATTTCCATTTAGATTCATTTCAATTATCAGTCCTTGGAAGTTGAGTTGAAAAAAATTGATTCCCTGGTCATCCGTAAGAAAAAAAAGCTCATGCTGAGGGTCTGAATAAAACCAATGAGGTTTTCCCTCTTTCCTGGGATTAAGTTTGGCTTCGTCCATTTTCTTGACTTTTAACCCTTCAAATTCACTTTCAAAATATTGGTGGAGTCTTTGAGCAAATTGAGTTTGATTATCAATCACTTTAGCGCCTAAAATATCGTTCGTGATATGGACAAACTCAATCTTTACGGGACAAACTTCTTCACCAAATAAAATGGCTCCGCTTAGCTGCCCTCCTAAGGGAAATCGATGATTTTCAGGGATAACTATTCCCATCCCTCCCAAAGATAGATTTGAGACTTGATATGTGTGATGGTTATATTGAAAACTAATTCGTTCAAGTACCGGACTCATCAAGCGAAAATTCTTTCGCACTTCAGAATCTTTTTCATCCTTAAAAAACCTTGAGATAGGATTCATCTATTCTCCTGACTAAAAATAACCTTACCTTCTAATTATATCCTAAACTTGTAGCTTTTAAACCCGCTGCAAGCATGGCTTTATGCTAAATTTATGTCAAAATAAGCGTATGTGGATTTTAAATTCTTGGAAAAAGGATGCTTTTTTCATTATTTTATCAGGACCTTTGATTTTCCTGTTAATGAACTTCGTGGGAGAGAGAAGTGTTGAGTTGGCATTACTTGCCATTCTTTTTTTAGATTCAGGCCATGCCTATACCACTATTTTCAGAACAGTTTTTCACGAGAAAAAGGAGTATAGGCTGGGGGTTATACTACCGTCTTCTTTTAATAGTCTTAGTGGTTGTTTTTCTTTGGCAAGTTCTAAAGATACCCTATCTTTTTAGCATGGTGATCTATTTCACTTTTTTTCATTATTTGAGACAGAATTATGGAATTTTGAAATGGTACGAACTTAAAAATAATCAATATTTAAAAATGGCGACCTGGTTCATCTATCTCTCAAACTTAATTCCTTTTATTGGGATGCACTTTAGAGACAATTTGAAAGTTTTCTACTACACAGGCTCAGACTTATTTCTTTATCCAGAAAAAAAATATTTTTTTGATCTTTCAAATTCTTCAACTTCTTTTACTAGGTGGCTTTCTCATTTTTGCTAGGCTAAAACGACTTTGCAGGCCAAGCTTTGTTTTTATATTGAGTCATATTCTAATTTATGGATTATTACTCATACCTGAAGTGAAAGCATTGGAGGCAATATCAGTCATTGTTTTTTCTCATGGCATGGGTTATCTCGCCATAATGCAAGAGGGACTCTCAAAAACTCAGCCTAATCGCTTTAAAACTCTCACCAAGACAAGTCTTTTTCTTTTCGTTTTTGTTTTGGTGGTGGGACCTCTAGAATATTTTTTGGAAGAGAACTATCTTGATATTTCAAATCGATATTTATATGAGACAAACTTCTTATCTCACCTTTTGATTGGTTTTTATCTTTTGCCCACACTTGGCCACTATATTTTTGATGGAATGATTTGGCGTAAATCTCATCCAGAATCACAACTTATATACAAGGCTAGTTCTATAAAGTTATGAAATTAGCAATCATTGTACTTTTCTTATTGCAGTCTTGTGGCACATTTAAGTCTCAGCAGCCTAATATTTGCAAGGTATTAAAACTTGATAATTGTAATAATTCTAAAAGAGGTCTTTCCAGGAGTGCAGGAGCATCTCTTCCCTCCGTTAATGCTGCAGCCTTTTCTAATCCTGCAGCTATCGCTTTAAATAAAGGTTGGGGGGTTGAGAGCATAACCTTTGGAAATGAAAGTCAGCTAGGACTAGTCTATGGAACCGGAAGGGTCGGAGGGGCTGTTGCTAGTAGTCCAAATGATGGGACTTTTTTTGGTAATTTAGCCGTAGAGGATAGTCAAAATTATCGGCGTAGAGTTATGGCCCTAGAAAGATTCAAAGAGGAGAAATGGGCCTTTTCTGGCGGTGTTAACCTTTTTGGAGGAGATGAAAAAAGAGGTCTTTCTTTAGATATTGGTGGAATGTGGAGGCGCCATCTTGAATTAGAAGAAGATCACTTTGGAGGCGGCCTTACATTAACTTGGAATAAAATTCTAAGCCTAGGTGTTTCTCAATATAATGATGTTTATTATCAGGATCTTAGAGATAGAGAAGGACAAATTTTTGACCAAGAAGGTAACGCCACGTCCGTCATATTTGGATCTAACTCTCTTTATGAATATCGCTACCGGGTAACGAGTTTTGTTTACGGGTTGAAATTTTCAGTTCTGGCTTTTGACTATATCACTTTAAAAACAGAGTATGAAGATGAAGCAATTGAACCAAGTTATTCTACTGTGTGGAATATGAGCTATTTTTATCGGCGTTGGATTTTCTCGTATGGTAAGCGTTTTGAGGAGTCTTTTAAAGAAGTTTACGATAGTGAAGAAGAGATCTTTCTCACGCAAAAAAGAAAAGACGATGTCTTTTTGGGAGCCCAATATGCACTACCCTTTGGATTAGTAGTGGGAGGGTTTTATAATTATTATCTTCTGGATGATTTGAGTCTGGGATTAACTTATTTTTTCTAAGTAAAAAGGGCACTAAAGAGTGCCCTCAATTAAAATATCTTAGAAAAGGTAACCAAGTCTTAAGAATGTGAAGTTTACATAAGCTGTCTCTCCGAACTGCTCAGCTGCATCCTCAACATCTTGATACTCTTCAGAAGTCGTCGCTAAACCAGGTGCCTCGATTTCATAGTCAGAGCTTGATGGAGAAACAAATGTCACATCCATTCCGCCCCAAAATCCGCCATTACCTTTACCCCACATCCAGCCTAATTTAGCCAGCATGGCGGTTGTCGTTACTTCAGTTGAAGCCGTTAACCCTGATACTGCGTTTGTTGAAGAAACATCTAAAGTTTGCGAACCAACTCCTAAACCAAGAAAGAAACTTCCTGAGAATGGATGCCATAAAACTGATACTTCAGGCATATTTAAGTCAACAGAGGCTTCGCCCAGGTCAATTCCAAAGCTATTAGCTCTGGCAACGATCGAAAAACTATCGCTTAAAGTTAAGTCAAGTCCTGGTTGTGATACATAGGGTGCACCCAAACCATAACTGATACCGACAGCTGCAGTTGAAGTCTGCACACTCGTTAAAGTTAAAACCAATGACAAAACCAGTAATTTCAATGTACTTTTCATATAATCTCCTAGTGAATTCCTTTTAAAGAATAAACGAATTTTTCATTTTAGAGAATAAGAAGAATTATTTTCTCTGGTTTTTCTAACGTATTAACGTGTCATAAAAGAGTAGAAAGGTTGGGTATGAGGCATTGTCAAAACCAGAACTCCCTTTATACTTCAAATGTGAGCAACAAAGTCACTTTTTTTTCTTTTATCTTAGTTTTCTATGGATCAATCTTTCTAAGGGTTGAATATTGGCCTTTTACAGATTGGGGTGTTTTCACATACGCCTATAATCCAGAAGACACTGCGGTGTTTGATCTTAGACTGCTGAGTCAATCTCGAAATAGTAGAGAAAAATTTCTTGAAAAAATCGGATTCTCTGCGGTTGGATTTAACTCTCAGATATCGAGAGCCTTCTACTCTCATAATGAGGTCGAAATAGACAAAATATTAAATTCTATTCGATCAAGTAAATCTTTTAAGTCATTTGTAAAAAATTGCCCTTGTAAAGTTCAGTTGATTAGGAAGTCTTTGGATAGAGTTGAAAAAAATCAAATTTATGAGCACAAGGAAGTTATTAGAACCTATGACATTTTTTGAGCGAGAAATACAAAAGAATAGAATAAGTTACTTTCGAATGATAGCGATAGCTTTTGTCTTGATCCACCTTATGTTAAATCAAAACTATGTTTTTACACCTTACACACAAGCGACTAATCCTATTTCTATATTCGAACTATTCTCAATTGAAAAATGGAGTCAAGCTACCAATTGGATTCTCTACTATTCTTTGATTTTCACTTTGTTTTTAAGTTTTCTAGGCATAAAGTCGAGAGTTTTTCTTTTATTTTCTACGGTGCTTTACTTCTTATTTATGGGAAACTACTTAGGAATAGCTAAATCGCCTTATTCAACTTCGGTGTGGCACAATCATAATATGGTTTTGATGCTATTGTCTGTGATGACTGCACTCCCTTCAATAGATAACATAAAAATTACCCCCACTGGTTTGAAACTCAAGACTAATTTAAGTTCCAAAAAATGGGAAGAAGTACTCATTTTACTGACAATTTGCTCAGCCTACTTTGGGGCTGGATATTGTAAATTAGCTGTTTCTGGATTGCGCTGGATGAATGGATACACTTTACAGGCATTTATGCTTAAAAAGTATTTGATAACTGACAATCACTATGCAAAATATTTAGTTATCGATTTTAATTTATCATTGGTATTAAGTTGGCTTACAATCTTGCTTGAGTGTTTTCTTGTATTTGGACTGTTAGTCCCTTTTTTACGATGGATTATTTGGATTAGTCTATTTGTCTTTCACTATTGCATCTTTCTCACTATGGATGTGAATTTTTTGACACCACATTTTCTAATATGTAGTGCATATTTTTTCACCCTCGTTTTAGAAAAAATTAAAACTTTTATTAGAGTTAATAATCCAGCATAATGAGAATGATGCTTCTTATCCGCTTTCTTATCATTCTACCTTTGCTCATAAATTGCGAATCTATTTTTCAAAAATCAATCGAGGGAAGTTCAGAGGTTACAACCTTCGCTTTTGATTCGCATCGCTCTGGAGCCATTCGAGTTGATCATCAAATAGATAATTATTCGAAGATGATAAACTCATCACCTGTGTGGGGAAGGGATGCTTTGAAGCATATGCCACTTTATCTTAAAAGAAGAAACAAAGAGTTTATTGTTGTGTTTGGTACCAAAGAGAAAACACTTCGAGCGATTAACCCAAAAACTAAAAAAATTGTTTGGGAAATCGATCTTCCAGGTTTTTTACTAGTAACTCCTGTTTACAGTAAAAAAAAACGAATCATTTATATTCTGGTAAGAGAAGGTAGCTCTCATCCTGTAGCAATTGCTGTAGGTATGAATGGGAAAATCTTAGATAGACGAAATTTTTCTCTTGAAGAAATTTATGGAAGCGAATTTAAACATAAAAATATGGATCATATACTTATTCGAACTGCATTAGGTCTCAATGAAATTTCAGAGCAACCTTATATCTTTTTTGGATTAGCGACAGGGCGAGACCCTCTTTCGAAGAGACCAAAGAGGGACTTTTACGGTCAGACGCAGGGGCTAACGGGTGCAGTTGTTGCGATAATACTAAGAAATCAAAATGGTCTTTTTGATCAAGATACAGGACTCAAAACGTTTTTTACGAGCAAATCTGATAAAGACCTTCCTTATACAGGGTTTAATTCTGGAGTTTATCTAGCAGGGGGGGCCATAACTCTACTAAAGTCAAATGACCTTTTAGTCCCCGTTGCTAATGGACCCAGTTTTCCGACAAAAGATAACTATGGTTGCTCTCTCGTACTCTTGGATGGGGATAGTTTTAAAGTTAAAGGTTACTTGTCTAAAGATTTGGAGGGATATCATGAATGTTTTATCACGAATAAAGAGTTTGGAAATAGCTACCCAAATATTATAGAGATTGATCAAGGAACATTTCTAGGCAGTTTTAGAGATAAATCCGGAGATATTTACTTTTTTAATCCTTTTAGAATGAGTCAAAATAAAATTAAAAAGCGAGTTAGTCTGTCTGGAGAGGAAGTTCATGGGGGAGTAACAGGTCAAACTTACTCTGGTGGGAGTCTTATTAAAACTGGAGAAGGGATTCATGCAGTTTTTGGGATTAATGGAAGAGTTAGAAGTGGTCTTAATAAGGTATTTAGAGAAGATTCCTTGGGAACGAAAGAAGTTGAAGAGGATTTATTGCTTCGAGGTTTTAGCAAAGTTGAATGTTTAGGACTCATAGCAAAAAAAGGGACGAATCCAGTTTCAATGTATTATTCAGGGGCAATTTTAGATCGCTCATTCTTGGCCAAGAATACTGCTGTTTTTGAGACTCAGAGCCTAAAGGAGCTCAATCAAGTGAGTGAAATCCCATTACTGACTGCCGTGAAGGATCAGAAAATCCCTTTTAAAAACTTAAAAAGAGCGGGCTATGAGGTAGAGGGCTCCGGTCCCGCTTTGAAAGGGTACCAACTTATGTCGATGCATGTTTCAGCCTTTCAGTATTATAGCGGCCTATTTGACTTTTTTATCAATGATCAAAAGGTTAGTACTTCTCGCAAGAATAGCCATTTGGTTCCCTTTAAAGTGGGCTCTTTCAAATATTATGCTAAAAATGATCCAAAGAATATTGATTGTACTAACTTTCCTGAAGATTCTTTTGTCAGGTTGCAAAGATATTCAAGAGTTAAAAATATAACCAATAGTTTCAGCCTGCATGGATTTAAAGTAGATTCTACTTTAAAGTACCAAAAAGTCTGGACCTTCAAGGGAGGAGAGGGAGAGCAATTGAATAAAAGCTCCCTGATAACAGTAGTTCATCAAAAACAGGACTCATATACTACTGTTTTTAATGCAACTAATATCGGCACAAATACATCGTATATTTATTTTATAGATACTTTAAATGGGAATTTGCTTACAAAAGAAAAAATTCAAGGGCAAATGCATTTTTCTTCTCTTGTACCTATTTCAAATGGTTTTCTAGTTCCGAGCTTGAATAATGGGATAGAACACCTTCGATTTCAAAACTAGGTGATAGCTTATTTACTATCACCTACAAAAAATTACCTTAATAATTCTCGATCATCGAGCCATCAAAAACACTGTTTTTAAGCTCAACTTGATTAAACACAGCTGATCCGTATCCACTCACAAGTAATGCGATATCACCAGATACATCTGATCTTGCGATCAATAAATCGGTGTCAGATTGATCGTTGGTTACTCTAATTCCGATATCTGTATTGCTGATACTTGCCTTTCGAATTTTGATATTACTAGAGTCATAGATATGAATCGCTTCTTCGGTGTTTCCAAGAGTTAAATTTCTTAAACGAACTTCATTGCTTGAATAGACATAGACCGAAGTCCCTGCTATTTGATCGTCGCTTAAATCAATTCCAGCTACAGTCACTCTTTCGCTGGCAGATAAAAGTAGTCCATTGGCAGAGCCGTAAAAATTATTTCCTTGTTTTTCTACAATTCTGATTTTTTTACTGACAAGATCGAGAGCAAATCCTTTGGAACTGGAAAAGTCGTTATTAACAAATCTAGGAGTGTACTCACAATTGGGAGCATTTACTTTAGCAGCATTTGTGTTATTGACTAATGTACTATTGGAGATTCTTAATCTGTCACAAGCGAATTCGTCTTCAGTATAATAATCAACTCCAATTCGAGCGTTGCTTATATCACTATTATTAACCACCATTTTTGAAACATTATAGGCCATAACTCCAATAGCAGACTCAGAAACTTCAATTATAGTTCTTCTGACTCTAATATCATTACCCTCGGCGTATATTCCTACAGATGTATTAGGACTAATAATCTTATGATCTCTACCTTGTAAAATGGCGTCTCCTCTAAGAGTCAATGCTGCAAAGCCCTGATATGAGCTACAGTCTAGGTCCTCTTCTAGGACTGTTTTTGAGGTGATGGTATCTCCACAATTAATGGCAAATGTACTGAGGCTCCATAACATGGCGATAAATAGGCTTAGCGATTTCATACTCTCTCCCTTTAAAATTCTAAGAATGAGTATAAATCTGCAAGCTAAATACCAATATTTACGAAGCTAAGTGCTTGAAAAAACAATGATAAGGAGTGATAAATTTTCACAATGTCAATTAAATCGACGCTTTAAATAGATTTTACTTAGAGCTCGTCAACTGTGCTTGAAGTTGTACTGGCTCCAGCGGGTTCGTCACTTTGAGCCTCATCAAACTCCCCATCAAATACCGAAGGAGCATTCAC
>CEQY01144778.1_pt1 | contig 23455 bp, 20 predicted proteins | sample 361391 | NCBI WGS metagenome assembly CEQY01 (sample SAMEA2621075, study PRJEB7988) | marine metagenome | isolation source: saline water (ENVO:00002010), including | reverse complement strand
GAAAATATGTATGCAGTAGTAAAAACAGGTGGAAAACAATATCGCGTAGAGGAGAATCAAGTCCTTCAAGTTGAACTTATGGGCGACATTGGTGAATCTATATCTCTTACACCGTTAATGCTGGTTGATGGAAGTACAGTGCTTGCTAAGCCTAGTGAATTGGAAAATGTCAACGTCAATGCTGAGATAGTTGATAGAGGGAAATCGAAAAAAATTACTGGGTTTACCTATAAGAATAAAAGTAACCAGCGACGACGTTGGGGTCACCGACAGAACTATAACGAAATAAAAATTACATCAATTTCAAGGAACAAATAATGTCAAAAACAAAAGGTGGCGGTTCAACGCGAAATGGTAGAGATTCCAACGCCCAAAGGCTTGGTGTTAAAGCCTATGATGGAACCGCAGTGTCAGCTGGCTCCATCATTGTACGCCAGAGAGGAACGAAGGTTCATCCTGGACAAAATGTTCGTAGAGGCGGAGATGACACGCTATTTGCAACTGTTAGTGGTCGTGTTAAATTTGGGAATCGACGTGGAAGAAAGCTTGTAGACGTCCTTCCTGACTAATTCAAATTTCTATCTTCCAGTCAAATAAATTACTAGAATGCCATTATGTCTAATTTCGTTGACGAATGTGGCCTTAACGTAAAGGCTGGGGATGGTGGCGCTGGGTGTGTCTCATTTCGTCGAGAGGCCCACGTGGACCGTGGGGGCCCTGATGGTGGGGATGGCGGTAACGGAGGTGATATCTGGTTAGTAGCTGACCATAACGTGGCTTCCTTGTTAGCTTTTCGAGATTACCCTCATCGGAAGGCTGAGAGTGGGAAGCACGGCAGTGGTAAGCGTCGGCACGGTGCAAACGGAAACTCAGAATTTATTAATGTCCCGGTAGGTACTCTGGTTAAAGATCCCGTTGGTAATATACTCGCTGACCTCTCTTCAACTGGAACGAAATGGCTTGCAGCTGCCGGAGGGCGAGGCGGCAAAGGTAATTCTAGGTTTCTAAGTAATAGGCGACGAGCTCCAAGTTTCGCTGAACAGGGGGAGCATGGAGAGGAACAATGGCTAAATCTGGAACTGAAGCTCTTAGCCGATGTCGCCCTAGTGGGGTTTCCTAATGTGGGCAAAAGTACTCTTATTTCTCGTGTCTCAGCAGCAAAGCCTAAAATTGCTGACTATCCCTTTACGACGCTAGTTCCAAACCTAGGAGTTGTGAAGGGGAGTGAAGAGTTCGAAATGGTTATTGCAGACATTCCTGGATTGATTGAGGGTGCTGCAGATGGAAAGGGCTTAGGACATCAGTTTCTTCGACATGTTGAAAGAGCTCGCGTACTAGCAATTCTGCTTGATCTCTCACCTTACGACGGGCGAGGAGTTGAGCACCAGTTGGAGATATTGTTAGAAGAACTAAGGACTTACAAACCGGAACTGTTAGACCGCCCCAGATTGCTAATTTCATCCAAAGCTGATGTTGCGACTCAAGCTGCCTTAGAAGGCTCCCTAAAGATTTCATCTATTACTGGGGAGGGTGTACAAGAGATGAAATACAAACTTGAACGTCTTGTGAAAGAAGCACGAGAAACTGAGAATGCCAACTCGGATGAAATCGTTATTCACCGTCCTGCGCCAAAAGGAATCTCTGTCTTGAAGGAAGGGAATATATTCACTGTCAAAGGTCGTCAGGCAGAGAGAGCAGTTTCTTTAAATGATCTTACAAATATTGAAGCGCTTGAATACATTCAATTTACCCTAGAGAAGATAGGGGTAAATAAGGCCCTCCGCAAAGCGGGTATTAGACAAGGTAACTTAGTGCAAATTGGCGAACTGCAGTTTGAGTACATGGACGATGATGAACATTGGATTGATTGAGCAAAGATAAATGAAAGACTTTCACCAGCAATTCTGCAAGAATGAATAAGTGACAGTCATAGTAAAAATTGGTACTTCTTCATTAACGAAGCCCGATGGCTCCATTAGTACGATTGCCATTGATAAGTTAGCAAAAGAAATCGCAATGGCTAAACGCGATTTTTCTGAGATAGTTCTAGTTAGTAGCGGAGCAATAGGTGCAGGTCTTGCTGATCTGGGCTATGTGGATAGCCGTCCGTCAGATTCTCGGGTTCTCCAAGCGGCATCAGCAATCGGTCAACCAAAATTAATGGCAAGATATGCTGAAAGCTTCTCAAAGCATAATATTTCTATCGCTCAGTTATTGATGGCCCCTGATGATTTTTTCGTTCGTAAACGTTACCTACACGCTCGATCAACAGTTGAAGAGCTCTTAGCTTCTGGAATACTCCCGATAGTTAATGAAAACGATGCAATAGCTGATGATGCTATACGGTGGGGTGATAACGATAGGATAGCGGCTCTGTTAGCCCAACTCCTTAACGCTACACAATTGTTGATGCTGACTGACACAGATGGGATCTATTCACAAGATCCAAAGAGAAAAACCTCTGAGAAACTTAAATTGGTTCGCGAAATAGGATCACTTGACAAAATAGATGCAGTAGTGGGAGGCGCCTCCGGTAAGTTAGGAAGTGGTGGAATGGAGTCTAAATTAGCCGCTGCAAGAATGGCTTCGTGGGCTGGTGTGACCACAACAATCGCGGCTGCTACACGAGACAACGTCGTAGCAGACTCACTACTTCGCGTAGGGGAATTAGGAACTATTATTCGCCCAAAACCAAAACCTTTATCGGCTCGAAAGCTATGGATAGCGTTTGCTGTCCAGTCGAAAGCAAAGCTTGTTATCGACATGGGTGCTCAAGAAGCCATTGAAGACAATGGCGGATCTCTTCTAGTTGTTGGTGTTCTTGAGCTACATGGGATATTTAATAGAGGCGACGCTGTAGAAATCTTAAATGAAAAATCAGAACTTATCGCCCGCGGCCTAGTTTCCTTAGATTCTTCCGAACTTAAGGATTTCCTAGGAGAAAAAGTAAACGGAACAGATGAGATGCAATCAAGTGAGGTTATACATAGAGATGAGTTAGTCATCTTGAGCGATAAGCATTATTAATATACACGAACCGTTTGTAGAAACTCTTTCGCAGCTTTCGAACCTAAAAATGATGAAGTAAATGTGTAGACAATCCCACTCACTAATAGTGCAATGGGTGCTACTAAATATGCATTGCAGTCAAACAGGGTAAAGGAAATGGTTCCTGCGAGAATTGCTGAGATTAACCCAGGGACGAGAAAAAACCTTCTAACTAAATGTGGATCCTTCTTTATATGGAACTTTTCGAAAACTCTCTTCTTCAAGAGAGAATATTCAACCCAAGCAGCTACTGAGCTCCCTAACGCTAAGCCCAAAGCGCCTAATGGCTGGGGGGCAGTATCTAAAGCTCGCTCAATTTCTGGCAAAGGGGAGAAAGAGGGGAAATCACCGATCTTGATGATCGCGTTACGATCAATCGCAAAACGATCGAGCTGAAACATAAGTAGGAAGCCTACGGATCCTGCTACTAAAACACGAAAACCCGCTAGTCGGGCCGGACCTTTGACGTCTCCAAACGAATAGCATAAATTCTGATAGAGCCTACTCATTCCGGTAGCATATAGTCCCAGACTGTATGCCGCTAAAACAATCCAAATGTAAAGCGTGTCCTCACTTGTGAATTTGCCTCTCTCGAACAGGAAGTCCACCAATGGTTCTCCCATTGTTACAAATGCAATACTAGAGAATATCAAATAGAAGCCTATTCGCTCTGAGCTAGTTATAAATCTTGTGGTAATAGCAGAGATATCATCTCTGTCTCTAGAAAACTCGGGAAGGTCTGCAGAAATAATTGACATGACAAATAAACCGATAGGTAACATGTAAATAATTTGGGCGAGGGATAAGGCTGTGAATGCTCCGGTTGCAAGGAAGCCAGCAAGAAATAAGTCCAGAAAACCTGAAAATTGAATAACTCCTCTTCCCATTATGGCTGGAAAAAATTTTGAAACTATTTCACGAACAGCGCTTGAACCTCTCTTAAGCCCTAATCTAATTGATGGGGATACTCTCATGACTACTGGAATTTGAACAAGGAACTGAAGCACACCGCCTACTAGAACGCCCCACGCCGCCGCTTCCGCAATAGAAGCGTCAGACCAGTCCTGCGCCCAAGCTATAAGTGCAAAGATAATTTGCGCAGCATTCCAGAGAATCGGGGCAGCGAAGGACAAAAAGAATTTCCGGTGTGCGTTTAGAACTCCTAAACACCATGAAGAGAGGACAATGAAGCCCAACCCAGCCCACATTATTCTGACTAAGTCGACAGTAAGTTCAAATGTTTCGTCTGGTAGCAATGGGAGCAGAACTTTGCTTATAGGTCTAGCAGCAAGAATTCCTATAATTACGACTGCTGAGGTAACCAGTCCAAGAAGAGTAACTATCATTCCAGCAACCAAGCCTGGCTCATTCTCATCGTCAGGGTCATCAATGAGGCGGCTGTAAGTTGGAATAAAAGAAGCGGATAATGTTCCTTCACCAAGTATGTTTTGTAATAGGCGAGGTATTTGCAGCGCTGCTTTGAAGGCGTCGGCCGCCACTCTGGTGCCGAGCAAACCAGCGAAAATAAGCTCTCGGATGAGTCCCGATAGTCGTGACAGTAATATCCCTGCACCTACGATCATTGCATTTCGACCACTTGGTCTACTCATTTCAGTTCTTAATTGGCTGTTATCCACAAGATAAGCCTACCTCTAAACAAACAATCAACGTAAGCAGTCAGAAATACACAATTTATCCCAATACAGTTCGCATAAATAGTGTGATGCCCTCTACCCTTTAAAACGTATGTCGTATAGATTTAACGAAGTCAGCAAAGTAAAGGAAGACCTCCGATCTGTTGATTACTTAGCAGATGATGGTATTGCTGGCATCGTTTATTTAGCTGATCGTCTTCAAAAACCCATACTTGTTGAAGGTCCTGCTGGCACAGGAAAGACCCAACTCGCTAAGAGTGTGGCTGAGATGACTGGGTCGCGACTGATAAGACTTCAATGTTATGAGGGCTTAGATGAATCCAAAGCCCTGTACGAATGGAATTACAAAAAACAACTTCTAAGGATTCAAGCAGAACGCAATGCGAACGAATCAAATTCATGGGAGGAGATCGAAGATGATATCTTTTCCGATGAATTCCTTTTAACTCGGCCACTACTTGAGGCTATTCGCTCTGATGACCCGGTAGTGTTGCTGATTGATGAGGTAGATAGGGTTGAAATTGAGACCGAAGCTTTGCTACTAGAAATCCTCTCTGACTATCAGGTATCAATACCTGAATTAGGGACAATAGAAGCTAAACAAATCCCACTTGTGTTTTTGACATCCAATAATACTCGGGAACTTTCGGAGGCCCTTAAACGACGATGCCTGTTCCTCCATATCGATTATCCTGATCTTGAGCGTGAAAGGGAGATTATCCTCACAAAAGTGCCTGATATCGAAGATAATTTGGGCGAGCAAATAGCGCGAGTTGTTAGAACTATCAGGCAACTAGAACTTAAAAAGGCCCCTTCTGTTTCTGAGACATTAGATTGGGCACGAACACTAATACACTTAGGTGTTGAGCACATCGATGCTCAAACTGCAACTGATACAGTCAATATTCTTCTAAAATACCGTTCAGATATTGATAAAGCAATCAAAGAGTTCTCAAGTGATGAGGATTTGAATTCTTCGGTGAGTAATTAATTGAAAATTGCAACTCATTCTCCGTTGCTTGAGCTATTAAACGGTTTCATTGTTGAATTACGAAGCGCAGGTTTGCCAGTTAGCTTGACGGAAAATCTTGATGCAGTAGAAGCAGTGAAACACATTCCCATCGAGGACCGAGAAACATTTAAGTACGCTTTAGCAGGCACTCTTGTTAAGAATCACTCACACTGGAGAGCATTCGAAACTGTGTTTGAAGTCTATTTCTCGTTGCGCGGGCAAGAATACGAATTACTTGATGGTGAATGGGACTCTGACGATACTGCTACTGAACATGAAGATATGCAAGAAGGGCAAGCACCGGGACAAGGCGGTAGTCAAGAAGGCTTAACGCAAGAGCAATTAGCTGAAATGTTATTTCAAGCACTTGCCAAGCAAGATAGAAATTTAATGAGAACAGTTGCTCGCCAATCTGTTCAGCGGTTTGCTGGAATGGAACCCGGTAGACCTGTGGGTGGAACATATTACTTATACAGGACACTGCGTAACTTGAACCTTGAAGAGGTTCTGGATCGCTTGCTTACTAGCAAGGCTGACGGTGATCCCGATTCGGATTTTCTTGAGGAACGTTTAAGGAAAGATGAGTATGAACACAGGATCGAAGAATTAAAAAAGGAAATCGAGGCGGAAATCCGGCGCAGGCTTGTAGCTGACAGAGGAGTGGAAGCGATGGCGAAAACACTTCGTAAACCCCTTCCTGAAGATGTTGACTTTATGCATGCTAGTCGGGAAGAGATGGTAGCTTTGCGACGTGCTATATGGCCTTTGACTAGAAAATTGGCAGTTCGGTTAGCGCGAAAGAGACGACATGGGAGAAAGGGCCCACTTGATTTCCGAAGAACTGTGCGACATTCCTTGTCGTATGGAGGCGTTCCAGCGGAACCTAAATTCAAGTATCCTAAACCCTCCAAACCAGAGATAATGGTGATCGCTGATATCTCAGGGTCCGTTGCTGCTTTCGCGAGGTTCACACTCCACCTTGTTTATGCGTTGAATAATCAGTTCTCAAAAGTTCGTTCGTTCGTTTTCATAGATGGCTTAGACGAAGTTACTGACTTCTTTGAGAATGTTGATGATATTACCGAAGCAATACATAGGGTTAATACTGAAGCGGATGTTATTTGGGTTGATGGTCACTCTGATTATGGGCATGCATTTGAGATATTTGATGAACGTTTTTCAAAGGATATAGGTTCAAAGACGACAGTGATAATTCTCGGAGATGCGCGTAATAATTATCACGCATCGCAATCATGGGTGATAAAGAATATGGAGGAGAAGGCACGAAAAGTCTTTTGGCTAAACCCTGAACCGAAGAGTTATTGGGACACAGGTGACTCTATCGTTGGAGAATACAGCGGTTACTGTAATGGAACGTTTGAGGTTCGAAACTTAAAGCAACTTGAAGCTTTTGTTGAGAATCTTATTTAGCTGGCTCGTAACTCTTCAGCTACATGAAACGCGAGCTCAAGACTTTGGGAGGCGTTCAGTCTTGGGTCGCACATGGTTTCGTAACGCAGAGCTAGGTCATCGTCCGAGAGGTTTTCGGCTCCTCCTACACACTCGGTAACATTGTCACCAGTGAGTTCAACGTGGATTCCTCCTGCCCATGTCCCTAATGATCGGTGTATGTGGAAAAATTTCTTTGTTTCATCTACAACATCAGAAAAGTTTCTAGTCTTCAAACCAGATTCCGCTGTGTATGTGTTACCGTGCATTGGATCGCAAGCCCAAACTACAGGATGTCCGGATCCTTGAACTGTACTTACTAAATCTGGAAGAGTATTTTCTATGACTGAAGCTCCCATTCTGGTAATGAATGTCAGTCTTCCTGGGATTTGTTGGGGGTTTAATATTTCGCATAACTTAATAGCTTCTTCTGCTGTTGCAGTTGGACCTAACTTGCAACCTAATGGATTTTCTACACCGCGAAGAAATTCGATATGAGCGCCATCAAGTTGCCTTGTTCTCTCTCCAATCCATAGCATGTGAGCCGAGCAGTCGTACCAATCTCCGCTTATAGAGTCGTTTCGAGTGAGGGCCTCTTCATAGCCTAGTAAGAGAGCTTCATGGCTTGTATAGAAATCGACTTCGTGGAGAGCGGCGTGATCTTCTGATGTGATACCGCAAGCCCTCATAAACGCTAACGCATTTGTGATTCCATCAGCTATTTCCTTGTATTGTGCTCCTGCAGGGCTGTTCGCAACAAATTGTTGGTTCCAGGAATGGACTTGCGTTAAGTCCGCAAAACCTCCGCTGGTAAATGCTCTGAGTAGGTTTAAGGTAGCAGAGCTTTGGTTATATGCCATTAGAAGCCTCTTGGGATCAGCAGTTCGGGCCCCTGCGTTAAAGTCCGTATCGTTGACTATGTGACCTCGGAAGGATGGAAGCTCTACGTTATCTTTCGTCTCTGTAGGGCTCGACCGAGGTTTAGCGAATTGTCCGGCGATTCGTCCTACTTTTACCACTGGCATGCCAGTTGAGTAAGTTAAGGCAACTGCCATTTGGAGAATAACTTTAAGTTTGTCTCGTATTGAATTTGCTGAGAGGGCTGAGAAGGATTCCGCACAGTCACCAGCTTGGAGAAGAAGGGCCTCTCCGTTACAGACCCGTGCTAGCTGATTTTTTAAGGTTCTTGCTTCCCCGGCGAAAACAAGAGGTGGTAGCTCGGAAATTTCTTTCAGAACAGCGTTGAGTTCGTTATCGTCTGGCCAATCAGGTTGTTGATCTGCAGGAAAACTAGTCCAGCTATTGGGGCTCCAATTAATAGTCACCCATTAATTCTCTCTGTTAATTACTGAGATCACAACCAATTTACCGATTTACATTGATAATCAGTTAATTATGCAGCGTCAATATCCATTTGATCAGGGGCGCTTTCGCGAACAATATTTACAGCTCGCTTTACGAGTCGGCGGGCAGCTTCAGCAGTTACGCCTAGTTCCTCACCAACTTCTCGATAGCTTCGCTTGCGTCCGTCCTGAAGGCCAAAACGTTGCTCAACAGCATACCTCGCACGATCATCTAGAACGTTTAATAAGTCGTAAACCATTGTTTCTCGCGCTTCTTCCATGACCGCTTGTTCTGGTCCGGGGTTGACATCTGGCAGAAGGTCAACAAGCTCATTGCTGTCATCATCTCCAATTGTTCTGTCAAGTGAAGTAGGTGTTGTTAGCCGATGAAGCCTTGCATGTTCCTCGTCGAGTTCATCTCCGTCTCCTGAGACCTGCCTGAGCGCAGCGCGAAGGCTTGCAGATCTGTCGCCAGGTAATCTAACTAGGCTCGCTTTCTGGTCAAGTGCTCGGCCTATTGCCTGACGTATCCAGAAAGTGGCATATGTTGAGAATTTGAAACCTTTTCGCCAATCAAATTTATCAACTGCATGCTCTAGGCCAAGATTTCCCTCTTGGATCAAATCTAGTAATTCCATACCAGCTGGAAGAGGATAACGTCGGGCTACGCTGACAACTAGCCTTAGGTTCGCTCTGATAAATCGGTCTTTGGCCTCTGCTGCTTTGCGGTCAGCTCTTTTGAGTTCCACGCCTTTTTCACCTGCACCTAGGCGCTCCCGTGCTTCGACGCCTTTCTCAATAATCTGAGAAAGCTCGCGCTCTTCTGCTGCTGTTAGGAGGGGCACTAGCCCTATCTCGTTTAAGTATTGTCCTACTGAATCACTCATAATTTTCTCACTCTGTTGGGGGTTGGGGGTTGGGGGGTATTGCTATCCAGATTTGATAAAACAACCAAATCTTAGTTTTTCAACGGTTTGATCGGGGGGGATCTGTCGATATTATTTGTCTTGCTAAATGCTTAGCGCGTATGAACAACCCAAAATTGGGCTGATCTAAAAGCATGTCTAACTTAATACATATTCCAAGGTAAATCAAGCATTTCACTCAAATCTCTCGATATGGGTGCAACTAGGCAATACCTTCTGCATCGCACGGTTCATCGTATAGCATACAAAAGTGCAAGAAAATATTAGATTAGGTGTGTTTGGGGGCTCATTTGACCCACCTCATAAAGCTCATCTGGAACTGGTCAAATTAGCGGTAGAGAAAGTAGGACTTGATCATGTATTGGTGACTGTCGCTAACGACCCTTGGCAAAAGAGCGCTACTCGCCAAGTTACAGATGGCTCTCATAGGCTGGAAATGACAAGGCTTCTTTTTCGGGACTATAGTGACGCCACCGTTACCGATATTGAATTTCAATTAGGTGGCGAGTCAAATACAGCAGGTACCCTGCGCGCGCTTCGTCCAAACTACCAAAGTGCTGAATTTTTCTTATTACTCGGCTACGACTCTGCGATTGGTATCGAGACATGGAGAGAGCCTGAATTAATTTTAGATCAAGCTCGGGTAGTGGTAGTTGATCGACCTGGGTTTATGAAGATAGAGTTACCCGCTGCTCTCTCTTCAGCTATTCATGTTCAAGGACTTAACTTAGATATCTCTTCGCAAAATATTCGCTCTCTACTAGATAGCGAAGAGAGCCTTTCAGATACAATTCCTGAAGTAATCAGAAACTATATTGCAGAAAATGGCCTTTATCGTGAGTGACTCTTGACGGCGTATAGAAAATTTCGGTGGTGGACTTGGCTTCTGCCGCTTACCATCATTGGACTAGGTTTAGCCGGATTATTGCTCGTTCGCGATGCAACCGATGCCATTCTAGAGTCTGCTGATGGAGACTTTGCCGAGGTAGTTCTTGACCCACTAGCACCTGGATTTGAGAGCTATGTGACTTCGACACCTACATATCTGCTAGGAATCGAGGGAGCCAATAACGAATTGGTTTCAATTGCACTATTGTCTTTATTTGCTGATGACATCGGTGGAACTGTCGTTGTCTTCCCTGTCGATCTGCTTATTGCAGAGAACTCGTCAATTGGTGAAATCTATTCAACAGTTAATGAGCCAGAGTTCCTTATCGAGTTGGGGCGGTATCTGAAGTTGGGATTTAACGCGACATCCTTTATCAGCGAGGAAGCAATAGAGGACTTTTTTGAAGTAGCTAATCCTCTGACTGTTTCACTGAATGATCCGCTTATCGAGCTAGATGACGGTGAGCCTAAAATAGTTTACGAATCTGGCCAATTGGCCTTGAGTCCTTCAGAAGTTTATAGCTATCTAGCATGGGAAAGCGATGATGAATCAAGTTACAACAGATGGCTAAGACATAAGAATTTTTGGGAATCGTGGCTAGGGTCCTTATCTGGTGATGAAACGAAAACTTTAGAGAACGTATGGCAAGAAACGGAATTGAATCGAATGTTTCGTGGATTAAGCTCTGGAAATATCATCACTCAAAATCTGGATTTACTTGAAGTTGAGGATTCTAATAAATACTTGAGAGTTGAAGAAGCCTTCCTGAGTGCAATGCTTCTTGAGGCAGTTCCGTTCCCTATAGCTCCCTTCGAGAACGGACGGGCCAAAATAAAGTTGCTTGACGGTATTGGGGGAGTAGATATGGTCAATACGTTTGTGCCAAATCTTGTCTCAGCCGGAGCGGAAATAAAGCTAATAGGTAATGCAGAGCAATTTGGTGTACGTGAGAGTCGAATTACTTACTATGACGAGGCTTACTTGGATTATGCTAAAATATTCAGCAAAGCTATTGGTGGCTCCATCATTGAATTCGAACCATTGCCTGAGTCTGTAGTAGATGTTGCTGTTGTGATAGGGGGTAATTCCATAGAATGAGTTACCATGAATGCAAGTGAGATCACCTTGGATTGACATAGCTGTAAATGCCATCAACGACAAGTTGGGGCAGGACACTCTAATTATTGATGTTGGAGACGTATTAGGTATCTCAGATCATTTTGTCATTACATCTGGAATGAATTCTCGCCAAGTTCGTGCATTAGTTGAAGAAATTGAAGCTCAAATAACTAATAAATCTGGCCCAAAACCAATTCGTATTGAGGGAAACAATGAGCATCTATGGGTCCTCATGGATTATGGAGACTTTGTTGTGCATGTTTTTCATACAGAGGAGCGCGAGCATTATAATTTAGAAAAATTATGGGCTGATATGACTACAGAGATCGTTCAATAATTTAAGGCTATTTTGGGTTTCTATGTCAAGGTTCCTGAGTAAACAGATAGGGTACGTTTTTGAGGGGCTATAGCTCAGTTGGTAGAGCGCTTCCATGGCATGGAAGAGGTCAGGGGTTCAATTCCCCTTAGCTCCACACTATGGTTTGCGAAGCTTGTACAAAGGATTATAAACCTGAAGAACCATATTGCCCCCATTGTTCCGCAGCAAACCAGACGCTCTTCTATGATGAGGAAATTATCGTAAATGATTATTTCGAGTGATTGTATAATAGGGTGAAATAAATTGCTTTTGGCTATATTGATTCTATGAAGTCAGTAACAGACGACACCTTCAACGACGATGTAATAACTCGTTCTGAAACGCTACCGGTCATAGTTGATTTATGGGCGCCATGGTGCGAGCCCTGCAAATCATTAACACCTATCCTTGAGACCGTTGTAGCTAGAGCAAATGGAGCTGTAGAACTTGTTGCAGTCAATATTGACGAGAATCCGCAAATACGCCAAACTTTCCAAGTTCAGAGCATCCCAGCCGTATACGCATTCAAAGATGGGGCAGTGGTAAATGGGTTCATGGGAGGTCAAGGGGAAGATGCTGTGCAAGAGTTTGTGGATGGCTTAATGCCAACTGAGCAGGACACGATTATTGATAATTTACTTACAGAAGGGTCAGAAGAAGCTTTATCTGAGATACTTAGTGCAATCCCTGACCATGTTCAAGCAGTCACTGCACTTGCGACAATATTTGTTGATACAGGTAGAGTTGACGAAGCGCTGGGACTTCTTAAAAGAATCCCTGAAAGCCCGGAAACTCGAAGAATTGAGGCTTTAGCAAGAACTGGCGATATTAAACCAGAAGAGATTACCGAGAGGCTTGAATCGCTTCTGGAAGAAGTTGCCGAAAATGACGAAGCTCGCAAAGAATTCGTTGACCTTTTGGATGTTCTCGGTTCTGAATCTGCGCAAGCAAATATTTTTAGAAGAAAGCTTGCTTCAAAACTATTCTAGTTATTCACCAAATTGTGTGGTGTAAGATCTAACCGTGAATAAATTCGTTAACGTGTATCTAATAAGAGGCGATGAACCCTCAATAGTTAGTCGTAAATTAGAGAAACTCACGAAAGAGCTGCTTGAGGATGAGGATAAATCATTAGCAGTTGAAGAGCTAGCGGAAGACGATTACAAAACTGATTCAGAAACTTATTCGGTCGAATCTCTAGTAAGCGCTATCCAGACAATCCCATTCCTAACTGGAAGGAGAATTGTCATAGGCCGTGATTTTGCCCGATTTTCGAAAAAAGAAGATATCGAACCCTTACTTTCGTATATGCAGAACCCTATTGAGACTAACTACCTAATACTTGTTTGGGAGAAAGGTGCGCAACTGCAAAGAGCTAACCAAATACCCAAATCTTTAATTGAGGTAGTTAACGTGTGCGGAGAGGTGATTGATGTTCGTGTCGGGCGAAAGATTAATGGTTGGATTAGGGAGCAAGTCGGTGAAGCATCGGTCATGCTTGACGAGGCATCTATATCTTTATTAGAGAAGAGTATTGGCGAAGATATCGCCCGAATACCTGCAATATTAGCGACTTTGGAATCAGTCTTTGGAAGCGGTTCGGATCTGCAGTCATCTGATATTGAGCCATATATAGGACAATTAGGGAGTGTTCCACCGTGGGAATTGACCAATGAGATTACCTCTGGAAATGCTGCGGCAGCGATCGGAATACTGACAAGAATGCAAGGAAGCGGAGGGCAGCATCAGATGCAAATTTTGAGTTTTCTATCAAGTCATTTCTTTCGGATTCTTCAACTATCGGGAAGAAACGGAATGACTTCAGAAGAAGCAGCAAACTTCTTAGGAGATAAGTCAGCTTACAGGGCCAAGAAAACTCTCTCTGAAGCGAAGAAGCTAGGGCCTGAAAAATCGAAGCGAGCTGTTCAACTACTTGCAGAAGCTGATGCAAATCTTAGAGGTGGTACTGGAGTAGCAGCAGAAATTGTAATGGAGGTTCTCGTAGCCCGATTGTCTTCGCTTTACAGCAGGTAGAACTAGCTTTCTAGAGAGTTTAGCTTTTTGGAAAGGCGACTTTTCTTTCGTGCAGCAGTGTTCTTGTGCATAATTCCTTTGGCTACTGCTTTATCAATCTTCTTAACAGCTTCCTGCAAGTCTTCTGAAGTTGCGTTATCCGATTCGGCATTTTTTAGCGTAGTCTTTACTCGAGAGTTTATTTCGGAACGAATTCCTTTATTCCGTAGACGCCTTTTTTCATTCTGGCGGTTTCGTTTTATTTGACCTTTGATGTTTGCCACGTTCTGCCCTTGTAAAATAGTTCTTATAATCAGGTTGCTATCAATTAGGTAATAGCATAACTAGATACTGTATGGTACCGAAGCGAAGCTTAAAAAGTACACTTAACTGCAAGAACTCAAATGAACCAAGAAAATATAAGAAACATAGCGATAATAGCTCATATTGATCATGGCAAGTCGACTTTAGCTGACCGGATGCTTGAGTTGTGTGGTGCTGTAGACCCTCGGCAGATGCGCGCTCAATATCTCGATTCAATGGACCTTGAGAGAGAGCGCGGAATTACAATAAAACTTCAAAGTGTTCGGTTGCAGCACCAGGACGCTACTATCAATCTGATTGATACCCCTGGTCATGTTGATTTTGGGTATGAGGTTTCACGCTCATTAGCTGCCTGCGAAGGAGTGATTCTTCTGGTCGACGCTGCGCAGGGAATAGAAGCACAAACTTTGGCGAACACTTTTCTTGCTTTAGAGAATGACCTTGAGATAGTCGTTGCGTTAAATAAAATTGATTTACCTGCCGCTGAACCCGATCTGTACGCCTCAGAGATCGAGCAGGTTCTTGGCATCAATTCAGAGGAGATTCTACGCGTTAGCGCCAAGACCGGCGAGGGCGTAAAAGAGTTATTAGATAAGGTTGTTGAGAGAGTTCCTTATCCGGATGGAGATGCTGGTGAACCTCTACAAGCATTGATCTTTGATAGTCATTATGATCAGTATCGCGGAGTTGTGAGCTCTATTCGTGTCGTAAACGGTGAAATTTCTCAAGGTGAGAAGGTTTATTTTATGCAACGCGGTACAGAGGCAATCATAGAAGAGATAGGTGTGCGGACTCCTGAGCTGAAAGCTGTGAAATCGTTAGGCGCTGGTGAAGTGGGGTATTTGATCGCAGGTATCAAAGACGTGGGCGAAGCACGTTCAGGAGAGACAGTCACTTGCGCCGGAGAAAAGGCCGAGATGCCCTTAGAGGGTTATCGAGAGCCCAAGCCAATGGTATTTAGCGGCTTATATCCAATGGATGGGGATGATTATCCGGCATTACGCGACGCTTTGGAGAAGCTGCGATTAAATGACTCTAGCTTTACCTACGAACCTGAGACATCAAGTGCTTTAGGTTTTGGTTTTCGGTGTGGATTTCTTGGTTTGCTTCATATGGAAATCGTTAGGGAACGTTTAGAAAGAGAGTTTAATTTAACACTTATTTCCACTGCACCTTCTGTTGAGTACCGATTGACTTTAACCAATGGCCAGATTGAATACGTTGATAATCCGAGTGATGTTCCGCAAAGCAATAGTATGTCTCAGATTGAAGAACCCTATTTACTGGCATCGGTTATAACCCCTAGTAACTATACAGGAACTCTGATGGACCTATGCCAAAGCAGAAGAGGGGAACTGGTAAAGATGGAATATCTCTCACCTGAGCGTGTTGAACTTTCATACAGGCTTCCTTTAGCAGAGGTTGTATTAGACTTCTTTGACCAAATGAAAAGCAGAACACAAGGCTATGCAAGTATGGATTACGAAAGTGATGGCTATAGCAGATCTGACTTGGTAAAGGTAGAAATTCTTTTACAGGGTGATCCTGTTGATGCTTTTAGTTCAATAGTGCATAGGGATAAAGCATATGACTACGGGCAAAAGATGACGAAAAAGCTACGTGAATTAATTCCTCGCCAGCAATTTGATGTTCCAATTCAAGCTGCAATATCAAGCAAGATCATTTCCCGAGAAACTGTAAAGGCATATAGAAAGGATGTGACTGCAAAGCTATACGGTGGAGATGTCACGAGAAAGAATAAACTCTTGAAGAAGCAGAAAGAAGGCAAAAAGCGAATGAAATCTATTGGTAGAGTTGATGTTCCACAAGAAGCATTCGTGTCAGCACTGAAGATAGACGATTAGGTGCGAATTCTTATTGTGAGTCAGCTACGTTGCAGGGGATAGACAATGGAACATGATCTATATGATTTGTTGGGAGTGAGCCGAACCGCCTCGTTGACTGAAATTAAGAAAGCCTACAGGGAACTGGCAAGAAAATTTCACCCAGATGCAAATCCTGACGATGCTGAAGCTGAACAAAAGTTCAAAGACATAGCGATGGCCTACGAAATTTTAAGTGACCATGAGAAACGTAGTCAATATGATCAATTCGGTGCCGTAGGTAGTGCTGGGTCTCCTTTCCAAGGCGCAGGAGGAATTAGCGATATTTTTGAAGCATTTTTTGGTGGCCAAAGTCCTTTTGGTTCTTCAGGCTTTCAAGCGCAACAAAGAAATTCGGGAGAGGACGTTGAAATTGGATTGAATATAACTTTAGAAGAGGTTGTGAATGGTGGAGAAGCAGAATTCACGTTAAACCTCGCTCTGGAATGTGAGACCTGTACTGGCAGCGGAAGCCAAAATGGCGAATCGGAATCATGCGGCCGATGTGATGGGCATGGGCAACTCCAGCAAGTCCGTCAATCAATCCTTGGGCAAATTATGTCAACTGCCGTTTGTCCTTCTTGTCAAGGCTTTGGAACATTGATCACCGACCCTTGTAGCTCATGTGGGGGAGTTGGCATTAAGAAATCTGAAAAGAGCTTCTCTATTGAAGTTCCTAAAGGCGTTGATACCGGAATTACTCAACGATTATCAGGTATGGGACCTGCCGGTCCTCGCGGAGGGGAACGAGGAGATATACATGTCAGATATGTAGTTGAGCGGCATTCTCGGTTTTCTCGTAATGGTGAGAATTTGTTAGAGCAACTCTGGATACCTGTGACCTTCGCAGCGCTTGGTGCTGAAATTGAATATGAAACATTTGACGGAATGCAGAAACTAAAGATTCCTGCAGGTTCGCGAACCGGTGATAAGTTTCGTTATTCGGGTTTAGGGGTCCCGAGGCTTCAGCGACGTGGTAGGGGCGATTTGATTGTGGAAATAGTTGTAGATACTCCGCAAAATCTCTCAGAAGTGTCGAAGCGCTTGATGATTGAATTAGCTGAGGAGTTTGGGGAAACGTTAAAGGAAAAGCCTAAAAGGAGTCGAAAGAGTAAACGGAATGAGTAGGTCTTTAAGTGGATTACATGAACTCGACCTTCCACATATAGTTTTGGAGGATTTAGCCTCGCCGACCCTTGAAGAAGCAGAAATGCATCACTTGCAGGCTGTTAGGAGACTGCGGTTGGGTAGTCACTTGACGGCTACTGATGGGAGAGGCTCTTGGAGGATATTTAGATTTGATAAGTCTATTCTAACGCCTGTTGAAACAGAGCAATTTTGTGAAGCTCCTAAGGTTGCTTCTGAAATTTATATTTCAATAACGAAATCTGGAAAGCCTGAATTAGTTACTCAGAAACTTACAGAATTAGGGATAGGTACCATATCGTTCTTTTTCTCCGAAAGATCCGTGCCTAAATGGGATCTTAAAAAGATGGAAAAGAATGAGAAGAAGTTACGAAAGGTTTCTCGCTTAGCTTTAGCTCAGTCAAAAGGTGTTTGGCTTCCAAAAATAAACTTAGGGGGAAGTTTCGAGGAAATTATTAAAGACACTGGTATTGCATTAGCTCATCAGGCAGCGATAAAGATATCAAAAGAGGTCCGACGAATTGCTATCGGGCCCGAAGGTGGATGGAGCAGTGCAGAACTTGACACAGCAAATCCTAAGTATTCATTTCACAGGTCAATCTTGAGATCTGAAACAGCAGCTATTACAGCTGCAACCATCTTGGAAAGCGAGAGTGTTTAAATTTATCTTTCCTCAATTGTTATAAATGATCTCGTTTCCTCACCGACATAAAGTTGCCTTGGTCGAGCTATTCTTGTATTCCTTGAGAGCATTTCATCCCAATGTGATATCCATCCGGCTGTTCTAGCCACAGCGAATAGAACAGTGAACATTTCAACTGGAAATCCCATAGCCTGGTATATGAGTCCAGAATAGAAGTCAACATTTGGGTAAAGCTTTCGGCTGATGAAATACTCATCTTCTAACGCAGCCTCTTCAAGCTTTAGGGCTATATCTAGTTTTGGATTCTTTCCTGTTATCTCAAAAATTTCGTGAGCTGTGTCTTTAATAATCTGTGCTCTTGGGTCATAGTTTTTGTAGACGCGATGGCCGAAGCCCATCAGGCGGCCCTCACCATTTTTGACTGAATCAATAAAGCTATTGACATTATCAAATGAACCAATTTCATCTAGCATATTTAGAACTGCTTCGTTGGCTCCTCCGTGTCTAGGCCCTGATAAAGCAGCACTTCCCGCTGCAAGGGCAGAGTAAGGGTCTGCGTGAGAAGAGCCGACGACTCTAACGGCAGTAGTAGAGCAATTCTGCTCATGATCGGCATGTAGAATCAAAAGTTGGTCCAAGGCTTTGGTAAAAGTTGGGTTGTGTTGGAAAGGGTTATTCGGTGAGGAGAAAGCCATTGATAGGAAATTATCGATGTAGGAAAGATCGTTGTTAGATCGTGCACCAGAGTAGCCATTCCTATACGCGGCCGCTGAAGCGGCTAACGTTGGCACTTTCGCAATTGCATTAAGTACGTGTTTTTGTCTTATTTCTGAGTCTTCAACATCTCGTGCATCCGGGTAAAGCGTAGATAATGCAGCTAAGCCAGCCGTGAACATTCCCATTGGATGCGATTGGTTGTTGAATGCCTTAAGTAGATTGTTATTTTGCTGATCGTCAAGGTGGGCGAGTCTGGCAAGCTCGTTGTTCCAGTCGTCTAGGCTACTTGTGGAAGGAAGCTCACCATGAACCAATAGATAAGCAACCTCAGTAAAGGTTGATTGTTTCGCTAGGTCTTCAATTCGATATCCACGATATTCAAGTTGCCCGGCGCCACCGTCAATGTATGTTATTGAGCTATTGGTAACTGCTGTAGCAGCGAAACCTTCATCTTTAAACCAAATGCCAGGAAGAAACTTTGTCCATGGACCAGAATCAACACCGCCGTCTTCTATAGGTATCTCAATTGACTCACCGGAGCGGTTGTCAGTAATAGTTATAGACTCTTTCAAAACTCCGCTCCGATCGTTTTACAAGTTGCATGTTATCGGCAAAATATGTCATCTCGCTAACTTTGTCGTATCTTTCTAGGTACATTGTGAAAGTTTTCTAACTTCTAGAGTGGGGTATTGCTATGAAGTCGCTTTTGGAGCTTTTCTCGTTTGGATAGAAGGAAATCTAAAGCAGCTGAAACTTCAATTCTGGTGTTCTCTGGATGTATCACCATATCAACAGAGCCTCGCTCTGCCGCTGTGTAAGGGTTCAGAAGCCTACTTTCGTAATCAGATTCAAGTTGTTCACGATCAGATCGGGTTGCTTTGCGATGAAGAATTTCTATAGCTCCTTTTGCTCCCATTACGGCGATTTCAGCCGAAGGCCATGCTATCGACAGGTCGTTCCCCATATGTTTGCTGTCCATTACGATATATGCTCCTCCGTAGCTTTTTCTCACGGTTACACATATTCGGGGTATTGTCGCATTTGCATAGGCAAAAGCAAGTTGGGCTCCGTGTCGGATCATTCCTCGCCACTCAAGATCCTTTCCGGGTTGAAATCCGGGTGTATCAACGAAGGTGATGATAGGAACATTAAAAGCATCGCAGAAGTTGACAAATCGCGCCCCTTTCTGGGAGGCAGATATGTCTAGAGTGCCGGCAAGAGATTGTGGTTGGTTCGCTACGATTCCAACTGTGTTGCCGTTAATTGTGCATAGTGCCGTAATGATGTTGGTAGCCCAGTCTTTTCGTATTTCGGTAAGGATTTCATCGTCAGCTATTTGCGCTAGTATTTCGCGCATGTCGTAGCTGCCAGTCTGAGTATCCGGTACTATATTTTCAATGTTCGTTAGTAGCCGATCAGCTGGGTCGCTCGTGGGATTGGTTGGTGGGGTTGACGATGAACTGCTTGGAAGTAATGCAAGTAATTCATCCACTACTTCTGAGGCTGAATCGAGGTCAGGAACAACAAAGCTTGCGAGGCCAGACATTTGAGCGTGTTTTGCAGCCCCCCCCAAGGTTTCAGGGTCAATTGGTACTCCTGTAAACTCTTGAACCATTCTTGGGCCACTTACATAGCTATAGGAATCTTTAATCATTATTACAAAATCAGCTAATCCTAAAAGGAGTGCTGGTCCGGCTAATGCCGTTTCTTTGACGCAAAAAATGATTGGTATTATCCCCGAACTCGCCGTTATCTCCTGAGCGGCTTTCCCCCAACCATCAAGTGCTTCGACTCCTGCATCAGGCGGTGCTCCAGTTGAGTTAATGTTGCAAACGAGAGGAATATATTGAGCTCTTGCAGTTCTCACTCCTTCGACTAACTTCTGACCATCTTCTGCCGAAAGAGGTACGGGCTCAGTCGGGGACCCTAGAGATACTTCCACAAAGTTTTTATCGTTGTCTCGTTTAACTTCAACAACCGTGCCCTGTGAAAGTTGAGTTTGTACTTGAACGGTATTTTCTTGTCCACTCACAGGGTCATCTTAGTATGATTGTCATGAAATAGGCGTTACTTAGTCGCTAAGTAGATGCCATTTTGGTCAGAACCATATTCAAGGATCATTTTCCGGAGCACTTCACGAACGACTCTAGTTGTAGCAGATAGAGGCACTCGTTTGTTCGTTGCTAAACCCACTATGCGTCTTGTAAAACCTTCCAGTGGAATTCTTTTCCATTTGCCAGTTCCTTGGGCAGCCGTGGCTGGGAGAATTGCCGCTCCAAAGCCATCTGTGGCCAGCGATGCTAAGAGCCGCATGCCATCTACTTCAGCTTTAGGTGAGAGTATAATTCCGTGGGCTGCTAAATCTCTGTCTAAACTATCCCTGAAGGGAACTCCTTTGGGGTTCAATAAAAGAGGAAATTCGGCGAGAACGGATGGGGTCACAGAGTCATATTTCGAAAGAGGGTGTGAATTAGGTGCGACAAGAACGGGTTCTTCTTCAAATAAAGCTTCAACTTCAACATCTGGATGAGCGATCGGCAGGTTTACTATTGCTCCGTCAACTCTTCCCTGTACGACTAGCGGCAGCAAGTTGCTTGTTACTGCGTCCGTAATCTGGATCTTGACCTTCGGATATTTCTCAATCATGGACTGCAGTAGTATAGGTGACACCCAACGGCCTGTGGTTCCGATTACACCTAGCCTCACGATTCCTGAAACTTCGGTGTGGAGCGCCTTGACGTCTAATGAAATTGACTCAAGTTCAGTTTGAACACGGCGTGCCCGTTCAACTACGAGAGCTCCCTCTTCGGTTAGTGCACCAGTTCGCCTGTCAATTAAGGATACAGATAGCTCTTGTTCTAGCCTAGCAATATGGGTTGAGATGTTTGACTGGACAGTGTGTAGGGATTGCGCCGCTGCGCTGAAACTGCCTGTGTCAACTACTGCAACTAGTGCATTTATTTGTCTAATATCCATACAGAATTATATCTAGTTTAACGATAACTACTTACCGGCTATCGTTGAATTAGATACCAGATTAGCTCAGAGTTTGAGAGCGGATTACGTTAAGAGCCGAACCGGCCTTAAACCATTCGATCTGGTCGTCGCTGAACGTATGTGTTGTCTCAAAACTGAATGTTTCTTCCGATGACTTCGTGACGTTAACAGTAATTGTTTTCCCAGGTTGAAGGTCACCTAAATTGCGGATTGATAACTGGTCTGATTCGTCGATTCTGTCGTAATCACTCGGATCTAAAAACGTAAGAGGTAGCATTCCCTGTTTCTTTAGATTGGTCTCGTGAATACGCGCAAAACTTCGTGCAATGGCTACAAGTCCTAATCGAAATCGCGGCTCCATGGCTGCGTGCTCGCGGCTTGATCCCTCGCCCATATTTTCATCACCTATAACAACCCAAGGCTGGTTTGCTTCATGGTAAGATTTAGCGATTTCAGGAAAGGTTTGTGTTTCGCCTGTAATCACATTTCTCCCGTAACCAACTTCATAACCATCAAAAGCATTTACGGCTCCTAAATATAAATTGCCAGAGATGTTTTCTAGGTGCCCGCGATATTTTAGCCAGGGTCCGGCCATAGAAATGTGGTCAGTCGTGAATTTGCCCTTGGCTTTGACAAGGATAGGCAAATTTTCGTAGTCTTTCCCATTCCACGCAGGGAATGGCTCGAGAACTTGAAGTCTGTCAGAAGATGGCGAGACTTTAACTTCGAGCTCTGTTGCATTTTCCGGTGGGGCAATGAAAGTATCTTCTCCAGGATCAAAGCCACTCGGAGGCAGTTCAATTCCCTCAGGAGTTGACAAAGTTACCTGTTCTCCGGCTGCTGTCGGAAGGCTTCCGTTAATAGGATCGAAATCCACAGTTCCAGCAAGTGCAAGTGCCATAACCGTTTCTGGTGAAGTTACGAATGCCAGAGTTGATGGGTCTCCGTCATTTCGTTTTGGGAAATTGCGATTGTACGAAGTAACGATAACGTTTGGTGTTCCTGTTTCGTGGTCTTTTTCTTCTGACCGGTCCCATTGTCCAATGCATGGTCCACAGGCGTTCGCCAGAACTACAGCGCCTACCGCTTCAAAGTCGGCTAGTAAGCCGTCTCGCGTTATCGTTGCCCTGACTTGTTCGGAACCAGGTGTAATTAAGAGCCGACATTTTGATTTTAAACCATGCTGAGCAGCTTCTCTGGCTATTGAAGCAGCGCGCGTTATATCTTCGTAGGATGAATTCGTGCAACTACCGATTAATGCAGCACTTATTTCCAGAGGCCAGTTATTAGACTTTGCTTCAGCGCCTAGTTCCTGTACTTCTCTTGCTAAGTCTGGCGTATGTGGCCCGTTGATATGTGGGCGCAATTTGTCTAAGTCAATCTCAATGACTTGGTCAAAATATTTTTCCGGAGCCTGCAATACTTCAGGGTCAGCGGTTAAATGTTGTTGATGATGATTAGCAAGTTCAGCTACATCACTTCGGTCTGTTGAGTGAAGATAGCGGTTGATTGAGTCGTCATAAGGGAAGATCGATGTAGTTGCACCTATTTCTGCGCCCATATTGCAAATTGTTGCTTTGCCGGTAGCTGAGAGGTTAGAGGCTCCTTCACCGAAATATTCTACTATTGCTCCTGTACCACCTTTTACGGTAAGAATTTCAGCCACTTTTAGGATGACATCTTTGGGAGCTGTCCATCCATTTAGGGAGCCTTTGAGGTGTACGCCAATTAGTTTCGGCCATCGAACGTTCCAAGGAAAGCCAGTCATAACGTCAACTGCGTCAGCTCCGCCAACCCCAATTGCGATCATGCCTAAGCCCCCTCCATTCGGGGTGTGGCTGTCGGTCCCGATGATCATTCCACCTGGAAATGCGTACTGTTCTAGGACGACTTGGTGAATTATTCCACTTCCGGGTTTCCAAAATCCAGCTCC
>CEQY01201538.1_pt1 | contig 23595 bp, 23 predicted proteins | sample 361391 | NCBI WGS metagenome assembly CEQY01 (sample SAMEA2621075, study PRJEB7988) | marine metagenome | isolation source: saline water (ENVO:00002010), including | reverse complement strand
TGAAGCTAAGAAACTTTTAAATAAGCAACTTGAGCGTAAGAAGATTACAGCTGATCAGATGGGACAAGTCCTGAATAGTATAGATCCGACTCTTCATTATGAAGATTTTGCAGGAACTCAAGTGATTGTAGAAGCGATTGTAGAGAATAAAGACATCAAAAAGAAAGTCCTTCCAGAGCTTGAGTCAAAAGTTCCTGCGGGAACCGTCATTGCCTCAAACACATCGACGATTAATATTTCAGATCTAGCCACAAGTTTAAAGCGTCCTGAGGATTTTTGTGGAATGCACTTTTTTAATCCGGTTCACAGAATGCCATTGGTTGAAGTTATTCGCGGTGAAAAAACAAGTGACGAAGCTGTAGCGAAAACAGTTCAATACGCTCTTCAAATGAAAAAGACTCCTATCGTTGTCAATGATTGCCCTGGGTTTTTAGTGAATAGAGTTTTATTTCCCTACTTCAATGGATTTGCAAGGCTTCTAGAAGATGGAGTTGATTACAAGCGAATTGATAAAGTGATGGAGAAATTTGGATGGCCTATGGGACCTGCTTATCTCATGGATGTTGTTGGAATTGATACCGGAGTTCATGCCGCTCAAATCATGGCGGATGCTTTCCCAGATAGAATGAAAATGCCAAATAAAACAGTGGCGGAATATCTTTTTGAAGCGAAAAGATATGGTCAGAAAAATGGTGTTGGTTTTTACAGCTATGCTCCAGATAGAAAAGGGAAACCTAAAAAGTCCGTAGACGCATCAGTTGAAGAATTTATCTCAAAAGGCAAGCAGCGTGAAGTTCAAGTTTCTGATGAAGAAATTGTAGAGCGCATGATGCTTCCTATGATTTTTGAATGTGCAAGATGTCTTGAAGAAAATATTGTGGGAACTCCTCAAGAAGTGGATATGGGTCTTATTCTTGGACTCGGTTTTCCTCCGTTTAGAGCAGGGGCATTGAAGTATGCCGATAGTATCGGGCTTAAAAAGCTTGAAGAGCTATCAGCCAAGTATATTGAATTAGGTCAAATGTATGCCATCACAGATGGGATGAAGTCTATGGCAGCTGAGAGTAAAACTTATTATCAAGGAAAGAAATAATGAAAAAGGTCGTAATCGTAGATGCGGTAAGAACCGCCATGGCAAAATCCAAAAATGGATCTTTTAGAAATGTTCGAGCTGAAGAGCTTTCAGCAAGATTGATGGATGCACTCCTGGAGAGAAATCCAAAGGTTGACCCTGCAGAAATTGAAGATGTTATTTGGGGCTGCGTTCAGCAAACTCTTGAGCAAGGTTATAATATCGCAAGAAATGCGCAGCTTATGACGAATATTCCTAAAGAAGTGCCTTCGCAAACGATCAATAGACTTTGCGGTTCTTCTATGACGGCCATACATATGGCCACCCAAGGGATAATGGCAGGACAGGGCGATATCTACATGGTTGGTGGAGTGGAGCACATGGGACATGTCCCCATGACTCACGGAATAGACTTTAATCCAGAGGTCTCTAAACATATGGCGAAAGCCGGTGGGAGCATGGGGCTTACCGCTGAATTGCTTGCTAGAATGCATGGATTTAATCGAGAACAACAAGATGAGTTTGCTCTTCGTTCTCACTTAAATGCTAAAAAAGCGACGGAAGAAGGAAAGTTTGCAGACGAGATCATCGCTGTTAAAGCGCATGATGATGAAGGACTTCCATTTATGTTTGATAGAGATGAAGTCTATAGAGCCGATGCAAGTCTTGAAGCGCTCGCAAGTCTTAGACCTGTTTTTGATCCAAGAGGTGGAACGGTTACTGCTGGTAATGCATCTGCTTTAAGTGATGGAGCTTCAGCCTTACTGATTATGAGCGAAGACAGGGCAAAAGAGCTAGGTCTTGAAATCATGGCCTATGTTAGATCAATGGCTGCTATGGGATGTGACCCATCCATTATGGGGTATGGACCGGTTCCAGCAGTTGCAAAAGTTTTAAAACGTGCGGGTCTAAAGCATGAGGATATTCAGCTTTGGGAACTGAACGAAGCCTTCGCGGGTCAATCACTTCCTGTTTTAAAAGATCTAGGCCTTTTAGATAAAGCTGCTGAAATCGTAAACGTGAATGGGGGAGCGATTGCCCTTGGACACCCACTAGGATGTTCAGGAGCAAGGATCTCAACGACGCTTTTACATGAAATGAAAAAACGTGACGTCAAACTCGGCGTATCCACCATGTGTATTGGTATGGGCCAGGGAGTGGCAACGGTTTTTGAAAGACCTTAATTCAGATAAATTTTTGAGGGTCAGGCTTATGTCTGGCCCTTGTTTAAAAAGGCATTATCCTTTCTCAGTAAAAGTCATGCTATTTTAACCTAATGAAAGTTCAACAGCGATCGATCAAGAAACACTTATTTATTTGCACGAACAAGCCAAGCTGTGGCGATAACTGTGGCTCTAAGAACTCTGAGGAGTTGGTTAAAAATCTAAAAGTCCGCCTTAAAGAAAATGGTCTATGGGATGAGTGTAAAGTAACTAAATCTGGGTGCTTGGGGGGATGTGCTTTTGGAGTCAATGCGACTCTTTACCCGGATAATACTTTTTTATCGAATATTTCACTTGATGATGAAGATGACCTTTACGCCATATTAAGCGCTAAGTAAGTTTTTAGCGATAATCAATATCATCACCTCATTGGTTCCGGCACCAATCTCATTTAGCTTATTATCTCTCATCATTCGCTCCACAGGAAACTCACGAGAATAACCATATCCACCGTGCAGTTGGATAGCATCAAGGGCAATCTTTGTGGCCATTTTTGGAAGTTGAAGCTTGGCCATGGCTGCTGCAGTGTTAGAGACTCGGCCCTGATCCCATTCACGACAAAGGTTATAAAGAAAATGTCTCATCATTTCTGTTTCACTTGCCATCTCTGCGATCATTTTTTGAATCATTTGAAAGTTCCCAAGAGACTTCCCAAATTGTTCTCGCTCATTGGCATATTTAATACATTGGTCCACACAAGCTTGTGCAATACCAAGTGAGATTCCCGAAATTGTGAGTCTTTCGATCTCAAGGTTTCTCATCATGTGAATAAGTGAGTCCCCCTCTTCACCAACTCGATTTGCACTTGGGACGCGACAATTTTCAAATGATAGCTCTCCCGTCGGAGAAGAGCGCATTCCCATTTTATGAATCTCTTTTGATACAGAGAATCCAGGAGTCCCTTTTTCTACAATAAAAGTACTCAGATCTTTTCTCCCTTGACCAGTTCTGGTGTAGAGATAAACCACATCTGCGTACTGAGCGTTGGTGATCCACATCTTATTTCCGTTAATGATATATTCATCACCGTCTTTTTTAGCCTTGCACTGCATTCCAACAGCATCAGATCCGTAACCTGGTTCACTCATTCCCATGCAACCGATATGTTCACCTGTGATAAGTTTAGGGAGATATTTTGCTTTTTGCTCTTTTGAGGCATTCTTATTAAGGTTATTGACGCAAAGCATGGAGTGAGCAAGATAGGATAAAGTGCTTCCGGCACAAGCTTTTCCAAATTCCTCCATGACAATAGTCGCAGCTGTTGCGCCTAGACCTGATCCACCATACTCAGGATCGGCAGTGATTCCAAGTAGACCTAATTCGCCCATTTTTTTAAAGGCATTTATATTGAAGGTCTCTTCATGATCGTGTTTTTCCGCAAATGGAGCGAGCTCTTTATTGGCAAAATCACGACAGACTTCAACCAATTGCTTTTCCTCATCTGTAAAATACCACATCATTACTCCTTATATGCCTTTTCCAAGTATTTTAATCAGTTATTGACACACTAGCAACACTGTTTTTTTTCCTCTAGAATTTAGCATAAGGAGTCTCATTGGAAAATTTGACAACACCCGAGATGCGAGATTTTGATGCGTCTTGTCCAGCAGAAAATTGGTTTTTATATTGGAAGACTTCTTCTTCCTTGTGGGAAACTAAACTTCGTGACTACCAAGGGGTAAGTCCCATTATCGTTCCTATTTTTTGGGCCCTTCACTCTGACTATCAAGATCATTTTGATTTTGGACACCAGAAACCTGAAACAAACTTAAGAAGATTAGCAGAGATAGCTCGCTCTCTTGGAGTCAAAATTGTATTTGCGATTCCAGTGAGTCCAGCTCCTTTTCTCACTAACGGTGGAGTCCCATCGTATTTGGCTAGGCAACTCTCAGAGAACCAAGAAAGGTTAGCTGTTACAGTTATAGATTCAGCTCAAATGGTGAACAAGGTTTATAGCTTTTATGACCCAAAAGTTTTTCAAGCTTATCGAAAATTTGTTTATCAATTAGGAAGCTATTTTAGCCAAGCTGGGATTTCAGAGGCGATCTATGGATTAAATTGTCACCGAATTGAAGGTGGACATATAGTTTCCTACTTTAAAGATTATTCTAAGTCATTTCAAGACGGTTTTGCTCGCTATATCAAACAGATAAAAGATTCCGAGCCAGAGAAAGTACAAGATCTAGGTCAAGATGAAGAATCACTAGTTGAACTTAAACATGAATATTCTCTTTTGATTAGTAGCTTGTATTTAGATGCCGCTAAGGAGACCCTTGCAGGTAATTGGAGAGGTGAGCTATCTACTTGCCTTCTGGGTGGATCCTCCGTGGACCTCTTTAGAAGGAGTTTTGATCAATGGGATCATGAAAACGATTATTTTAGACCTCTCATGAAAAGTATCGTTCATGGTGTTTACCCAAGTTCAATATTATTAGACTCCAAGATAAAAAGTAAGGCATTGGGAAAGGCTCTTAAAGATACAGTCAATCAAACTTTTGTGAGAAGCTTATTAGATGACGATTACTATTCAGATGACTCAAGTTTGAGTTATAGCCCTTTAGTTTTCTTTGAACTAAATGATTGGGGTGAAGGGCATTTTAGTTTTGAAAATGCTATGCAAGACTCAGGACTTTCCCACTTTTTTAATTCTGAATATCCTTGGTCCTATCATATTTCGAGAGAGTACAAACAGGAATTTGATGATCTGGAAAGTAGAAAAGTGTTCTTCTTTTTTGGAGAGAGGCTGGATCAAAAAGGCATAAAACAGATCTTAAAACTTTTTATGAGTGGACAGAGAATTTTTCTCGATACCCATCAAATGTCTGATGAAGTCGCTAGTAAGTTTCGTTATTTTTTAGTGGAAAACGAAATAAAAACTGAACAGGTAAATTATATTTCGCCTGTTATGAAAGCTTCTTTAGGGGAGGGGCTTGTTATAACTTACGATAGACAAAGACTGGCCCAGACTTCGCTTCTAAAGCGCAAAGGTTTTTGGCAGACAATGGTTTCCTATCTCGAACTTAAGCATATGCAAGTGGACCAAGATTCAGATGTTCAATTCTTTTGGATGAAGAGAGCTGCGAATTCATTTGAATTAAGTTACGAAGAAATTAGAAGAGTGCATGTTTATAATCCAACTAGCTATAAAAAGAAAATGAGATTTAAATCTACAGCAGGATTTGCTTTTTTAAGATCTGTCGACGAAAAATTCGTTGAAATTAAATCAACTCCTATTGGTATTGAGCTTTTGATGATGCCAGGTGGGAGCATAACAATTGATTTTGGGTGTTTTGAACCATGAGAGCAAATGAAGCCGTCTACGCAATTTATCGTTTTAATAATATTGATGAATTTCTCGCAACAGAGTCTTGTTATTATATTTCCTATCTTTTCACTCCTCAAGGTTTGGTCTCAGATGATGATATAAGAAGAGTTAGGCCTGAGCATTCGGAAGAAAGTGAGTTAACGTTTCATACGAAAGACGAGCTGACTGAGTTTTGCTATCGTCTGATTGAGAGTTTAAAAATATCGTCCGTCTACCTTTTGAACACAACGGATTTCAATATTGGTATTGAAGGAAGTAATGATTTGATGAGCTTTCGTCAGATTTTTCATAAGTATGGTCTCAAAATCGACCTCCATAAAGACAGTAAAGGTGTTTTTGGCAAGTTTTTCTAGTCTAAGTTACTAAAATCTCGAAATAATTCTTTTAAATTATTTACCGATAGAGTTGTCAAATTCCGATGACTTAAGTACCTTGCGCGCCATGCAAAGCTTGTTTGATTTTACGCGAGAAGAACTGGCCGAGACCTTGGTAAGTCATGGTCAAAATAAGTTCGCCGCAAAACAAATTTTTGATTGGATCTATAAAAAAAATCAGCTTGATATTAACGAGTGGTCCAATGTTTCTAAAAAGGTGAAAGAGTTTATTTTGCAAAACTACTCTCTAGAATTGCCTGAAGTGGTTTGGCAGGGAGAGTCGGTGGACGGGACGAGAAAATTTCTGCTCAAGCTTAAAGATGGAGAGACAATCGAAACGGTTGTCATTCCTGCCAAAAATAGACTCACTCAATGTATCTCTTCTCAAGTGGGTTGTGCCATTGGATGTACTTTTTGTCACACGGGAACCCAAGGATTAACACGTCATTTAACAGCGGGAGAAGTGACAGGACAGTTTTTAAAAATCACAATATGGCTCAAAGAAAATGTACATCCGGAGGAAAGACTCACTAATATCGTTTATATGGGACAAGGGGAGCCTTTACATAATTACGAAAACGTAAAAAAAGCGACCATTAACTTTCTTGATGATTTTGGATTTGGACTTGGACAGAGAAGAATTACCTTATCCACATCTGGATTAGTTCCAAAAATTAAAATGCTTCATGATTTCCCTCCTATAAATATTGCGATCTCACTTCACTCTGCAAAAAATAGTACGCGAACTCAATTGATGCCGATTAATAAAGCCTATGATTTAAAACGTTTATTCGAAGCCATAAAATCTATCCCTTTAAAAGCACATCGACGTATTACCTATGAATACCTACTTATCAGAGATCTGAATGATCAAGACTCTGATATCGAAGCCCTTTGTGAATTATTGAACAGAAAAGAATCGAAGGTTAACTTGATTCCCTTTAATGAGTACCCGGGTAGTGAATACAAACAGCCAACCCAAAAACGAATTCAGTATTTTATGGAGGAGTTAAATCGAAGAGGATACACTTGCACGGTTCGTCAGACTAAAGGCGACGACATCCTGGCCGCTTGTGGTCAGCTTAAATCTGAGTACGAGAAAGTTAATCTTTGGGATTAACTGGCTTTCTTCTGGTTTTCCATTTCTAGAACGACTTTAATCGCCATATCTTCGCTGAGGTTTTCAAACTTCTGACCTGTCGGTGTGGTGATTTTGAAGACTTTATTTCCCTCAAGATCTTGACTCTCTTGAATAAACGATGGAGGAAGATCTGAATCATCTGATAAATCTTCATGCTCTTCTTCAAGCTTATGTTGATCAAAGTTGAAGTCGTTTTTAATGACATTTTCTACTAGAACTTCATCCAGCTCTTCTGGTAGTGACTCATAGGATAGCTCTTGAATATCTTGTTCATAGGGATAAACAATGTCCAAAAAATCATTAGCGGTAACGGCAAATGATTTTCCTGGATCAGCATATCTTGGGCGAAGTTTGATATCGTCTTCACCGTTTACAATTCTTAGCATATCTCTAGCAAAACCATAACTAACACCATCAACGGCATTGATAATATTTTTAGAAATCAAAAGATATCCAAAGATCATACCAAGTAAAACCATATTAGTTACTTTCTCTAAGAGCGCCATTTCTTCAGAGACGAAAGTTGTCACAACTCTATCAGCGGCTAGAAGTTGGCTCGATTTATCTACAATTTGCTGATAAAACTCAGATGTAAATGAAATAAGGGCAAAACTACAAATCATACAGACCGCAGTAACCACGCATGCATATTGTAATAAGAATACTTTATCAAGCTTTGGGCTGTTTAATTTCTCAAGGTCTGCAGGAAGGCGAATCTTAGGGGCATGTCCAGTTGATTTGGTTATTTCTAAGAATTTGAGAAAAATCCTGGAGACTCGGTAAAAAAGTTTGTTCTTATTTAAGCCTTGTACGTTTAATTCTGATTTAGAACCTTGGATCATTTTTGAGATATGCTTTTCAACATGCCAAAAAGGTCTTAAGGCTAAGTAAGAAACGAGAATCCCTGATAGGAAAATAGCTCCTAATAAAACAACTAGATAAACTGAGTATTCACTTATATCTCCAAATATTGATTGGTAGAAAACTTCTTTAAAACCTTCTCCTGAGTCAAAGCCATTGGCGACGAAAAAATTGAAGTTAAGCTCCATTAGATTCCAAATAGAGTAGGCTAGAAGGCTAAAGAAAAATACTGGCACTAATGTCATTTTAAAAGCAGTGGAAAGAAAATATTTTGAATCCTGAGATACGAAAAGATTCCCCATTTTATCTTGTAAAAACTTGATATGCATTTTCATCTTTGGCTTACCTTGTTATTTTTTACTTTTCACCCTCGTATTTCCAAAACTGAATACTCTCACCTTGAGCTTCTGAAGCGACATCTCTTTCAGAGTCTTCTTCCTGGTACTCTTCTTCTTCGCTGGCAACATCTCTGTCGTTAGCGTCCTCACTACCATCTTCCCAGCGAAAGCCTAGGTCTGACTCCAAAGTCGTTTCATCGTGCTGCGCGATCTCAGCGAAACTGCTTCCGATAAATAGAAAACTCATTAGAATGACTAAACTAAACTTCATACGCTTTCCTTTGACTGTCTAATACAATCTAGATTTCTCTTAAAATTATCGGATTTTTAGCATCAAACTTTAGAGGCTAAAGGGAATCTATTTCTTCTAGCGTTGGTTCTTGATCTTTTTGGTCTGTTAAGTGCTTTAAATTTCTCTATTTTTTACTGTTGGTCTATAATATAGCGTACGTATTTTATTGGAATTTTAGGAGTTATTGTGTCGAATCAGCGTTCAAAAGGAATTGTCGGAATATTTATTCTCATTACTGTCCTCTTTCTTATTTTTCTTATTTTTGCCTTTTATACGGTAAGCACACTTAAGGATAGTCAGGGTCTTAGTGAATCTCTCAATGCTAAAAATGCACCTATTGCCGTTATAGAGGTTGAGGGTGTCATCATGGAGTCTCGAAAAACGGTAGAAAAACTGATCAAAGCTGAGAAAGACGACAAGATTAAAGCGATAATTGTTCGTGTGAATTCACCAGGTGGAGCTGTAGGTCCGACCCAGGAGATTTACGAAGAGATTAGAAGAATCGATAAAGAAAAACCGGTTTACGCTAGTTTTGGCACCGTTGCTGCCTCCGGCGGATATTATATAGGAGCAGCTTGTAGAAAGATTTATTCTCCAGCGGGGGCCTTAACTGGTTCGATTGGGGTCATAATGAATTTTACAAATCTTGAGAAGCTCTATGAGTGGGCCAAGATAAAGCCTGAGGTGATTAAGGCTGGTAAATATAAAGATATTGGAAGCCCTGCTCGCTCCATGACTAAAGAGGAGAGACTCCTTTTAACAGAACTCATCGAAGATACTCATGAACAGTTTATCATGGACATTTTTAAGGTTCGCGAGCAAAAGCTAGTTGAAGGAATAGAAGGCTTAAGAAAATACGCGCAAGGACAAATTTTTTCAGGTCAGGGTGCCAAAGAGCGTGGGTTAGTCGATGAGATCGCAGGTCTGTGGCAAGCAGGTAGACTGATTCATCAAGAATTAGAGCTTAAAGAAGAGTTTGGATTTAAGTTCATAAAACTTAAAAAAGAATCTCAGTTAATGGAAATACTTGGGGGATTAGAAGAAAGTGTGCAAGATCTTGGATACTTTCTCAAAGCAGACTCCGTTCCCCTTTTATTGCATAAGTAGGTGAGTGTTGGATTTAATTGAAGTTTTTTCCCTCGTTAGAGAGAATTTGCTATCGGTCTTAGCAATACTGATAACACTTATTCTTTTTTACCACTTCATAGTAGAAAAAGAACATGGAGTTAAATTATCAAAGAAATACCGAGATAGTATATTTGAAGCGCAGTCTAAAATTTTCTTAAATGCAACTCAGTACTTAATCTCAGGAAATAAAGATCTTGCTATCAAAGAGTTTTTAAATGCTGTCGACCTTAATCGCGAAACTTTAGATACTTATTTTGCTCTAGGAGGTCTTTTTCGATCCAACGGCGAAATAGATAAGGCTATAAGTATTCATCGTTCATTGATCGCGAGAGAAAATATAAATGAATCCACAAGACTTAGGGCCTTAAAAGAACTTGCGATCGACTTCGATAAAGGTGGATTTCTAGATAAGGCAATTGAAACTTACAAAGATGTTTTAAAAATCAACCGCGATCAAGATGAAGTGATAAAAGCACTCTGTCGGATTTACGAGGATATTGGTGATTGGGATCAAGCCTATAATTATCGAATTATGCTCTCTAAAGTTGGTCAAGACAACCAGTCCGAGACCATCTCTCATATCTTAGTGGAGAAAGCTAAGTCTCATTTTGAGAATCAAGACTTTCTCTCTGCTGCAGAGGATTTAGATGATGCTTTTCGATTTGCTCCTTCTGTTTCTGCAAAAATTATGAAGTTGAAGCTTTTTCTCATTCAAGGGAAATTAGAAGATGCAAACTTCCTTTTAACGGAACTTTTAAAAGAACACCCTATGTACACATCATTTATTTTTGTTTCACTTGAAGATGAGACTTTAAATGAGATTGAGTCTTTTAAAAATAGTCTTGCCCAGCTTAAAAACTTCTTTCTTGATCTACAAGATGATGATCTAAGAGACTCTGCCTCAGTTATCTTGTCACAAATAAGGCTCCTAAAAGGTGAAGATCGTAAAGAAGAGGCTTATGAACTACTAACCAAGTGGCTCAAAGAGAATAAAGCAAATAGTGATGTTTTAAAAATCGAACATATAAAATTATTGATTGATATCAAAAAAGACAAAGAAGCCCTTCAGCAAACTGCAGATCTTTTAGGCTCACTTCATAGCTCTCTTACGAGACATTATTGCAGTCAATGCGGGTTTAACTCAGATGAAATTTTTTGGCGCTGCCCTCAATGTCATAAGTGGGAGACCATTCAGTTTCGGTGGAAAGTATGAAACTTAGTATTGCTTTGGGACTGATTCTTTTATCTCATGCAAGCCTCGCAAAAGAGGTTATGGGAAGAAAGTACTTTAATGAGTTTTTAGGTCATGTTCACAAAAATCCAGCTCGGGATTCAGCTTCATTAACTATCGTTCAATGTCAGCACTCGGTAAAACTTCTAAGCAATGATAGTACTCCTGATGGGTGGGCATATGTTCAGGTAGGTGAAGATAAAGGTTATATTGAACTTCGGTTTCTCTCGACGAATAGGCCACCCTGTTTTCAAGAGAAATACCCTAAGTTTTATCAGATATTCAATCTCGATTTATCAGAAATGTACTTTTGGGGAAAGCTTAGTGACCATTACCTGCAAGGGAGGACACAAGCTAAATGAATAGATGGACTCACTCTTTTTTGATTCAGATATTGTTAGTATTTTCAGCCATGGGGCAGACGGAAACAATGGAAGAATCTGAGAAAGACTTGCTCAATTATTCAAATATAAAGTCAGTCCTTAAAAATGATGGACTTGTCGAAGAGAAAAAGAAAAAAGAGCGAATCGTAAAAGAGATTAAAAAAGAGAAACAAAAAATAAATATTTCACGTTACAACTATCCCGATGCTGACGATTTTTGGCTTCATATCAGCGAGTATTGGTTGGTGAAAAATGCTCAGTTATTGAGATGGGATTTTCCCAAACCTGAATATGGGATCGACTCAGCATTTAAGAATTTATTAGAAAACTTTGGCTTCTTTAACAAGCATTATAAAATACTGATTGTAAACTCACCAAAGGTAACACATCTGGGACTTCCGGCAGGAAAAGATCGATATATTTTTGTCATATCTTTGCCCTTTATGAGAACGATGGATTTAACTAAGGTTGATATATCGCTTCTTTTACTAGAGGATATGCTAAGGCTAGAAAAGGATTATTTGAAAAAAAATCTTGATCAAAAAGTAGACTTCTTGGGCACTAATTTTCATGGAAAAGAAGCTCCAAAAAAAGAAATGATTATGAAATTTCTAGGGGGCTATGATGAGATTATTTTTTCAAAAGGCTTTAATTTTCAGCAGCAATTTGAAGTGACAAAACAAATGGACTCCTACCTTAAATCAGATCCTGCACTCTGGGGAGCTTATTTCAACCTTTTAAAAAAGATAGATCGCTTGATAAAAAATGATCTTCTTTATAAGGACTATTTAAAAATCTATCCTTCGCCAGAACTCCAGATGCAATGGTTATCTCCCAAAAAAAAGGTAATTTAGTTCGTGAGTTTTAGCATTAATGCGAGAAAGAGTCTTTTCTTCTATTTTGGATATTCTGTCCTGTACTTTATTATTCATATGGCGATAACTTCTTCGGTTTCGTTTTTTCACTTTCTACTGGAACATGATATGGCCACTATAGATGGCTGGATTTCAAAAAATAGGTGGGAACTCTTAGTTGTCGCAAAATCTCTCTCTTTTTTTATTTGCTTAAAATTTCTCAATTTAAATTACCGCGAGAAAATTAGCTTTTGGGATGAATTGAAGGCCGGATTTAACTATCCCACGCAAAAGGGAATCTTATTCAGTCTCTTCTTAGTAGGAGTAGTGACTGTCGTCTCTAAATACTTCTACGCTCCTGCTAATATTGCCGTCGATAACGAGGGTGAGTTTGTGAGCTCATTTTTTGGGATCATTATTTTTTTACACTTAGATATGACTTTTTTGTATCTATTGTCAGTCATTTACAAAGTTGGAGACAGTGATAAGAGATTACTTTTCTTAGGAGCGGCTTTTTTATTTGCTTTTGCAACCCATCTGACAATTCCTTATTTGGGTGTCTACTTAATCTTAGCACTTCTTCACTTTATAACCCTCTACCACTTTAGCCTGACAAATCGATACTCTGATGGAGTCTTTTATTGCTTTGCTACAGTTGCGCCACTAAATAGTCTGCTTGGGCTTAATTTATTCTCTGGTTGGGAGGAGAATCGGAGCTTTGAACTCCAGTTTTTCTTATTTGCGGTTTTTATCTGGTCAGTAGGATTTGCCTATGATCGATTCTCACGTCTAAATTGACTAAATTTCATGAACTTAAGATAATAAGAACTATTAAAAAGGAGGCGTCATGGAAGGCGGCTTAGATATTTTTCAAATTCTCTTGGAGTCAGGTTTAGTAGTGAAGTTTGTTTTACTGCTTTTAATAATTTGTTCAATCGTCTCTTGGGCGATAATTTACCAAAAGAGAAAAACGTTTCAAAAAATTTTAGATCAAAATGGTGATTTTTTATCTTTTTTTCAAAGTAGCCAAAGCTTAGTTGAAATTCAAGGTCAAGCAGAGAGTCTCGAGAAATCTACTTCGAGTGTCATGTTTCGACATGGATTTGGAGAACTTAAAAAGATTAGAGCTCGCTTAAAAGAGACGGGCAGAGAAGATGAACTTCGAACTTATTTAAATGAACACGGTATGGCGGCTCTTGAGAGATCCCTAAAACAAGGCGCAAATGAGGCTTCTGAAGTTATGGACGATAAGCTATCGACTTTGGCAACCATCGGATCAATAAGTCCTTTTATCGGACTCTTTGGAACTGTCTGGGGAATTATAGATGCTTTTGCTGGTCTTGCCTCTGGTGGGGGAAGTATTGAAGCGGTTGCCCCAGGTATCGCGGAAGCTCTGGTGGCAACAGCAGTAGGGTTAGCAGCTGCTATACCTGCTGTCTGGGGTTTTAATTATTTTAGCAATCGAATTTCGAATATTACCCTTGAGATGGAAAGTTTTGGGCAAGAGTTTTTAAATTTTATTGAGCGCAATGTCCTCATCTCTAAAGATTGATAAATAAAAGGTTTTCATGAGTTTTAAGTTAAACGATAAAAAAGGACCTATATCCGATATAAATGTCACTCCTTTAGTCGATGTTATGTTGGTTCTCTTGGTTATCTTTATGGTTTCTGCGCCTTTAATGTTCTCAGGTGTAAATCTAGATCTTCCTAAAACCAAAAAAGTTAATAATTTAAAACTGACCCAGGAACAAGTGATTCTATCCATAAATCGAGCGGGAGAGTTTTTTATAGGTAAAGAAAAATACCTTAAAGAAGAAATTCTCAGCGTTATTGAAGAGCAGATGAAGAAAAAAGGTACAAAGACTGTATTTTTGAGAGCCGATTATGGGCTTGATTACGGCAATGTGGCGAGAACCATCTCTGCATTGAAAAATGCCGGAATCTCCCAAATTTCATTAGTGACGGAGATTGATAAAAAGCCATGAGGTATTATCAGGTCGAGGACAGGTTTAATAGATATTTGGGGATTGCATTATCCCTCCATATACTCGTTTTCCTTGGATTCTACCTGTTGCAATCAGTTTTAGATTTAAATATTTTGGACTTCTCAAAACCCCCTCAAAAAATTGATCTCATTAAGTCAGCAGTTAGGGTGGATATAGTAGGAATGCCTAAAGATACTTTAAAAGAATTAGAAAATACTAATTTGGACCAAACTACGACTGAAGAAGAAAAACCAGCAGAAGTGGTGCTAAAGGAAAATCCAGATCAAAAAGTCTTTAAGGAAAAAGCAAAAAAAGTTGATATTAAGTCTTTTCTCAATAGCTATAGTGCCAAAGAAGTGGAGAAAAAAAAGCCTACAAAAAAGAAATATAATGAAACGGCCCTAAGAAAGTTGGTGCTAGAGGGAAATAAAGCGAGTACTGGCAATAGTGTTAAGGGTGATATTTTAGATAAAAAAAACCAAGAGTTTATTTCTTACGTTCAAAGTCTACCGGATCAGATCAGACCCTATTGGAAGTTACCTAGCTACCTTGCGTCTCAAAATCTTCAATGTCGAATAAAAATTTATATAAGTAAAACGGGAAAAGTGCTTCGTTCTGAAGTGGTGGAGCCAAGCGGCCAGCCTGAGTACGATCAAAAAGCACTTCTTGCGATTAAGAAAGCAAGCCCTCTCAGACCCCCACCTTCTTCAATTTTAACTCGTGTTTCTTCTGGAGAAGTTGGACTGGGATTTCCCCTATAAGGAGTTGAAATGAAATTGTCTTTTCTCATAGGTCTATTGTGCTTGTCTTTTTCAGCTTTTGCTGAAGATACTTTAACTGTTGTGGCTGTCGGAGAGGCCGATACCGAAAAAGAAAAAATATATTTTGAAACAGCTTTAAAAAAGAGTTCATTAAATGCTGATGAGGAAGCTAAGCTTGAACTCGTAAGAGAAATTTTGAAGTCCGATTTTGATTTCTATCGTTCAAAGTATGAAATCCAAGACAACAAAAGTGGACAAACAAAATACCTAGCAGAAGTGCGCGTCGAGGGGGATAAAAGTTTTCAGCTTAGAGTCAAAGTTGAAAACCTTAAGGATAAAAAAAGCCTCTTAGATAAAAAAATAGCTGTAGATTTTAAGAATATTCGGGCCACTGCCCATGAAGTTTCTGATCAAATTTACCAGAGTTTAACAGGTCAAAAATCAATTTTTAAAACTCAAATCTATTTCGTATCGGATAGGACTTCTCGAGGTAACGATATTAGAAAAGAACTTTACGTCATGGACTTTGACGGTGCCAACCAAAAAAGACTGACCTACTTCAATAGCATTCTCATTTCTCCCTCGCTTTCTACTGATAACAATAGAGTCGTCTATACATTGATTGAAGATAAAACAAAGCCTACTGGCAGAGGCGATGGCTCTTTTCATAATGTAAAAAACTTAAATTTGCATATGATGGATCTTACAACCAAAAAGTCTCGACTCGTATCTAATATTGACGGAATAAACTCTGGGGCTGTCTTTAGTAAGTCAGGCGATAGTCTTTATTTAACTCTAAGTTACCAAAAAAATGCGGACATTTATCAATTAAACCTTTCAAATGGTCATAAAAAGAAAATCACAAGTCATTATAGCGATGATGTTGATCCGCATATTAACTCGGATGGCAGTTTGATGACTTTTCTGTCTGGAAGGGCTGGAAAAGCTATGATCTATACTTTAGATCCTAAAGGGCGCGAAAAGAACGTAAAGCGAATAAGCTTTGTAGGGCGCTTTAACGCGGCTCCACGTTTTAATCCAGATGGAACCGAGATCGTTTTTTCTTCCTGGGTAGATGATAGGTTTGATATTTATCGTATCGGTAGTAATGGCGAAAATTTAGTCAGGTTGACTAAAAACTTCGGATCTAACGAAGAACCTTGGTTCTCACCGGACGGCCAATTCATTGTTTTTACTAGTCAAAGAGTGATCACAAGAAAGCGTGCAACCCAAGATGTCTATATTATGGACAGAGACGGGGAAATTATACGAAAAATCACTAGCGATTATGGGAAGATTTTTAGCCCTAGGTGGTCTAACCTATAGAAATTACAGATAAATTTGCATAAAGATTGAACACTTGAGTTCTTTAGTCTTGTAAAAATTCCATGCACTGATATACTGAAAAAGTAACACATAGTGTCAATTATGTAACAATAAACAATACTGTAAAGGAGAGATCAATGAACAACGCTTTGGACATGGATAAAGTTTCAACACTATCCGCTCAACTTCTAAGCAATTTGGACGAAGTTGTGTTTTTCAGTCGTCTATCGGGGTTTATTGGGGAAATGTTTAATGAGTACAAGGTTCAAGTTTTTGAAGCGTACTTAGATGGATCAACACAATTAATGGCAGAGAACGGGGGTTCGATTAATGAAGGTTTGGTCTACAACAAAGGACAAGGGCTATCAGGCTATGTAGTAAGAACAAAGAGAGCTTACTATTCAAACTCAAAACGAGATCCTCTTTTAGCGACAACTAAAAGAGATGATTGTGTAGAGTCAGAGCTTTGTGTACCTATCATTTCAGATGGGTCAATTTTAGGAACGGTACATGTTCAAAGCTCAAAAGAAGACAGAAAGTTTAGTGAAGAGGATGTCAGTCATATCCTTGATCTTTTCCAAAAACTAGAAAGTCCTATTAATAATATGAGAATGTACCTTATTGCTAAGAACCTTAATAAGGAACTAGAGCGAAAGATTAAAGAGAAAGAGGAAGAGCTTCTGCTGAGAGGACCCAGCACAATGGGTTCCGCCGGAAAGGTAGAAAAGATTGAAATGATTGGGCACTCTAATGAGTTCGTGAAGGTCATGGATATTGCACAGAAAGTCGCCAACGAAGACTTTCCCATTCTCCTTCAAGGTGAATCAGGAACAGGAAAGAAGCTTTTAGCTAAAAAAATCCATAATCTTTCGAATAGAGCGAGTCGAGAAATCGCGGTGGTACATTGCTCAGCTTTAAGCTATGAGCAAATAGAGCGTGAAATCTTTGGAACTCAAGAAAGACCGGGTGCTATTCAAAGATCAAATGGCGGGACTGTAATTTTAGACACAGTAGAAGAACTTCCAAGGGCCATTCAAGATAAGCTTCTAAGATTTCTTGTGACGGGAGAGCTTTATACGATGGATTCTCAAATCCCGATGGCCGTAAACGTGAGAATTATCTCTACGACAAAGACAGATTTAAAAGAAAGAGCTGAAGAAATTGGTTTTAACGAAGATCTCCTTTATAGACTTAATATCATGAATGTTATGATGCCAAGTTTAAGAGAGAGAAAAGATGATATCAAAATTCTTTCAGAGTATTTCATCAATAATTCTAATAAAGAAGAAGGCAAAGTCCTAACTAGTAAGGCCATCGAAAAACTAACGAACTATCAGTGGTTAGGAAATATCCACGAGCTTAAAAACCTAATGGAGCGCACGGCAATTCTTGTGAGCGAGCAATTTATTGACGAGTCACATCTTCCAGACTTAGAAGTGATCGAGGAAGTGGTAGAAGAGAAAGTTGAAGACTTCTCCGAAATGACCCTCCACGAACTTGAAAAGATGCATATTTGTCGTACTTTAGAGCATTTAGGTGGTAATAAAACTCGTGCTGCAAAGTGTTTAGGGATCACAGTGAAGACTCTCTACAACAAGTTACACAGCTACGGACTAGTACACGCAAAGTCAGAATAAATAACCGTTGTGGTATTGATTTCGACCAAGTAAAATTGACTCTCACAGGAGAATATAATGGCTAAGACAAAAGCAGCAACACCAGATAAAGAAGCTTCAGCTGGAATGAAAGCATTTAAAAGTTCATCCGAGATTGAAAGCCTCTATAGATTTATTCATGATAATAATCTAAGAGCTGAAGCAAGAACTTTAATCGAATTTGCCCTAAAGAAAGTCGCACCAGCGAAAAAGAAAAGAGGGCGTAAAAAAGCAACTTTACACTAAAAATAATAAGACCCCACTTCAACGGTGGGGTCTTTTATCTCTAAGAGCATGGAAGCCCCAAATCAAAAAAATAAAATAATCTACGATCCTCTTTACGGATTTATTAGTCTCACTGCTATTGAGTATGAGATTATCCACACTCCCTTTTATCAGCGCCTCAGATGGATCAAGCAAATTGGTTTTTCATTTTATACTTTTCCTGGAGCTGAGCATTCACGTTATGGGCACTCTATTGGTGTCATGAATAATGCCCATGAGATTTTAAAGTCTATTGGTCTTGCAGTTAAAGATGAACAATTGCATGATTCGAAGGAAGTCTCTGCTCAGAAGCAAAGACATCAATCAATAAGACTCGCGGCTCTTCTCCATGACTTGGGAACATTTTGTTTCTCTCACACCACAGAGATGGCTTATATTCGATATGGTGAAACAACAAATTCTAAAAATTCTAAAGGACACCCCGACGACCATGAGCATCTAGGTTCTTATATTATTAAAAATACCGATTATGATAATGGAATAACTTCTATTCTTAAAAAGTTTCATATCGACCCACAAGAAATTTCAGACTTAGTAAAAGGTATTAGTAAGGATATTATTGCTAATCAAATTCTGCATTCGGAAATTGATTGCGATCGGATGGATTATCTTTTACGAGATGCCCATTATACAGGTCTTAATTATGGAACCTATGATAGAGATTATCTTCTTCACCACTTTGAGAGAGTAGAGATTGCTGGGCAAGATGTCCTTTGTATTAAGCACAATGCTCTTCATTGCGTCGAGGATTTTTTAAATGCTCGCTTTGCTTGGTATTCACAGGTTGTAAGGTCTGCAAGAGGTGCCAAATATGATGCCCTTGCCGAAGAGCTTACATTCTTTCTTTTAGAAAAATCTCAGATTTATACTTATTCAGAACTACTGGATATGGTGAAAAATAATCCGGTTCAGTTTTACAGTTTTAACGATCAATATTTCATGGGACGAGTACATCAATTATATTCTGAAGGATTCTTTAATAAATATATAAAGATGAAGGAAATCGCAGAATGCCTTCTGTTTGAAAAATCTCCGCGAACAATAAGATGCTCAGAGTTTAATCAACGTATCTTAAATCAAGATGAGCAAGACTCAGATAAAGTGATCAGAAAGGCCAGGCAAAAAGCTGATGAGATTGCTGAGGTGATTCGCAAAAAAGGCACTGATAAAGATTGGGTTGTCGGGGATATCCCTAAGAAGAATATTATTTTTACGAAGTCTAAAAAAAGAATTATTCGAGATCAAAAATTTTCTAATGTTTTGCTGGAGAGAGACCCGACAAAAATACTCACCCAATCGGGAGATGTTCAACTTTTAGTTGATGTAGAAAACTCAATTCTCTCAATGATCCAAAATGCTAATAATTTTGTTCCCAATGTATATTGCTCAGACTCTGCTTATGATCTTTTGGTCCAAGAAGGTGTGATTGAAAGGTGATAATTTGGCCCCAGAAACCGAGTGCTAGCATCTGGCATTTTGGAATTCAAGAGGGGAATTTACTCAGACTCTTTACTTTATAAGCTCCATTGCGTTAAACTATAAGTGCAGATGGATCTGCCCATTTTTCAGAGGCTTAGCCCTTGAAGTGGTAAGACAGTGGAAGGTTGTCAATGAGAGGTGTGTTTCAACGGGAAAACCGATCCCGCATTAATTTAAAAGATCAATTCATCTACCATTTAGATAATATAGGTTTATCTTATGGAAGACTGAAAGCACTTAATCAGGTTACTCTGACTATTAACCCTGGAGATATGATCTTTTTAACAGGTAAGTCTGGTGCAGGGAAGACTTCTCTCTTAAACCTTTTAGCAGGTCATCTAAGACCAACTTCCGGCAAAATTTATGGCATGACCGATGAGCGCTTTGTCGCTCAAGTTTTTCAGGACTTAAAATTATTCGATGACTTAACGATTGAAGAAAATCTTTGGTATGCCTATGATAGATCTCTCTATAAAACAAAAGCTGAATTCATATCAGATAGAAATGAGTTAATCGCGCTGTTGGGAATCAAAGATAGAGTACACCTGAAGGTAAGTCAGGCCAATGGTGGCTTAAAACATAAAGCCGCGCTTATAAGAGCACTTTTGACCAGACCGCAAATCTTACTGGCTGATGAGCCTACTGCTTCCCTAGACAAGGAAAATGCCCATAAAATTTTTGATCTTTTAAATTTTTACAACGTAAAAAGGAACCTAACTGTTATTTGGGCCACACATAATAGGGAATTAATTAAAAACTTTCCTGGAAAAATTGTTCATCTCGAAAATGGAAAACTTGTATACTCAGGACACGCATGTTTTATTTAGGTGAATTCTTCAAAATTTCTAAACAAAACCTTTTGGTAAGTCTGCTTGCTTGCTTTAGCAGTCTAGGACTTATCTTAACTGTTCACTTTCAAGACAATATTGATCATAAACTTAGTGAGCTGGGAAAACTAAAGTCTCAACAACCTTATTTTAATGCATTGGTGGATGATAAGGTTTCTTTTTCTAAGATTAAAAGGAAGATGTCTCAATTGCCTGGCGTGACTGCAATTAGCTCTCACGGTCAGCTAAATGCAACGGATGAGATTGAAAGATTGAAGGCAGCTTATGGAGGCGACATACTTCAAAGCCTTTCGGAGCTAAACTATAAGAAGCTAAAGGTTGAAGTGGCTCAAGGCTTAAAACCTAAAAGTTTGAAGCTTATTCGTGAGTACCTGGTAAGGCTGGTGGGCAAAGAATCTGTTACTGTTGGAGAATTCAAGTTTCCTAGTATGAGCCGTTCTAAAGTCAAGCTGATTGAGGTCATTCAAACAGGTGGAGTTCCGGCTCTCATGGTTTTATTGAGCTTCTTATTTTGTTTTAGCTTGGCTTTATTTATGAGGCCGCTTAAAAAACACGCTTTTATCATTGAAAATTTTCAAAGAAAGAAAACGGTGTCTCTTAGAATTTTGACTCAGGGCTTTGGTGTGGTTTGGCTTACAGCTTATGCTTTGATGTATTTGGGGACAGAAAGATTCGATTTTTACTCATTAAGTTTGGCCATCGGATTGACAATTATTGTCGCTCTGGTAGGTTTTGTTTCTCATGCAAGGAGAGCTATTTAGGGTGAAAACTTTCTTTTTTGTCGTTTTGATTTTCTCTTTTCAAGCTTTAAGTGCACCTAAAATTAATAAAGTTAAAGACTCCTTAGTTAATTATCAAAACAAATTAAATAAAATGGAAGCTGAGCTTAATCAGATTGATAAAGAACTCTCTCAATACAATATGGATTTTTTAGAGGATCAAGGAAAATTAAAAGATGTTGAGTCTCAGCTGGAGTCACAGAGGAAGAGCTTAAATGAAACCGCTGGAAAAATCTCAGAAAAATTTCAATTAGCGAAAAAAGCTTATCTAAATTATTTAATGGAAGCGCAGGATACTGAGAATTCCAATAAGATTTTTCACGAAAAGATTTATCACGAAATATTGAAAAAGAAGCTCCAAGCCTTGACCAAGGCTCAAGATAAATCTCGAAATATTCTTTCTAATATAAATAAATACGAATCTCGTATAAAAGATTTTAGGGAGCAAGAAGACTCTATTTACCAATATATTATCAACCTCGAGAATAAGAAAAAAACTGTAGGCCAAAACTATATTGATACGATGGAAAAACGTAATGCATTACAAGCAGAGCTAGATAAGCTATTGGCTAAACAAAAGGCATACAAAAAAGTTAAAAGAGTGGCACAAGGCGGCCACGGTGATTTTGGACTTCCCTTGAAAGGCTTTCAGTCTTTAAAGAAAGGTAAGAAAGGTTTAACCTTGAAGTACACAGGCACTCAACCTGTCCTAGCTCCGGCAGTGGGTCGAGTTGTCTATGTTGGGGAACTTGCTAGTTACGGTCAAGTAATTATGATTGACCATGGCAATGAGATAAAAAGTGTGCTGCTTGGTGACATGAAAGTAAAGACGAAAAAGGGTGAGGCAGTTAAACTTAACCAGATTTTAGGGTATACTGTCTCAGATGAAGAGGTTGCGAAATCCCTATATTTCGAAGTTCGCAAAAAGAACAAGGTTGAAGATACCGCTAAATGGATTGCACCTGCTTATCAAAAACGAATACTTTAAAATTTTTCATACAAAAAGGTCTAAATCATGAAGATTGTTTTAGGAGCAGTTGTCTTGTTGACTGTTATAAGCTCGTTTGCGGTGACAAAGTCTCGATATGAAGAGCTAGAACTTTTTAACAAGGTGCTCTATTTAATTGAGAAGAAATACTATCGAGATGTTGATACGAAGAAGCTTATTGAAGGTGCAATCAAGGGCATGATGGATACTCTTGATCCACATTCTGCTTACCTTGGTGACGACGTTTTTAAAAAAATGCAAGATGATACCGATGGGCAATTTGGTGGTCTAGGTATTGAAGTGACTCAAAAGGATGGAGTTATTTATGTTGTAACACCTATTGAGGACTCACCAGCTTTCAGAGCAGGTCTGAAGACCAGAGATAAAATTGTCGAAATTAACCATGAGTCCGTTTTGGGTTACACCCTCGATGAAGCGATTGATCTTATGAAAGGTAAGAAGGGGAGTAAAATTCATCTAGGAATTGTCAGAGAGGGAGAAAAGGGGATTCAACACTTTGAAATGAAACGCGAAATTATCAAAGTAAAATCCGTGAAATCAGCACTTATTAAAAAGAACTATGCTTATATTAGACTCATTCAATTTCAGAGGAATGCCGGAAAGTCGATTTGGGATGAATACAAACAATTAAAAAAACAGGCAAAGAAAAAAGGTGGTCTTAAGGGAATCATCTTAGATTTAAGAAATAACCCCGGAGGGTTATTAAATGAAGCTGTAAAGGTAACCTCACATTTTGTGAAGGAAGGAGTCGTGGTTTCGACAGAAGCTAGAGATCCAAATGATAAAGATATTCATTACGTGATTAAAAGTATGGAAAAAGATTTAGAGACTCCGTTAGTTGTTTTAGTTAATGGAGCTTCCGCTTCAGCCTCTGAGATTGTCGCTGGAGCTATCCAGGATTATAAACGAGGGCTGATCATGGGGTCTCAGACTTTTGGAAAAGGCTCGGTTCAGACTGTTGTACCAATCGATGATGCAAATGGTGTTAAATTAACAATTGCTCAGTACATGACTCCTAAAAATAGAAAGATTCAGGCCCTAGGGATTGTTCCAGATATTGAGATTGATGAGTTAGATAGTGAGTGGGTGGATGAGCATGAACTTGAAACAAACTATATCCGAGAAAAAGATCTGAGAAATCATTTGACCGCGACGATTGAGACTGAAGAAGAAAAACAAGCAAGACTTGAAGAGGAAAAGAAAGAACGAATTGAGCGAGCAGCTAGAATAAAGTCTCGGAAATCAA
>CEQY01080125.1_pt1 | contig 23623 bp, 27 predicted proteins | sample 361391 | NCBI WGS metagenome assembly CEQY01 (sample SAMEA2621075, study PRJEB7988) | marine metagenome | isolation source: saline water (ENVO:00002010), including | reverse complement strand
GGTTCTGGCTCAGGTTCTGGTTCTGGCTCTGGTTCTGGTTCTGGTTCAGGTTCTAGCTCTGGTTCTGGTTCTGGTTCTGGTTCTGGTTCAGGTTCTAGCTCTGGTAGCGAGACATAGTCTTTTTCTATATCAGGTTCCTTGATTTCTAATGAAACGGGTCCTTTTTCAAAAACATTTTCAAATTCTTTCAATATCTCTCCAGTTTCATATTTTTCATTATAATCTTGTTCAGCAACAAAACTACTTGATTGGCTACGAGACAACGAATCATCATCGCTACTACATACTGGTATACATGAGAGGGCTCCATTGAGTGCGCTTTTAGTTTCAGGACTAATTTCATCAATATAATTTCGTATATCTTGTTGCTCTTTTAATCCAATTGTAGTATTATCAGATTCGAGTAATGCTCGTTTCTTTTTTTCAACTTTGCTACTACTCTGCTTTAATAAAATATCTTCATTTACAACACCTACCATTAATTTTAATTTTAACATTAATCTAGTAAAATACTTAGTGTGATGTAAATGGAATGTATTTAAATATTGTAAATACATATTAATCTTCTCTTTAAGAATAGTATTTGAATATCGTTGAAAATGAATAAGATTATCAATATTTAATCCTAAGTCAGACTGTTTTAAATTATTTACCATACCATTTACTCTTATATCCAAGTAATTCTCTAATTCGCCAATCGCACCTAATACTGTTGATTGTATTTCAATTACATACTTTATGTCGTATTGTTTTTTGGTATCTAGACTCTTGTAAACAGGGAACTGTTTGCTAATATTAGTTTTTTTATCTACATCTGGGTCTTTTAATTCTTTTTTAATATAGCTTTGTATCATTTTTAGCAATTTATAGTACTCACAATATATACGGTTGTCTATGCTTTGGAAAACATTTTTCATGTTATCATACTCAGTCTCCAGTAAACTATTTTGAAAATAAAATGAGTCTATACCAAATAAAGAACTATGTTTTTCATGGTTCTGAAGTAACTCAGAATACGTTAACTTTAGCGCATTTATCTTTGTTTTTAAGTTTTCAAAAATATTTAACAATTCTTGTCTCAACGAAAGAACTTGTTCAAAATCTCTGCGAACATTATTTAATGCGCTCATATACTAAGAATAGAAATTTATGTAATATATAAATGAGCGAATACGGTTCCGACACTGACGCTGACATTAGAAACGAAAAACCTGAAGATATTCACACAGCTATACCGTGGACAGAAGCACATGAAAACATTCTTGTTGAGTGGGCAGATAAAGGGCTTTGTTATAGATGGTTACATAGTAAGGCCCATGCAAAATACTCTAGAGCAAATGCGGGATTTACAATTCCTGTAATAATTATGAGTACTGTTACGGGTACAGCAAACTTTGCGCAAGATAAATTTCCTGAAGGAATCAAAGAATACGCTACAATGGGAATTGGAGCAGTTAATATTTTTGCAGGAATTTTAACAACAATTCAACAATTTTTAAAAATTGGTGAATTAAATGAAGCACATCGTGTTAGCAGTATATCATGGGATAAATTTTACAGAAATATCAAAGTAGAATTGGCTAAATCACCATCTGAACGCATTCCTGTTCTCCAAATGTTAAAAATTACAAAAGAGGAATTTGATCGTCTAATGGAAACCAGTCCCACAATATCAGACAGCATAACTAGTCTATTTCAAAATACATTTACTGATGGTAAAGATCTATCAAGCATACCAGAAGAAGAATTATCGCGCAAACAAAAACTATTTACTGCTCTAAAAAAACCAGAAATATGTGATGAACTAATATCGTGTAAACAATATGTGTATAAGGAAACAAAAGCCGACAAAGATAGAAAATCTCTTAAAGGTAGTATAAATTTGGCTAAAAAAGCTTATAAACAACAGACTCAAATAGCTCAGATTAAAAATATTATTGCCTCATTTATAAATATGAAACAGAGACCTCCAAGTGAGGAAGAAATTATGGATGAACTGAATGATGACGATGAAATTACTATAGAATTAGTTGTAAAAACTTTAAGTGAAGCCAAACAAGAGAGAGAAAGTGGGGAAAATGCTGTTTAATTAAATGTTAGATGAGTAACATTCTTATCTAATATAATATTAAAAAGATAAATCCCTCCTACCCACATTAGATATGGTCCATATGTATCAAAACCTATGCCAAAGAATTCTAAAACTGTTTTTACAGAAAAATAAAAGATAATAGCAAATATTAGTGTTAATACAAATCTAAATTCTTTACTATCGAACATATTATATTATATTAATATAATATGTTTATAATACACTAATATTAGTGCTACTTATATAATTATAAGATAAACATACATAATCCATATCTCTCAGCACTATTTTATAATAATCATTATAAAATAAATATATAGAATTGTAGAACCGAAACCATTCACTCACATCCATATTTGGATTATTTAAACACTCTAAGTCATTATCCTTATACTCAATCACCGTTGATACTCCTAAAAACACAGCCATTCTTATTAATCCACATCTTTCATACTTGGGTTCATTAAAATTATTTAACTCTGATAAAGCTTCATCTATGCTACTATCTAATGAACTAAACCAATAACTTGGTCCTAATTTTTTTATTAGTGTTTCTCTACGTTGTCCTAAAGATAATGTTGTAAGCATATTCTCTTCGCAATAACCTCTATAACATACTGTAGGAGTTTCATATACATCACCTTCTTCATTAGTAATAAAAAGATAGTCAGGATTTTTCTCAAAAAAACTAGTGACTTCCTCGCTTATATTAATATCCAAAACCTTTCTTATATTTAATATTTCTGAACTTAAACACCACCAAATCTGATCATATTTTTTACATAAGATTGGTTCAAATTCATCTTCTATATATTCTATCCAAATGATATTGTCATTACTAAACCCTCTATATTTTAAACAATCTTTATTATCAAAATACTTTCGTCTCATAAGAATTGATGCAGCATCACCATTATTAACAGTATTATCCTTATAAAATCCTAGTTCATTATCTTTATTATATAGACCAAACATCATAAAAGGGTTTTCATGTTTGTTTACAATTTTATATAAAACTATTATTGTCCCTCTATTGGCACGTTTATTATAGTCAGAATAATCAATACAAAAAGACCCTTTCCATTTATTTGAGTAAGCAAAAAAATCCATTATATTTAAAATATATTTATTTTTGTTCTTTATGACGAATATCATCAACTATTTTAGTGTCTCTGGCACCCATGATATAATTGCTTATTTCTTCAACTTCTACTTCTGGATTTTCGGCAAAATAGGAGGTTAAAGCATTTAATATATGTTTTTTACTTAGTGCTGATTTTGTTTTTTTCTGTGTATGAATAATTTTTCCTTCAGAGATATCAAAACTATCTATTTCATTATCTTTCATTATATTTACCAATTGGGTAGAAATTTCTTTCTTCTTAATTCTCCTCATTTTTACTTCATTTTGTAATAATTTTAATTCTTTATCATTCTTTAACCATCCTTTTATTAAATCTACGACTTGATCTTTTGTCGCCATACTAAGTTATAATACCATAAAATCTTTAAATTGTACAATCTTTTTATAAATATATTATTTTTCTATAATAACCTCTTTCGCTATAGTTTTAATTATTCTATTATTTGATTTATCCTCTTCTCCTTGCGACCCAGTTAATTCTTTTACCATATCAATATATTTTTGAGTTCCATTATCTGTTTTGTTCCAATTAGGATTCTCAGATTCCCACTCTTTAATTTTATCTATTTGTTTTTTTGCCACGCTTGTAATTACATGTTTCATCTTCTCCTTATCATCATTATCTTTCTCCCATGTATCATTCTCTTTAACATAAAGAACTTCCCTTTTTAAATCACTACAATGAATGGGTCTCTTATGTAAATCTAGCTCCTTCAATCCTCTAACTATAATATTAGATATACCTGTAATATATCCATTCTCTCTAGTTTTATCCAAATCGGTTACTTCTAAAGATAAAGTATCTACAAACTCTGTTAAATTTATTGCGTCCTTACATTGTTCATTTAAAAAAAACTGGAGATTGAATTTATTCGTTATAGTAGTATTTCCAATCTTTGGAATTACATCTTTTAATAATTCGCGCATTTCTGTATTTTCAGACAACATTGTTTGATTTTGCTTTATTAAAGTTGTAATCATATTCCTCAATTCCGCCTTTTCATTGTCCAAGGCGACTACCTGATATTTCCCGACACTACATGATTTCTGATGTCTCTTATAACTTTGGACGTGTTGATACTTTTTACCACAAGAGCATACATGCGTAAGCATATTTGGCATATCTTTTTGAGCATTAGACGATAAAGTTTTTTTTAGATGTTTTTTGGTAACAATATGTTGTTTCCAGAGAAATATTTTGTTACAATAATAGTCACACTTATCACAGTAATATTCGTTAATTTGTTTACCAGTCTTATCGGAGCATATTTTTTTGAGCATTTGAGCCATAATAATGCTCAAGAAAATATGCTTAAGTTCTTTAAAAATCCGAAAATCAGGAGCTCTTTAGTGCACTTTTTTCAGTCCTAGAGAAAATGCCTACATGTTTTTTCACTGTGTGATTTTAAAATGCCTACACTATGTAGGTACCCATTCCAAAAATCCAAGAATTCCAAGTTTTTTCAAAAGTTTTTTTTCAATTTTCCATTTTGGACATTTATTTTTGTCCATTTTCGAATTTCTTGAAAAAACTTTTGAAAAAACTTGGAATTCTTGGATTTTTGGATTATCTATTTATATTACTATTCTCTACATGTGCGCTAGAACACGAGCGACAAGCTCTTTTTTGTTCCCTACAAGACGTAAGGACTTTTCCCTGAGCATATTTTTCAACATAACAACAGTTTTTTTATTTAATTCTGTTTCTGTTAATTTAGGTGTGATTTTAATGCTTGGATTAATAGTTTGAGTATCTTGTTTTTTGCTCTTTTTTGTTTCTTTCTGTTTTTCTTTTTTGCACTCCTTCTTATTATGTTCATTTGTAACCTTTTTCATATGAGAGGAGCAAAAACAACCCAATTCATTTTCATAAGCATTTTTGTAACATGCTTTACCGATTTTTTTTCCATTCTTCATTATATACTGACAATATTTACCAGGCTGAGTATCACAAATTGGAGAATTTACACCTTTTATTTTCTTTTTATAATTATCTAGAGGAATGTAGGGCAACAATTTATTAGATTTTTTTCTACAATATGGACATTTAATTTGATTATGAGCTAATTTAATTATATCTTTTGAATTAGAAATATGTATTTTCATTTTTTGTTTACATACTTCATTATAAATTGGACCATAATTAAACTTATGTCCGCAAGGCAGAGTAACATAATTAAATGTAAGTTTCTCATGAGTTAATAAACATAAATTATCAATATTATCATGTTCATCGTCACTATTTTTATTTAATTCTGAAAAAAAATCAATATTATTTTCAATAATATAATTTGTCATCTGATTAATTATATTATGTACTCTTTATATACATTGATGTTAAGTAAACAAGAATGGGGAAATATTACATGGAAACTATTCCATACTTTGTCTGTTAAAATAAAACAGGATTCTTTAAATATAATACCTGTTTTATTAAATGAATTTTATATAATTTGTCATAATTTACCATGTCCAGAATGTTCGAATCACGCAGTAAACTATTTTAGAAATATAAATATGAAACATTTAAATAGTAGAGAAAAACTTTGTATTACAATGAATGATTTTCATAACGCTGTTAATATTAAATTAAATAAACCTACTCTAACGTTAGATGATAGTATAGATAAATATAGTAAACTTAGCACATATCAAGTTGTTAGAGAATTTCTTAAAGTATTTTCTAAATCGACCGGATCGCATCTACTTATGATGAGAAACATGCACAAAAATATTATAGTTAATCGTTTTAGAGAGTTTATGAACTCGCATATAAAACATTTTGAAAATTAAGCAATATTACTAGATATAGCCTGTCCATTTTTGTAAACTGTACATTTAAATTGTTGTTTTGATGGTTTAGAACAAAATACACGATTGCTAGAATAAGTATCGAAATATAAAAGAGATTTATATCCAGTTACATAAAAACACGTATACCATAATGAACCCAATATGAAACCTATTAATCCACCTAAAGCTACACCTTTTGTGGGGGTACAATAATTAGTTATCTTTGAATAAGAATCTAGAAAATATATAGCAAATAAAGAGAATAAAACAAGGTAATTCATATTATTATTAAATGTCATTGGCAATACTATGTATGCTAATGTAAATGCTATAAATACACTGCTAGGATAAGGAACAGAATATCCATTTTCTACTGAATTTGAAAAAACCTTACATAAAGAAGTAGCTTCTTGTGGAGTGCTTATTTTAAATAGATTCATAAGAACAATATTTATACATGATGCGATTAGTACACCTGCTAAATAAATTAATCCTTTAATATCTTGATTAAATAAAGATAACATTACCATAAAATATGCGAGTAGATATGGAGAAATCAATGAGAAAAAATGTAAATAATTATTAAACGATTGTGTTGCTCCAAAAAGCATTTATATTATATTAATATTATAATATTGCTTTATCAATAGCATCATTAATATTATCTATTGAGATAAATTTGATTCCTGATATCATATCATTGTTTTCATATTTTTCTATAAAATCATCATAATCTTTTTTATTTTCTTTTGGGAATAAAAATGTTTTTACCCCTGCCTTAATTCCTCCTAGTATTTTTAAATCTAAACCACCAATAGCAGTAACTTTACCTTGGAGACAAATCTCTCCAGTAATAGCTACATCAGACCTTATTTGTCTTTTAGAAAATAAACTATAAAGTGCTATTGTAATTGCTGTTCCACCAGATGGACCATCTTTAGGAGTAGCACCTTCAGGAACATGAATATGAATCCCCTGCCTTTTTGTTTCATCCATGCTTTTAGCTAATGCTTCTGCCTCACTATCTGTAAGCAATGACCATGCTAGAGTTTTCGCAACTGTCATACTTTCTTTCATGACATCACCTTGCATACCAGTTAATTTCATATCTAAAAATGTTCCACTTGGATAATATTTGGCTTCTACTGGCAAAATTCCACCTCTTCCCATGGCATTCGCCCATAACCCACTAATAATTCCAATCATTGGACATTCATGAACCTTCTTTGGGGTCATTTCATGACGCTCCTTTAGATACTTATACTTAATATCGTCCTTGGTAATAATAATTGGTATTTCATAATCAGCTTTATTTCTTAAGATTTCTAAGTTAATTTCCCCAACAATTTCAAATAATATCTCTTTTAATTTTCGCACACCAGGTTCACTAGTATACTCATCAATCACATATTTTACTGTATCCTCACTTATTTCAATCATGCCCTCCAAACCCATTTTTTTATATATTTCAGGAAACAGGAAATCTTTCACAATAACTAGTTTATCCTCTAGTGATAAGTGTTTAAACTTAATTCTATGAATGCGATCAAGCAAAACCCTATCTATAGCATCCACATCATTATAAGAAAATATAAATAATGCTTTTGACAAATCAAGATCTATACCACTAAAGTATTTATCTTCAAATACGTCATTTTGTGTAGGGTCAATTAGATGAGTTAATATTCCTATAATCTCTTTTCCATGTTCAGTTTTACTAACTTTATCTAGTTCATCAATAAATATAATTGGATTCATACATTTTTTATCCATTAATATCTCTACAATTCTCCCCCAAGTAGAACCAACATAGGTATAATTATGTCCATCTAATGTACTACCATTTGAAGAACCTCCAACTGCTATAAAAGAGAATGGACGAGGATTACCATTTTCATCTTTTAAACAATTCGCAATGCCCTTTTTTGCTATTGAAGTTTTTCCTAATCCAGGTGGACCTTCAAAACCGAAACAATATCCTGATTTCTCTCCATTAATCCATTGTCCTATAATTCTTTCGATTTGTCTTTTAGCCTTATCGTGTCCATGAACTGCTAAATCTAGAGTTTTCGTAACATCTTTCATATAATCATTTATCTGAACAGTCTTTTCCTCAATTTCTGTAACACTAGTAGAAAGTATAGAAATAATATTTTGCTCATCCTTGTATACACCACATGAAATCGCACATTCAACTAATAAGTCATTATTATGTTTAATAGTATTAATAAATTTACATATGTTTTCTTTCATATAATCAGTTTTTTTTCCCGAATGACAAAGTCTTGAAGTTTGAATATTATATTTTCTTATAATATTATTTAACGCACATATATTTGTAATTAAAATATTTCTTTTAACATTTGTTAATGACTCTTTTATAATACTTACTAACTGATTTTCTATATTTTTCTTATGTTCATTTTTAATAACATTTATATATTTTCTAACCTCCATACTGGTATAATTATCTTTATTATCAAATGAAGTTATTGAAAAATTTGTAGAATTTAAATTTTTCATTAAATCATTGAATGATACTATACATTCATTCATAACCTTAAGAATTGGTTCTTCTTTATAAATCCCAAAAGGTATTTTTAATAAACCTTCAAGATATTGACGCACTTTAGCTCCAGAATCATCTGATTTAGATTTAACTTCTTTAAGTTTTTGCATTGCCTTTTCTTTTACATTATCACTAGCTTTCATTAAACAAATTTGTTGTTCAAGTGGTATTTTAGCATTATCAAAATTTGCGAGATTATTAGTATAGGTAATAGTTTGTCTCATAGCATCTCTAAAGTATTTTTTCACATTCCACGGCAAACTATCAAATAGAAGGGTTTGTTCATGGGTATCAATTGCTCCATTATTATCATTTGATAATAAATCATATAATAAATATGCTAGATACTGATATTCATGTTCATCTGATTTTAGTAATAATTGTATAAGAGTTGTTCTTTGTCCATATAATTCGTTTCCTACAAATTCTTTTGTAATCTGTGAAATAGTCTTTTGCTTTATTAAATGAATTTGGTTCATATACCCCATAAAACGGTTATATAATTCAGAATTATCGTATACTAATATTTCTTTTAATGTTAAACAATTTAAGAACCTTTTAAAAGTATTGTCTTGAAAATCTAATTCACCTGGTTTTAATTCTTCCAGACTAGTCATTTTACGTTTTATAAATGGGTAATCTAAACAACTTAGCATTATATCATCCACTAGACCACATACAATTAGGGTTCTTTTTTGCTCTGGATGTTGAATACAGAATTTAATGCCATATACTTTTGTCAAAAAAGCTTTGCTTGTTCTCGCCAAATCAAAACAATCTAAATTATCAGAACTTTCAACAATCATAAAATCTTCTACAATACGGTTTTTTTTTAATAATTTTCCATCAGGATTTTTTGGTAATCCGTCTTTTTTATCTACTTTCCAAGACATTATTTTATAACCTATTGGATGAACATGTTTCTTCATAATATTATATCTATTAATAGATTCATCGGTTATAAAAGATTTAGATATAAAATCTGCCCCAAAACATATACTTAATAAGTCATCTATTGTTTCCGTACCAAATGTGCGAAACAAAGAAGATAATTCATTAGTAATATCTTGTAATTTATTTATATAAATGGTCTCATCTATCTTATTATTATTATCTAATTGTATTAATATATCTTGTAAATCTGTAAACATTCCTTCTAGAGAGTGTAGACACACATTTAGTTCATTCGCACCAAATATATCATACAATTTATATTTTTGAGCAGATAATATAGTCCGTGTAATTATAGATTTAATAGTAATAATTTTCTCACTTAAAACACGTTTAAATGTATCTTGTTCATCGTGTTTTTTCTTTGTAGATGATTTAATTTTTATATTTTGTCGGCGGTCCATCTATATATTTATTACGACTTTAATATTCTAAATCATTTTTAATACCGATTATTCTATTTATTTCCTAAAGTATTTCAAAAATAGTTATGATCTCAAAGAAATTGCCTATAATGATTTAAGAAGATTTTTCTAATATAATTGAATGGGCATACCAAGTTACTTCTCGCATATTGTCAAAGAACATAGAAATATAATAAAAAAATTAACAAAAGATTTTTACATTGATAATCTTTATTTAGATAGTAACTCGATTATATATGACGGAGTACATAGTATAAATAGTATAAATAGTATAAATAATAGTAATTTTGAGAAAGAATTAATAACATGGATCTGTAATAAAATCGAGTTTTATATAAATACTTTAAAACCAAAACAAAGATTGTTTATAGCGTTTGATGGTGTAGCTCCAGTAGCTAAACTAGAACAACAGCGTTCTAGAAGATATAAATCTTGGTATCAAAATAAAATTCAAAATGAAATATTGACAATTGATAATGGAGAAATTTCATCTGGACAAGAAATAACATCTACATGGAATACTGCAGCAATTACACCTGGAACATTTTTTATGGAAAAATTAGGTAAGCAAATAAATAAACATTTTTCCAATGCCAAAAAATACGGATTACAAGAAATTATAGTAAGTTCATCAAATGAACCAGGTGAAGGTGAACATAAAATATATAAGTATATTCGTGATAATCCGGAATATCATTTACAATGTTCTAGTGTTATCTATGGGTTGGATGCTGATTTAATTATGCTAACCTTGAATCATCTAGATATTTCTCCAAATATGTATTTATATAGAGAGACACCTCATTTTATCCAAAGTATAGATAAATCACTAGAACCATCAGAAAGCTATATAATGGATATTCCAAAATTTGCTAGTTGTTTGAAAAGCGAATTAAAAGTTAGTTTATCACTTAAAAACGATGAGAGTTGTATTAAAGACTATGTATTTTTATGTTTTTTATTGGGAAATGATTTTCTACCTCATTTTCCAGCCTTAAATATTAGAACAAATGGAATTGATTGTATAATGGATGTTTATAAAACCTGCTCTATTGACCCCAAATTTCATTTAATAACCAAATCAAATAATATAGTTTGGCGTAATTTTCGCAAATTAATAATGATGCTAGCAGAAGAAGAGCATAATTATTTAAAAGATGAATATAATGTTAGACGAAAAGCAGAAAAAAATGTAGCAAAATATTATTTTAATAAAGATGTTGATATAACAGAAAGGAAAAAACAAATTGAAGAAAAACTATTACATTTACCATTAAAAGAGAGACAAGTAGAAGAGTATATAAATCCATATGAAAGAGGATGGGAACATAGATATTATAAAACTCTTATTGGTGTTGATATAGATGATGAGAGAAGAAAGCAGATATCTACAAATTATATAGAAGGATTAGAATGGACGTTAAAATATTATACAACAGATTGTCCCGACTGGTCATGGAAATATAACTATAATTATCCGCCACTTCTAACTGATTTGGCGAAATATATACCTTATTTTGATATAGAATTTATTTCAAAGCAAAAGACACTTAATACGGGGCCAGTTGAACCGATAGTTCAATTATCATATGTTTTACCTAGAGCTAGCATGGATTTATTACCAAAAAAAGTATTAAAAAGAATTACAAAAGAGTATCCAGATAAATACACAGAATGGTATGGAGATAATTATGACTTTGAATGGGCATTTTGTAAATATTTCTGGGAATCACATGTTAAAATGCCAGAAATAGATCTTAATGAGCTAAAAGCTATAGTTTGCGATGCGTAAAACAACTTAAAATTAGCAGTATAACTAATCATAAGATGCTTTTTATGATTAAATGGACACTTAATACATCTAATCGAGTAGAATGTTGGAATGTTTTTGGAAACATGACCCCATTAGATGATATTAAAGATAGTGGAGAAGGTATTAAACTTTTAGGTCGCTGGCACGAACTTTCTGGAGCAGGAGGGGTATGTATAGCAGAATGTGATGATGCTTCTAAACTAAACTCATGGATGCTTAACTGGTCGCCGTTATGTGAAATTAGTATTCAACCTGTGGTGGATGACGCTGTAGCGCGGGCAAATTTAAAAACCAAGCCATTTTTTAATGATACATCTATTGAAAAGGTTAAGTCAAGCTAGACATATGTCCAAGCAATAAAGTATCTTCATATTTTTCAACAGGACTATTATTAGGACTATTTGGAGGGGTACCTATAGGGGTACTTATATAATTTTCAAAAGGACTTTCTATGGGAAGATTATAGATACAGAAAGACGAATCTGTTAGACTATATTGGTCTGTAGAAGATGAAAATGATTTTATTTTATTACAAATATATCCTAATGGGTGTTTAACATTTTCATAGACATTTTCAACAAAATCAATATGTGACCCCATTTTCTTACATTCTTTAGTTAAATCATTATCAATCTTATCATATATTTTATCTAATTTTTTATTCATTAGAATTATATTTTCAGAAAGCTTATCTAATCTTTTATTAATATTCTCAAATCGCGTGTTAATATCCTCAAATTGTTTATTTGTATTATTTAATTGTTCGTCTTTACTTGCGAAATAAACCATATTAATTATTAATTAATATGGATTTATATATATTTTATATAAGATTTATAAATAAATATCCAATTAATGTACACTGAACAATAATACCTGATATACCATCATGATAAAGACTTCTAAATAGTCCTAATTTATTATAATAGTATTTTTCTAAATAAGGAAAAAGTCTACTCCATTTCATAATAAAACCATACAATGCGCTTATAATAAATGTTACGAAGAGAAAATAAGGTATATCAGTTATATGTGTTGGAATATTTACAATACTTAATATTATAGGTTGAGTTGTAGCACCAACAAATCCAGCGATAAGTGCTGCGGCTAATATAGTATGATGTTTAAAATAAGGTTTTAGATCTTTTATAAAACTCATGTGTTTGTTTATTATATCAGGTAAAGCATGTGCGTTTCTAGACATGTAATTAAGAACTACGTCCCATAGAGCAGTTATTATAAATGTATATATAATAATTTTATAATAGTTTTGTTTACTATTCATATATAATGTAGAATATAATAAATATAAAATTGATTTCTATAGTTCTCTCTATATAGAATACAATGTCATTGATAGAAGAGGTAAACAATCTTAAAACAGGATGGAAAGAAGTGATTTATGATAATATTAAACAAGTTGAAGAAAATTTTGGAGAAGAATATCAAAAAGATAATAATATTATATATCCTGAAAAAGAGAATATATTTAGATGTTTTAATTATTTTAACCCACAAGACACGAAAGTTGTTATATTAGGACAAGACCCATATCATGGAAAAGGTGAAGCAAATGGATTATGTTTTGGAGTAAATAATGACTCAAAAAAACTTCCACCTTCATTGAAAAATATAGAAAAGGAATTAATGAGTGATTTGGGTGGTTCTTTAACAGATTATTCACTAGAAAACTGGGCAAAACAAGGTATATTGTTAATGAATACGGCACTAACCGTAAGACATAAATCACCTAGTTCTCATATTAAAATTTGGGCAAACTTTACAACATTTATTATAGATTATTTAAATACTAATTTTGAGGGGATAGTATTTGTAGCATGGGGTGCTCATGCTTATAATCAATTGAAAAATGTTAATATAAATAAACATAGTCTAATAATAAGTTCTCATCCATCACCACTAAGTAACTATAAAAACTTTAAAGAGTATCCATCATTTAAAGGTTCCACACCATTTACAATAATAAATAAACAATTAAAAACGAAAATACAATTTTAAATATAATTTAAAAATACAATATAATATAATTTTATTAAATTGTATTTTAAAAATAGTTATCATGTAATTATATGGAAGTTGTTAAAAAACATATTAATGATGGAAAATGTATAACATTTATTGGTATGCCAGGAGCAGGTAAAAGTTTCACAAGCGAACATATATCTAATAACTATGGTATACCATTAGTAGAACTAGATGAAGTGATAGAAACTAAATATAATATGACTCTACCAGTTGTTATTAAGACATTTGGAGAGAATAATTTTAAGAAGATAGAATGTGATGCGATTTTAGGTATAGATCTTAATGTACAACAAATTATATCTACTGGTGGTAGTGTAATTTATTGTGAAGAAGGTATGAAACATTTAAAGAATAGCAATAATGTTATTATTTATTTAAATCCTGATTTTGAAATTATTAAAGAAAGAACAGAAAATTTTACAAATAGGGGGATAGTATTTAATAATTTAACGCCAAAAGAATTATATGATAGTAGAACAGTGCTATATAAAAAATACGCAGATTTAATATTTAATAAAATTATTTAATTATTTAATTATTTAATTAGTAGTAAAGACGAAAATAAAATCTTTTTTTTTATAAATGTTAAAAACTAAAACAAAGCTGAAAAGTCTTAATAAAAAGTTACACGAAAAACAGAAACAATTAATGACTTTAATGTATGATCTTAATCCTGATAATAAAAGCGTGAATAATATTAATCCCGAAGTTAGTTATAATAAGATAAAACATTTACATTATGAAATAATAGTATTAGACTATGTAATTGAAAGCTGGATTACATTATATAGATATGACACCGATACATTTTGGAGCAATTAATATTTTCTGTTATTGTTTTGAATAGAGATTATATTTTTTCCATAATTGTCCTCCGCCAAGATTTTGTTCTGAAACTCTAACCCCTACATCTATATTAATATCAAGATACTTTTTTATTCCCCAGCGAGTATTAAAAATTCTATAAGTATTTTCTAAGTCTTGAACTTTTTCAAACTCCCATAATTGTCCTCCCATATCATCTTTTGGACTCACAATAACATCGATTTTATTTTTATCACGATCTAAATATAATTGTTCACCCCATCTAGAATTACTAAGACGAAATTGATTACTATTTACATTTTCGAACAACCAGTCTTGACCGCCTTTATAATCTCTACTCCAAACAATGACACTCTTTTTATCATGAATATTTATATCAAGATATCTTATTTCACCAGTTTTATTATTTGAAAGTCGAATTTTATATGGATAATGTATACAACAACACGAACAAATCTCTTGAATATTTTTTATAAATTCAGGGAAAATCTTCATAAAACCTGTTATAGCAATACAGAACCCTGTAATAGAGCCTAAAACAATTAATATAACTTCTAACATATAATATTTGTAATAGATTACTATTTAACTATTCTTTATAAGATTTAAAGATTATAAAATAGAATCATTTATGGAGAAAACGTCGCCTAACAAACAATATCTAGAAACATCTATTAATACAATAAATAAACATATGATAGTTTTATGGTTTAGTGCACCATGGTGTGGACCATGTAAAAAAATAAAGGAGTTATGTGAAACAAGAATAGAAGAATTTAAAAATTTAAAAATAGAAACTCATCGTATTAATATAGACGATAATCTAGATGTATTTGGTCTATTAAAGACTAAACGTGTAGTGAAGGGAGTGCCGTCAATATTAGCTTATTATTGCGATAAAGAGCGAGATATTTGGTATACCCCAGATGATTCTGTGTTATCTGGGAACGAAACACTTGTAAATGAGTTCTTTGATAGATGTATAAAAAAGGCACAAGATTATGAATAATTGTAAATTAGCATATAAAAATTATTATAATTTATATAAATTATAATAATGGATTTAGATATTAATAATTATGATTTGAAGGACTTATTAAATCTTTTTCAATTAGACTATAATTTTACTAAAGATGAATTAAAAAAGGCAAAAAAGGTTGTTTTAAAAACTCACCCAGATAAATCAGGTTTAGATAAAGATTATTTTCTTTTTTTTTCAAAAGCTTATAAATTAATTTATTCAGTATTCGAGTTTAGGGAAAAGAACCAGAATATGTGTGTAAAAACAATAAATTATAGTTCAGATGATTTACATGATAGTGAAAAAGAAGCTCTATTAAAAACATTTATAGAAAGAGACGATTTTAATAAAGTATTTAATCAAATGTTTGAAGAGCAAAACTTACATGGCCCATCAAACAGTAGTGGTTATGGTGATTGGTTAAATTCAGATGAAGATTTAAATATAGATGTAGCAAATAAGTCTAATATGAACCAAAAAATAGATGAAAAAAAGAAAGAATTAAGAAGTCTAGTATGTGTAGATAAAGTAGATGGATTATATGGTAGTGCGGATTCAAACTATAGTGAATTACTAGGAGATGAACCAGAAAATTACGGGTCGGGTGTTTTTAGTCAATTACAATATGAAGATTTAAGAAAGGCACATAAAGAAAGTGTTATACCAGTAACAGATGAAGATATAAGACAAAATTTTAGTAGCATAGATGAATTAACTCGATATAGAAATAGTGAATTAGATAAACCGGATAACTTTGAAACATCAAATAAAAAACTAGAAGAGAAAAAATATAATGAAACTATTAGTGATGTAGATAGAGCATTTAAATTAGCTAAACAAGATGAAGATGTTAAGTCAAAAAATAATATTTGGATGACAAGATTTAAGCAGTTATTATAGAAGAAAATATGTAGTAATAATATAGATGGATTATTTAAAATATGTATTATATATTACTACATTGGTAGCAATAGGTATATTATATGAAAAATTTAATATGAAAAATCAATTAGATAATGATATACATGAATATGAGATGGTTAGGAAATATTTATTAAATGATTCATCTTTAGCAAGAAGTAAAATGCCAATATTATGGATTCATGTGGATAAAGAGATTAATGCTAGATGGTGGGAAAGTTTTTATTCTAGAAATACAAAATGTCTAAATCAACCCTATCAATTATTAGCAATTAAATCTATAATAAATAAATGCGGTTCAGATTTTAATATATGTCTAATAGATGACTCTACGTTTTCAAAACTAATTCCAGGATGGACAACAGATTTTAATACATTAGCTGATCCAATTAAAAGTAATATAAGAAACTTAGCATTAGCAAGACTATTATATAATTATGGAGGTTTTCTGGTACCATCTTCATTTATATGTTTGAGAAATATGTATTCCTTATATGAAAGAAATATAAATGATAAAGGAATGAGTGTTGGAGAGATGATGAATCGAACTGTTTCTGCCCAAGACTATAATTATATATCAAATAGTCAATTTTTATTATGTGATAAAGGTAATAAACAAATGAAACTGTATATAGATTTTTTAAATGCGCTAGTATCGACTGATTATACTAGTGAAAGCGTATTTATTGGATCCAAACAAAACTGGTTAGAGGGAGAAGTTGATAATAATAATATAAATATTATTACTGCAGAAGAGATAGGTGGAATAGATGATTCTGGTGGAATGATAACAGCTGATAGACTAGTTGAAAACGAATTTATTTCATTGCCTCCTCAAGTATATGGAATATATATTCCAGAAAAAGAGATATTAAATAGAACAAAATTACAGTGGGTAGCAAGACTTTCATCAGAACAGATATTAAAATCAAATACAAATATAGGAAAATACTTACTTTTATCGAATAATAGTATGTTATAAGTAATCTCTAACAATTTATTATGATTTATTATGATTTATTATGATTTATTATGATAAATTATTTTCTGGAATACTAATATAATATTGTATTTCATAATCAGATTCTCTATATATTATACGAGATGTATAGGATATGTTATTAGCTTTACATAATTGTCTAATAATTGTAATTAATTTACTGTAACTCATTTTTCTTTGAACATAATATTGTTTGGATTTATGATAATAATGGATAAGTTCTTCACAAAAATGAGCTATAGAATTATGATATATTGCTTGTTTATAAGATGTTTTTGTAAAAACGTAAAATTTACCATCATTATAAGAATGTTTTTCTAAAAATTTAAATAATATATTAGATGGGATTTGATTTTTAAATAATTGACTAGACATATATATTGTAAATAATTTAAAATATATAATTAGAATTTTTCATCATAATCTTTATTTTATTACACAGTTTAATAGACAATTTATTGTAAAACAGATACTATATTATTTGTAAATAAAGCCAATTCTATTTCATCTTCATGAATATTGTTAAATATCGTTATATATTTACATATTAATGGTAATATTTTATATTTTTGCTCTTCATTTATATTTGTTGTAGTCTTTATAAATAAAAAATAGTTATCAAGAATATCCATCACAGAGTAACCTTTATCATATAAGGAATAGAATAAGTGTATTGCTTCTACTAAATTACTTTGATTTTTACAAAGTTCGGTATATTTAGTAAAATCCGCAAATGAAATATTTGTACATGTTTGTATAACTAGGTCAATATCTATTGGAAGATTTATTAGTTTGAGTTTTTCTAGATAGTTTATTAAAGTTCTAACAGAATTATTTGATATTTTAATTAAAAAATCTAATGATTCATTGGTTAATTGTAACCCTTCTGCTCTAGAAATTTTATTAATAATATGAAGTAAATTTTCATTCGTCAATGTTTTAATTTTAATAATTGTAACGCGAGATTGTAAACTATCTAATACTTTTTGTGTATTAGTACATGATGCTATAAAATGAATATTATGATTATATTTATCTATACAGTTTCTAAAAACCTGTTGACTTTGCTCATTAATTGTATCTAAATCATCTAAAACTAATATTTTTTTTTTACCATTATTAGTACCAGATGTTTGACAAAATGTTCTTGCTTCACTTCTATAATAAGAAATTCCTTGTTCTTTTAAATTATTAATAAACATAGTATTTTCATTTTTTAAATCACCAATATTTCCATAATACTCTCTAATAATAGCATTAATTATTGAAGTCTTTCCACAACCAGAGTCACCAACAAATAAAAGATTAAGATTATTCATCTCTATTAAGGTTTTTATTAATGTAAATAACTCATTATCCATTTCAAAATCTTTAAGATATAAAGGTTGATATTTATAAATAAATGGTAAACTCATAATATATTTTCGTATTTACTTATTTAAGTTTATGTTATATATAATTAATAATGACATCTCCATATCAAATATTAGGGATAGAAAAAGAAGCAGGCGATGATGAAGTAAAAAAAGCATTTCGCAGACTCTCAATGAGATATCATCCTGATAGAAATAAAGAAGACCCTTTGGCGACTGTAAAATTTCAAGAAATAAATTCGGCATATCAAAACTTAATTAATATAAAAAAATTTGAACAAAAAGTAGAAGAGCAACATGTCTATAAAAATACTGATGAAATAATAGATAATTTAAATTGCCAAGAAAAACCTGAAGCTATAATAGAGACGATTGATATCTCTTTAGAAAAAGCATTTACTGGTTGTAATGAACCTATTGAAATAAAGAGATATATAACTACATATAAATCTAATGTAAAACACTTATCTTACGAGACTGAAACAATATATATTCCTATCCAAAAAGGAGTAGATAATAACGAGTTAATTATTTTAAAAGATAAAGGCAATGTAAATGAATATAATATTAGTGGCGATATAAAGATTTTTATTCTTGTAGTCAATAACACCAAATTAACACGAAAAGGACTTGATTTATATTATTTAAAAACTATTTCACTTAAAGAAGCCTTATGCGGATTTTCATTTAATCTTGATTATCTAGATAATAAGATATTTAAAATAAATAATAATAGTAATATACTTGTTCCTGGTAGTCAAAAAATTATTCATAAATTAGGTATGATTAGAGGAGAATGTAGAGGAAATTTAATAATAGATTTTAATATTGAATTTCCTAAATATATAGATAAGAAGAATATAGAGATATTGGAAAAAATTCTATAAGACATTATGTGTTTCTTTTAAAGCTAGAATTTCTCTCTTAATGCGTTCTCGTTTAGTGTGTTTTCTTTTATAATATAAGGTCGATTTATAGTTATGGTTAAAGTTATTTATAGTTTTTATTAATGTGAATTTATTTAAACAATCAATTACTAACAAATTAAACTTATTAACATAACTAATTTTAATATCATTCTTTGAGAGTGATAATATAGTGTCTGTGTCTGCCAAAGGATGTATTACATCAGATTTATCTTTTATATTAAAACAACATTGGAACATTTATTATAGGGATATAAAATTATAAGTTAATTCAATACCCAATATTCTTTGGGCACATGAATATTAAAAAAACTATTTTTCTTTTTAGTTTTATTTTTTTTCTTTCTTTTTTCTTTTTTACTTACTAATTTACTTTCTTTCTTAACATCTTCTATAATTTCTTCTACTACTTCTGTATCAACATTTTTAATGTTATTATCTTTAATATATTCCTCATAATTAGATATTTCAAGTTCAGCATTTACATCAGGTTCAGTATTTACATCAGGTACAGAGTTTACATCAGGTTCAGTGTTTACATCAGAGTCAGTGTTTGTATAAGTTTTATGTTTCTTATATAACTTTTTCTTTAAGGTTTTACGGGAATCAAATTCAGGTGAATATTTTAAAAAATTTTTTTCATATTCTTTTTTGAATTTAGGATTATATTTCCGTTTTGACAAAAATCTATATTTCTGGGCTTTTTTTGCGCGTATATCAGCTATAGTATCTTGTTCCCCATAACAACTTATGCTAAATCGTCTCAATAAACCTTTTTGTTTAAGTCTATTTTTAGACTGGACATAGAATAAATATTGAGCCATACAAAGTATTCTTTCACGGTCATAATAAGGTCGATCAGTATATATAAATGCTAAAAAAAAACTTAACATAGTATCTATTGTTGCTACCTTAACAGTTTTATGTTCCAATTTAATTTTATTGAAACTATGACACGCAATAGGACTATAGATAAATGCTACAGTTTCATGCGCAACTTTAATTTCATAATGTTCAGGAATAATTTCGCCAATGCTGTCTCTCTGAAAGATTTTAACATTTTTTATATTTTCTGATTCCAATCTTTCTTTAGTAATAATAGCACTTCTCTCTGGGTCAATTGCTAGTACATCAAAATCTGGGTTTTTTTCTAAAGTTTTTTTTTCATCTTTTGGCATATATTTCCCATATAAAGTTGCCGCAAACCCTCCAAAGAAAACACAACCTTGATCTATAAGAGAGTCTTTAACAATTGTATAAATGGAGGCAGTTTTTTTTGTATAACCATGTTCAAAGTTTCTCATAAAGTTTAATGAATTACATTTTGGATTCTTCATGGGATAATGTTTATTTAATAGAATTAATCGTTTTAGTATTTTTTCCCATCTACTTACATCTCCTTCTGGTCTAGATAATTCTAGATACATTGACATGCGGAGATAGTTTGGTGGAGCATATAATATACCATCAACCATAATAGCTTCGTTATTAATAGCATCATATATTTCAGGGTCTTGATAAGTTATATCAGCAATAGGAATAAAATTAACGAAAAGTTTGTAAGTTCCTTCATGGACTCCGGCCTTGGCCTCTACATCAGTATATCCATTTTTATAATATATATCGGCCAAAACTTTAGCATCATGAATAGCATTTGGAGAGAAAAAATCATAATCTGGTATTTCAGTATCTTTATTATAGAATTGGTCTTCTACTGGTAAAATATTATTTATAGCTGTTCCTCCATAACATATTAATTTATGTTTTCGTAAATAATCTTCTAATATTACAATCATATTATTTATTTGTTCTGGTTTATTATAATTTTTATTTGCTATAAGCTTCTCTGCTTTATCTACAGCTTTTCGTAATATACTTAATTCTTGTTTATGAAAATAATCAGACATTTATAAAATAGTGAGAAGATATTTCTATTAAAGCAATTTATATTGAAGTTGTATGTGATGTATCACAACCTTCGCTTCCAGTAATTTTTGACATTTTATTAAAACATTTATCTCCAAAACCTAATTTAGGGTCTTGAGGTGGCGGAGGATCATATGTCTTAGGTGTATATCTTAATTCTGCTGGACGTAAAACAAATGCTGAACCATTTTCTTGAAAATACATAGAATAATACTCCATATTTGTATCAAAATTTTGAAATGCCATGGCTACAAACTGACAACCATATTGCATAGCTATCATAGGTGAAGGATTTTCTGGAGTTATTCCTAAATTAGGAATACAAATTGTCATGTTTTGTCCATTAAATTCAATTAAATCACTCATTGAAGGAGCATCTTTTACTTGATTAAAACGCATACATCTCATATGAGGTGTGTTGCTAGCAATATTTATATATTCATCTAATTTAGTTTTTTCAAACAAAGCATTAGATTTATCGGCAATAATAATAATCTTTTCCATAAATGTTTTTATAGACACCTGCCCTAGATTATTACCATCATATTCATAACTATATTCTTTCCCAAGCACTCTATTTTCAATAGTATCATATATATTTTTAGCCATTTTATTATAAATAATTTTATTATTACTCATTATTCTTAAATGTATAATTAATGGGTCCTTATTATTTGGTGCGTGTGATGATGTAAATGCATAATTTTCTATAGTCTCTAAAGCATCACTAAAAGGAATTGCATTAAAACTTCCTTTAGTACTGTAGTTAGATACATCTGATACCGCAATTACTGGTTCATTATCAAGTGAATATATTTCAAAGTCCAAACATCTTGCTCCTTGTTTAATACAATCTTTCAATGCACAAACGCTTACAAAATCATTTTTATAGTTACCTGTAGCACAACAATTATATGCTGTGCTGATATAGAAATCTCTTAATGGATGACAATATATTTTTTGTGTTGGGTCTATACTTACTAAGCCTGCGGGAGGAACATCATAGAGTCTGCTTAATTCAGAACAATTTCTTTCTTTTAAATATAATTTGCTCCATATCCATCCCAATACCATTATTACTAAAACTATACAAAGAACTATTATTATAACTTCTGATAACTTTATGCCTTCTAATAAGTTTTTTTTTAAGAAGTTTAAGGGCATTTATATAATAACTATAAATTTTTTATAAAGTATTTAACATTATTAAAATAATAAAGTTAAATATTTAATATATATATGGGAGGAGCTTTATTACAATTAAAATCTACAGGAAATGAGAATATATATCTTAATGGTAATCCTAGTAAAACATTTTTTAAAGGCTCTTATGCAAAATATACTAATTTTGCTGTGCAAAAATTTAGAATTGATTATTTTGGATCAACTAGCTTAAATTTAAACGAACCTAGTTTATATAAATTTAAAATACCTAGATATGGAGAATTATTTATGGATACATATCTATCAATAAAACTTCCTCACATATGGAGCCCGTTAATTGGTTACCAGACAGTTTCTACAACTATATGGGAATCTTATGATTTTAAATGGATTAAAAATCTTGGGTCACAAATAATAAAGAACGCACATTTTTATATTGGAGGAGTATTAATTCAAAAATTTAGTGGAGAATATTTATATAATTTAATTGAACGAGATTTTGATGAAGGTAAAAAAAAAGAATACTACAAAATGACGGGAAATATAAAAGAACTAAATGACCCAGCAAATGCGTTTGATAGAATAAATACATACCCTACTGCTTTTAGACCTAACGACAATAACATCTCTCCTT
>CEQY01201768.1_pt1 | contig 23922 bp, 20 predicted proteins | sample 361391 | NCBI WGS metagenome assembly CEQY01 (sample SAMEA2621075, study PRJEB7988) | marine metagenome | isolation source: saline water (ENVO:00002010), including | reverse complement strand
ATCATACAAAAACTCATGTCCTTAAATAGTGCGCCCAGAATAATATCGCTTAGACTTTGGTGATCTTTGATTCCTAGCTCTTGGGCCATAAAATACGCCAACACAGCACATTTAACGGGCCCTAAGTCTCTCATTAAAACTTTATCCGTCAAAGCAAGCATAAAATTTATACTTGGATCTTGATCGATTGGAAAATCCAACAATTCATAAGAAAGCCTTTGCCTCAAAAAGGAATAATCTCTATTGAGAGCTGCATTTTTAAAGTTTTCTTTTAAATTAAACGATTCATCTTTTTTAGCATTAAAACGATCCTTTCTTTTATTGAAGAGATTCATCATCTTGACTCTCGCTAGATTATACTCATCTAGTCTTTGTTGGTCACAATCGGTCTCTTTATAAAAGGAGTCCATATCTTCTATGAATACTTGTAGCTTAGCTCCTTTTTTTTGATACTCTTCTAACTCTAGAAGCGCTTCTTTTGAAATTGATATGTTTGGATATTGATAGACAACTCGACTACTTCGATTCGGTTGATAAATATAGATCGCAAAACTATAAATTGAATCCACCTTTAAAACTTCTACAGGGTAATTATAAAAGGCGATCTTCAAGAAAAACCCCTTTTGCCATCATGACTAACAACTCAATTTTTTGAGCATCTTTATGACTTTTAACAGTCCCTGGAAAACGAGCTACGCAGTACCCAAGTGATTCTCCTTCCTCAAAATAAGGAAAGGTAAATTCAAGTGGATTTGATTGAAATGTCTCATCTTGCCAGGTAGGAAGAAGACAGGAATCCCAACGGGATTTGTTTTCCTGTTCAAATATTTCAAACTCTTCAGCTAACTTGTTTAGTCCAGAATATATATTTTCATAATCCTGACCATTCTTTTTATAAAAAATTATTTCTCCTTCAAACTCCTTAAGGACAGAAAAATGAACAAATTTTAAAAGTTTTTGAGGCTCTGATGAAGCTGACCATATCAAGTCATTATATGTCACAAAATATTCTAAACCGTGACTGCTATAATCAAATAAAGGAGAGTCTTCGATTAGTGCTATTTCATCACAACTTCGCTTTATTATCTTCTCTTCTAAGTCCTTAGAGGCTTTTAATTTTCCTGACTTAAACTCAGCCTTCAGTTTTTTATAGTCTAATACAGTTTCAGGACCTAGGTTTATATCTTTATGATACTTTAATAGAATCTCATTTTCATCATTGACTTCATCTAAGATAGCCTCTGTGGTGTTTCCTATCTTTTCTTTTTCATCTGATTGAGTGATAGAGCCGACCAAATTTCCCGTTGACTCTTCTTCAAAGTTTCTAGACCGGCCTCCTTTTTTTGGCTCACTAAGAGTCATTCCTTTTTTCTTGTCGACCTCTGCTATGACTTCTTCAAATTTACCTTTTAATTTGGATAAATCTTTTTCCTCTTTTTCAATCTTTTCTCGAGGCTTAAGCTCGCGCTCCACCTCATTGAAGCGTTCTCTCTTTTTACTCTCCCGTCCTGCTTCCTCCAAGGAATCTCTTTTTTTACTTTCTCTCTCGACTTCGTCAAACTTTTTACGTTTTGAAGGGGCAAAGTCTAATGGCCCATCCAGAGCATTTAGTTTAGGTTTTTTCTTTCCTTCAACTTCATTAAACTTACCTCTATTCTTTGACTCTCTTTGAACTGGCTCAAACCTAAGACCTTTTTTTTTGCTTAAATCTAGAAAGGGAAGATTTAATTTTCCAGGTTTTCTCTTGAACTCATTTTGTGGCAAGTCTAAATTAAGTTTTCTCCTAGCTCTTGATGGAGTCACCTCTAGACTAGATGTGTACGGATTTTTTTTCATTTCATTTTCTACAGGAGTGAACTTTGCTCTTTTCAAATTTCTATCAGGGAGTTCCGGATTAAATTGTCCCACTGCCTTCCTTTGATAATGACTAAATGGATTATCGAGAAATGAAAGATCTGTTTTGTTACGCTTTAAAGTAAAATTTGAAAACTGTGAGTGGTCAAAGGAAGGTATCTTTTTTTTCTTTTTATTATCAAAATTAAAAAGCCCTTCAGATTTACGACCAGGATCATGACTTTTGACTTTGAAGCTTTCATCCAGTCCACTCTTATTTGCAGATATTGCCATAGACTGCATCATTGAGCTCTCTTCGCTATTTTCAAAACTCTTAAAAAACAAATCAACTTTATGCACTAAACTTTTTAACTCTATCTTTTCTTTTAGTACCTCATTGAGCCCTAAAGCTTGAAGTTTAGAAAAAATATGCGGAGCTATAGCATTTTCTTGGATCAAAATATTTCGTGATTCTCTATTTTTAACCAGTTGAGAATAGTCTTCTAAATATGATCTTGTTTTTTTGAGATCAGAAGAAAAACTGATTGAATGCTCAAGAACACCAACCACTTGACCATATTCATTAAGAGAATCAATTTCATAGATTAAAATTTCTTCATCTTTTTCAATTTCATCTTTAAGCTCTTTAAGCCTTTGTGACAAAGGGTGGATGAAGATTATATTCCTCTCAATCATTTTCTCATTATAATATGGAGTGTTTAAGAACTAAAGTTAATCTCCTATACTTGGAAATGAATAAGATGATTTTAACTGGCTCAAAAGAGTGCTTGATTGAGAACTTATACCTGACAAATAGAATCGATTTGCTATGCTTAAATAACGCTGAGGTGAAACGGATTGAACTAATTCACCCACAAAAAATGTTGGTACTCCAGCTTCAATTTGCCTAAATAGGATTGGTTCACCTGAGCATTCTGAACAGTTATACCACATTCGGCTCTCAAGTTCTGTTCTGGTGATTTTTTGTTCAAAAAAAATATTCCCCCAGGCAGGTGAAAAAGTTAAATTCACAGAGTTCCCTCGAGTCTTTTTTGAGAGGCTATAATTTAATTTGGGGATATCTAACCTATAACTCGGACTTGAAAAAAGAGAATCAAAATTTAAAAGAGCAATTTCAGAGACATTAAGTTCGCCTTCTGATTCAACGAAAATTACCAGTTCACTATTTTTACTGCGATAAAAAAGGGACAAAATACCTGCATTTTGAACCCAATCAATTTCAAGTTCAACCTCTCCCTCATCAAATATGATTAGCCCCCCATTTTTAGGCTGAATTGCATGAGACTCTATGACCTGAACAAAATAATTTTTGAAGGGTGTAAAAAATTGTTGCTGTAAAGTATCAGCCTTAAAAAGCCCTGAAGGCCACTCCAAAGCATATGCTTTTGAAAACATGAAAAAAGATAAAATGAGAAAGAAAATTTTCATCTATTATCCTGAAGTTCTCCGTCTTCCGCCAATTTTATATACTCATTAATTAAATTTCTTACATAATTTAAATTTGTATTTGAAAGAAGAAATGTCTGAGCGTTTCTAAGTTCATTGATAAGATTTTGGTTTTGGTTGCCACTACTTATAAATTTCGTTTCAGGGAGATCTTGCAGTACAGAATCAATAAAAAAATTCACGCCCCTAAATCCATTATTCCTAATGAACTCCGCTTTTGAAATCCGCTCACCCTGAGGTGAAAAAATCTCTAAAAAGCCTTGAGAGTATTGGCGAACTAAGTAATGACCACTCACTTCATTGGTGTCGTTAATATTTATTCTAAATCCTGCTTGATTATAATTGACTTGAAAAGGAAAGCGAAAGTAGAAGAATTCTTCAGTCCCCCCTTGACTTCGCTCTTGAATAAGATAAACCCTTTGGTTTGTGAGATAAATCTCAGATCTGATCTCGGTTGGCGATTTTAACTTCAACAAAGTAAATATCGCAAGATTATCAGGACCTAGTAATTGATAGCGAAACTCCTCTAGAGTATCAATTTTTATCTCTCGAAAACTTTGACTCTGATTACATCCATAATAGGTTTTTACCTCACGCTTTAAAGGGAGAATCTGGTTTTCAGTGACCACTCTCAAAATAGGAGAACCTGGCTGAACGCTTAGACCTGATTGGCAGGAAACAACATCTTGAGAAGTAAACGTCTGGACACTACTACTTCTTGTTTCAACGAAATTTTGTTGCATTTGAAGGATCTTATTATTTATAGGCAATTGAATTTCTTCAAGGATTCTATCAACAGAGAGAAGCCCTTGAGGAATCTCAGCTTTTAAATTTATTGTTGCCACCAGAGTCAAAAGAAAGACAAGTCTTAGCATTTCACTACTCGATCCAAAAGTTTTGTGAAATATCTGAAAATGTAGAAGGGCTATAATAAAGCCTATGATAGGTTGCCGTTCTTCTTCGATTAAAATATTGAAGCATTAAACTAAAATGCACGTAAGATCGACTAAAGCTACTATCAGGAATTCCTTGTATTCGAATAGGAGAATGGATGAGCTGCTCAACAGTTCTTACAGATTCATTAGCTTGCCCCGGTATCCCTCCACCTTCAACATCAATATAAATCCTTTTATTTAAATTTGTTTTACATGCGACTGAATCATCTAAACTAAAAGACAATACTGGAGCCCCATCCTCTCCTCTAACCGCATGAAGGTTGAGAGCTTGTAGAACTTCCGACTCACTCGGACAAGTAGAAGGCAGCAAAGCTCTTTGAGCAGGAGTAAAACTAGATCTTGATTGAATATTAATTGAATTAAGTTCAGAAATATACTCTTCCCAACTTAATACATCTGCCGATATAAATATGAGCAATCTTGTTGAAACTCGCTCCGACTCATTTCCAAAACTTAAAAATCCTCTTGAGCGAAGAGAACTTTCAAATTGAATATTTTCACTAATAATAGGGATCATAATCCCTTCTTGCAAAATAAGTCTTTGTGCAGGGATAGTAATCTTATTTACTGCCCTTGAAACAGTTCCTGATGGCGATACACGATCGAAGCCTTCCCCATAATAGAAATTAAAATCTCTCAGAACGACTGTATTTTGATTTTCAGCATTGACTGAAACCTTAGCATTTATTTTTATTCCTTCTTCTTCTTGGGAAATAGAAGTCCCCGCTCCAGGCGCTTGATATACTGTGGTGATATCCGAAAAGCTAAAATTATTTAAATTATAAGAATCACCCCTTACTTGAGTGACTCTTCTTAGATGACCATTTGCCTTTTCCCTATTAATAAAAGCTGATAATTCAACAGCTCCCGCTCTTAGATCAACTCCAAGTCCTGTTGCAGTTCCACTCGCAACAAATGAATCATCAAGTCCATCATTAATTCCAGTTCCAAGTCTCAAGTTTGAAATCCCGGCCCCTATATTATTTAAGCCTGTTTCGGTTACTTCATAGATATCTGCTTTAATTCTCACAACCTCACTAGGAGCAAAGCTCTCTCGAGTGTCTAGAGAAGGAATGAGATTTTTCATTTGATTCATTTTTGCAGGATCAGAGTGACTAAAAATCAAAGTTTGGTCATTATTTCCGAAGGCTTCTAAAATTCCTTCAGGGTAGATCAATGGCCTTCCATCAAATAAGGCCTGAACTGTTTTTCTTGCCAGTTCATTTACATTAGCTAAATTTTGAATCGTATAGGTACAAAACTCTCCGGTGACGGCCTCTATTTGCTCTCTTTCTAGATTTGAAACTTCTTGATCTGACTGAGCTAGACTCTGCTTTGAAAAACACCTGATCTCACCGACGACAGAGAGATCAGCAAATGCTGAAAAAGAAACTACAAGTAAAATCAAGTACTTATACATGCTAAACCACCTAAATTTCATAACCGAGGTATGTATAGCATAAAAATCTATTGCAAAGCGTTATCCAGGTCATTATATGAAAAATTTTTACAAACTTGGCTTTAATGCCTTTAGCTGTCTGAGCTTATCTTGCTCTACTTTATTCATATAATTATATAGATAGAGGAAATGAAAATTGACTAATAATTGGGTGAATTTCTTTAAAACTGGATCTTCACCCAGTAATCTCAAAAATTCTCTAATTTCATAATGGCGATATGACTTTAAGTGATTGGCCAATACCATAACCAAATAACGTTTAAGCTTTTTCTGCCTCTGTTCCAGACCTGTCGTATCAATAATGGCCACATCGTCCTTTGCCCCCAACATAGGGACTGAGACAAGTCCTGAATTAACTAATTGGCTAATTCTTTTATCTGCAAGTTCTTGTTGAACTGACATACCCAAAACATTAAATAGATTATTAATAAGCACAAATCTTGAGTCCACAATAGGCTTTGGAGTCATCTTGGTGAGTATTAAATTATGGTACTCTCCAAAAACATCTCGATACAAGCTTAAGGACTTTATCACTTTCACTATAAAAGGGTTTTTTATTGAGGCGCGAATAGATTTCATCTCATCGATGCTAAATGAAATACGAAGATTTCTCTTTAAACTAGCCTTGTAGTCTAGTGGGTCAAAGTAATACCAGAACTTGATCTTATCAAAGAACATTTTCATTTCGTATTCCATTTCATTGATTTCACTAGGGTCTTTGTATGATTTAATTTTTTGAACGGAAGCAACAAATTTTTGAACTTCCAAGGTCTCTAAGGCCTTATCAACTTCTTTATCTAATTTTTTGTCGATTTGGGTAAATGCGCTTACGGGTATCAAACAAATAAGGACTAAAATTTTCAACATATTGATATTATCAATGACTGAGATCAATTTGTGAAATGTAAGTTGATTTAAGCTGACACTAAATAATTGAGCGCTAAACTTTAGTTATGGAGTCTCGCGGTGAAAAAATTCAATGCCTAAGCTGTCTATCTACGGAAGAGCCCCATATCATAGACGGAAAAGTCATTTGCCCTGATTGCTCGAATAATATTCAGCTCTTTTTAAATCTAACAGCTGATGAAATAGCACCTAGATTCGAAGACTCAAACTAAAAATTGTCCTCTTTAAAACTCTATTGACTTTGGCGTTCGCGAGAATGGAATCACATCTCGTATATTTTGCATTCCAGTTATATACATAACGGCTCTCTCAAATCCTAATCCAAATCCAGAATGAGGAACAGTCCCATATCTTCTTAAATCTAAATACCAACTATAAAGTGATGGATCAAGGCCCAGCTCTGTCATTCTCGCTTCTAATTTATCTAGGTCTTCTTCTCTTTGAGACCCTCCAATAATTTCACCTACACCAGGCACTAAAATATCCATAGCTCGTACGGTTTTACCATCAGAGTTCTGTTTCATATAAAAAGCTTTTATCTCTTTAGGGTAGTCCGTTACTATCACAGGCCCTTGAAATTTTTCATCCGTTAAAAAACGTTCATGCTCGGTTTGAAGATCAAGACCCCACTCTACGGGGTGATCAAATTTTTTACCACAAGTTTTAAGTATATCTACAGCTTCGGTATAGGTAATTTTAGTAAACTTAGACTGGACGACCTTTTCTAATCTATCCTTTAGTCCTTTTTCAATAAATCGATTAAAAAATTCAATCTCTTCAGGACAGTATTTGAGTGCATGCTCAATCATATACTGAATATAATCAGCTCCTAAATCTGCAACTTCATCTAGATCAGCAAAAGCAACCTCAGGCTCGATCATCCAAAACTCTGCAAGATGTCTAGTGGTATTAGAGTTTTCAGATCTAAACGTGGGCCCAAAGGTATAAACACTACCCATGCTACATGCATAGGCCTCAGCTTCAAGTTGTCCTGTAACACAAAGAAAAGCTTCTTTGCCAAAATAGTCTTTTTCCCAAATGACTTTACCTTGTTTATCTAGTGGTGGTTTTATAGCATCCAAAGTTGAGACTCTAAAAAGCTCACCCGCTCCTTCAGCATCCATAGCAGTTATGATAGGTGTATGAATATAGTAAAACCCTCTCTCAGAGAAAAATTTATGAGTAGCCTGAGCTAATTCATGGCGAACTCTAAATACTGCTCCAAATGTATTAGTTCTGGGCCTTAGGTGAGCTATCTCTCTTAAAAACTCCATAGATGTCCCCTTCTTTTGAAGAGGATAATTTTGAGGAGACTGTCCTAATATCTCAACTGAGCTTGCTTGCACTTCTACTGGCTGCTTTCCTTGAGACTCAACTAATTTTCCCTTGATGGCGAGAGAAGATCCGGTTAAACATTTTATCACCTCGTCATAATTTTCAAGGCTTGCATCTATAACAATCTGTAAGTCCTGCTGAGAAGAGCCGTCGTTTAGAACAACAAAGCTAAAGGCTTTAGATTGACGCAAACTTCTCACCCAACCTTTTACAATAACTTCATTACCTACCGGCTTATCTGCATATAAAGATTTGATTCGACTTCTTTTCATCTTTTCTCCACTAGTGATTCTTAAATTTATTAAGGACTTCTTTTGCTTGGGTCCATTTAAGCCTTGGACCATATTGCTCTACAATTTTTGAGCTCGCTAATGATGCCAGTGCACCAGCTCCTGCATATGACTGTCCATTTGTTATCCCGTAAAGAAAGGCACCGGCATACATATCTCCTGCGCCATTAGAGTCAATCGCTTCGACTACATGAGGTTCAATATCAATAAACATTTCTCCATCCCAAATCATCGCGCCGTTCTTACCTTGGGTAATAACAAATTTTTTGGCAAAGCTTTTAAGTTTTTCTCTTGCTTGATCTAAATCACTAGTCTGAGTAAAGTCCATAGCTTCAGCTTCATTGCAAAAAATAAGATCTAATCCATCACCAATAATTTGAAGCATATTGTCTCGAAAAAACTTCACCATATTTGGGTCACTCATCGTAAGAGAAGTCTTTACACCGTTTGCCTTAGCTAATTCCACAGCCTTGATCGCTGCTTTTTGCCCAGTCTCTGAAGCTACCAGATACCCCTCAATATATAACCATTGAGAGTTTTTGAGCGCCTCTTCGTCAATTTGGCTTTCATCTAAACTGGCGGTAATTCCTAAAAAAGTATTCATGGTTCGCTCAGCATCTTTGGTTACCATGACCAAACACTTTCCTGTCTCACCTACTGGAAGATTCGACTCCGTATTTTTTGTATCGACACCATTTTCTTGCATGTCTGAAAGATAGAATTTTCCAGTCTCATCGTTAGCTATTTTAAAAGAATAAAAAGATTTTCCTCCAAATTGAGAGACAGCAATAACCGTATTAGCGGCACTCCCTCCACATTGTCTTTTAATCTCTCCCTCCTGAGCTTGGGCCAGATGACTCAATATTTCTGATTGTCGGTCCGACTCAACTAAGGTCATAAGACCTTTTTCAATCTGGTTTTCTTTCAAAAAATCATCTGTTACCAAGAATTCCATATCTACTAATGCATTACCAATGCCGTAAACGTCATATTTCATAATTCTTCCTTTTATTGAAACCAACTGTTTATAACAAAAATCTAATCATTATTAAAATAAATATCGTAATCTGTAGACTTACCTTTTACTTGATGATTTGGAGTCCCTAAAAGTGGACTAGCTTTTTGACTGCGCTTAATCACCAATCGGCGACATATACCTCTTAAATTCAGTGCGATTTTGTCTGCATCCTCATCAGTACCCACAACTTCTCTCATAAATACCATTTGTTTTTTGCTCGCCGAGCGTTTATTAGTTTCCTGATACATTGGATCAAAGAAGATCACATCAAACTGCTGATTTAATTCCAATGCATCTTGTGGAAAAAATTTCAATCGGCTGAGTTTGTCACTTTGCTTAAGCGTATTAATTACCAATACTTGCAATAAGGGATGTCTTTCACAGAGTGTCAGATTTCTGAGCCCTAGAGCTAGCATCATCAAGCTATCAGACATTAATCCAGCCGTGGCATCCAAGACCTTGAGATCCCGATCTTGGTCTTTTTTGATTCCTAATGCTCTAGCTAGATTCTCTTGATAAGGAGAGCGCTTGTAGAAAGTTCTCATATGTCTTTCAAGAGTTTTACTCCAATCTATACCAATTTTAGTTAGGTGGCCTAATCTATAGCTTAAGCTTCCTTCTGTGGCCCAAACTTCCAAATCGTTTGAATGCCAAAGCGCCAAAATTTTGGATTCTTCGGGGAATTTCTGCTGAAATTGTTCAAAACTAACAGGAGCTGAATCTAAGAAATACTTCATCTGGGTAACCTAACCTAAATTTACATAATTCAAAAGAAATACAGGTCACAATTATAAGAAAATATGTTAAATATAAATCATAAAAAAGGACCTGATAATGACCCATAAAAGAGAGCAATTCCCCCACTATATAGGCGTTGACAAGCATGACCAACAAAAAATGCTGGAAGCGATCGGGCTACAAAGCTTAGAGGATCTCTACCGGCACATTCCTGCTGATATTAAGCTGGATGAAATAAAGCTCGACCCAGGAATGGAGCGAGAAACACTTAAAAAACATATTAAAGAAATAGCGGCAAAAAACCAAATAAGAACCAGCTTTATTGGTGATGGTCTGGATGATTTTGATATTCCAGAATCCACTTATGCCGTCTCAAAAATTAGGGGCTTGACCACTGCTTATACTCCCTACCAACCAGAGAGAAGCCAAGGGACCTTGCAAAGCTTATGGATTTACCAAAACCTTATCTCTAAATTGACCGGCTTTGAAGCGATAAACGCTTCACTATATGAACGCTCTACTTGTCTTTTTGAGGCACTAAATTGTGCCACGAGAATAGCTCGAAATAAGCATAAAGTTCTTGTTTCAGAAGCCATTTATCCGGGTGATAAGGAAGTTATTGAAACCCTAGCAAAAGATACTCATCTTGAAATTATCTACGTACCTATCGATCAGTCTTCTGGTCAAACGGATCAAACTAAGTTGCAAAGCTTAGCAGCAGAGCACAAGGAAATTGCTGGGTTTGCTTTTCCTCAAATAAACAGCTTAGGAGTGGTGGACGATTTTAACTCCCTAACCGATTTTGCCCACGCAAATAATTGGCTCGCTATTTCTATTGTAGATCTACACGCTCTCTCAGATAACGGTTTTACTGAACCTGCAAAATGGGGTCAAAAAGGAGCAGACCTTTTAGTTGCTGAGGGACAGTCTTTGTGTTTAGCACCCAATTATGGAGGACCAGGACTTGGAATTTTTGGCGTTCGCTATAATGACTCCAACAAAACTTATATCCGCTCTACTGCAGGGAGGTATATTGGCAAAGCAAAAGATATCAATGGAAGAGATTGTAAAGCCATTATTCTTTCTACTCGTGAGCAACATATAAGACGCGAAAAAGCGACCTCCAATATTTGTTCTAACCAATCTTTTGTCGCATCTTTATGTGGAGCCGCCCTCTTAGAAAAGGGCTCTAAAGGACTCTCTGAAGACTTTACTAAAGCTAATCAAGTGGCCCGCCAGTTAGCCAATGAACTCACGACTTTAGAGGGGGTGGACCTAAAATTCATTGGACCTGTTTTTAATAAGCTTTGTTTAAGGCTCAATTGCAATGTGGAAGAACTTATTAAAGAAGCTTCTCAAGCCGACCTTCATCTAGGTATGAATATTTCAGGTAGAGCAGGTATTGATGAACAACTTTTACTCATCACTACTAGTAATCGCCATACAGCTCATGATACCCATAAATTAGTTAAGTTTTTTAAGAAATTTTTTAAACAAGGGTCCATTTCAAATTCTTTAAAATCTATTTCGCCTCAGCAGATGCGAAAAACTCCGACCGAAATTCCACAATACTCTGCCCTGGAAATTAGTGAGTATTACCAAAAACTAGGCCTCCAAAACTTAAGTCCCGACGAAGGATTATACCCCCTTGGAAGTTGTACAATGAAATACAACCCCGAGCTAAATGAATGGGCTGCCTCTCTTTCGGGATTTACTCAGACTCATCCTCAGGCTCCTGAATCCGATTGCCAGGGAAATTTACAGTTGATGTATGAAATCCAAGAAATATTCAAAGCTGTTACGGGTCTTCCTGCAGTGACAACTCAGCCGGTGGCTGGCGCCCAAGGAGAATTGGTTGGGATCAAAATGTTTCAAGCCTACCATAAAGATCAACATCCTGGACAAACGAGAGATGTCATCTTAATCCCAAGGTCAGCACATGGCACCAACCCGGCAACAGCAACGATGGCCGGTTATGAAACTAAAAAGATTGATGGAGTTCAAGTTGGAATTGTAACATTGGGAACAAACGATCAAGGAGAAATTGATTTCCCACAATTCGAAAGTATCCTTAAAAATTATGGCGAAAGAATTGCTGGAATCATGATTACGAACCCAAACACTGCGGGAATATTTGAAACTCAGTTTAAAACAATCGCAGATAAATTACATGAAGTAGGAGCGCTCGTTTATATGGATGGTGCCAATATGAATGCCATCGCTGGATGGGTGGATCTTGCTAAGATGGGTGTCGACGCTGTTCATAACAACCTTCATAAGACCTGGTCTATTCCCCACGGTGGTGGAGGTCCAGGAGATGCTATTGTAGCAGTTAGTGAACGTTTAGCAGATTACCTACCAGGCCTTCAGTATGAAAAAGAGGGTGACACTTACAAAACCTCTAGACCGCTTAAATCAATTGGTTCATTTCATAGGCACCATGGAAATTTCGCACATAAAGTGAGGGCCTATACATATCTTCGCTACCTTGGATCTGATGGTATAAAAAGAATGAGTGCTATTGCTGTTTTAAGCGCCCGCTACCTCTATAAACAATTGCGTGAAGTCTACCCTACACTTCCTATGGGAGCTGAAGATGCGCCAAGAATGCATGAGTTTATTTTAACATTGAGTGAAAATAGTTTCGAGCGGGTGGCACAGGCTGGAACTCCAAAAGCTCAAGCGATTGCCAGAATTGGAAAGTTATTTTTAGACCTTGGTTTTCATGCCCCAACGGTAGCATTTCCTGAACAATACGGCCTTATGCTAGAGCCTACAGAGTCTTTCTCGAAAGAGGAGCTAGATGGATTTGTTGAGGTAGTTAAAACTATCCATCATATAGTTAATGAGTACCCGCAAACTCTTCAAACGGTACCACACTTCACACCTATTGATAGAGTTGAAGAGGTCAGTGCAAACAAAACTCCCATATTCGCGGAAGCTGATTTCAGTTTAGATCCTATCCTAGAAGATAGAATTCCAGCTGCTAAGCTTCGGAATCTAGAGCGAGACCAGATCATAGCAGAGATTTTAAAGGCTCATGAAGCTAAATTAGCAAAATCCTCTAAATAATTAAAATTATAGAAAAAGCCACTCATTTGGGTGGCTTTTTTTTGGGATTCCGACTAAACTAATCAAACACACCTACCGATAAACCCTTTGTATTAGAGGGAGTTCAAAAATGATTGAGAGTAAAACCGTTAAAGGCCATGCCTTTGTCTACTGCGATGACATTTCTTTAGCAAAATCTATTGTTGATCGAATAGAGATGACCTTTTCTCACCAAGTCTATATCAAGCATGACTTTGAGAAACTTCTTCACTCTCTGACCAGTATGCAAAATGAAGACAATGTCGAATTTGTTGTTTTAGACTTGGATAGCATAAGTCGTTCTCAATTCAAAAGGTTGTATCAACTTTTGAACGTCAAACAAATCCCCTGTGTCATTACAAGTAACGACCACTCACAATTGCATGAACTTACACATGAACTAGATGATGCATTCGTCTCGTTCATCCCTAAGACAATCATCAAAACTATGTTTAATGAAACTCTCATGCTCCTTCTTGAAAAATGCACTCCACAAAAAAAACTATCTAAAAGAATTAAGGACTTTTCCCTCACAAGAAAACCTAGATCTTTGTATTTTCTAGCCTTTATTTTATGTTTGGAACCTCTGGTTAAAATTTTCTACTTAAAAGCTACAACTGGTTTTGGATGGGATACTTTATTTAGAACTCTTTTTAGTATCCAAGGTGTCTGGCCAAATTTTGAGTTTTGGTTTTTATTTCCGCTGGCGGGATACGCTTTATGGTCTATTAAAAGCTGGAGTTTTCCGTTTTTTATCTGTCTTCAAATGTATAGTGTTTATAGCTTTGCTACCTACGAGCAATTTACCTGGCCATATGTCGCTGAAACTCCTCACCTTTCCTCGGGGATTTTACTCTTCTTTAATATGCTTATTGTCATGTATTTTATGACTCCAGAGAATCGAAGACCGTTTTGGAATAAGACACAAAGAGTTTGGCGAGACTCATCTCGTTATGCAACAAATATAAGATCAGAAATAAAAGATAGCTCTCAAAGCTACGAGACAACCATAACCAATTTATCAAAAACAGGAGCCTATTTCACAAGTAAGCAGGACTATAAAATTGGTGATAAAATGCTGATTCAATTCCAAGTCAGAGGAAAAGAAATGAGCGTTGAGGCAAAAATACGTAGAATGCAGCCAACTGCGCACGAAGAATACAACGGTTATGGTGTCGAGTTTACATCTGTCCCTAAAGAAGAAAAAGAGTATATTAAGGACTATGTTTCAGGACTTGTGCACAGACTCCAGTAGACTATTTGAGCTCCCAAGGGTGATTGGTAAAAATGTACTCGATTCCCCTATTGAGTTCTCTATCTACTAGGTTCTTGGTTCGAGGATATCCAGTCCCTAATTTTTGAGAAGCTCTTAAGTGCTCAGAAACAACTGAAGGACCAAGTAATAAGTAATGGCCCATTATGCCGGCAAAATCCTGAGCTAAAGCAATCTCACTCATTTCTTTGGTATTTGTCATGGCCACAAGATATTTATATTTATTAGGAAGTGTAGCAAAGACTTCGAATACCTTTGGGTTCAAGCTTAAAAAATGAAAATCCACACCTGGACTTAAATTTTTTAAAATGAATAATAGGATAGAATTCTGCTCTTGTGCGGATGGGTAATATTCCCACTTTAACTCAATAAAAAAATGGATCTTGCCACCGAACTCCTCGACAACCTCTTCTAATGTGGGGATTTCTGGAACTTCCTGGCGAAGATCATTAAAACTTGTTTCTGATATTTTTATGGGCCTTTTCCAAATCCGCTCTAACGATTCATCATGATGAACAACCGGGATCAAATCTTTCGTCCACCTAATATCAAACTCGATACCCCAAATCTCATTTTTGACTGCCAGCCTAAAAGCTTCAAGTGTGTTTTCTAAAACATCCTGCCCATTATGCCATCCTCGGTGGGCAATGATTTTTGCTTCGTCGCGTTGCGAATGTTTAGGAAAGCTTACAAAGCTAAATGCCCAATCACAACAAAACATTAAAAAACTCTGAAATCTAGTCACTCTTTATTGTATCGATCTTTTCAATGAAATGACAAAAAATTGACAAATTTGCTTACCGGTTTGGTATGTTTAAGTATGAGAAAAGACGGGATTCTACTCATTCTTGCCCTAGCACTAGCCTTTCTATCTGGTAAGATTATGTTCTCTATTCAAGATGAAAATCAGATCGGATTTAACGATTTAGAAAGCATTAGACTTCTTCATAACGAACTCAGAGAAAGTGTTCCCCCAAAAAAACGACTAGATCTCAACCTATTCTATAATGACCCCGAAAAATTGAAGCTCCTTGAGACCACCAAAGAATTTTCTAGTAAAACGATTACGTTAAACTCTTCGGAGTGCCTGCGCGCTAAGATTGAACAAATTAGTTCCAGCTTTATAAATAAAGAAAACCTTTGGTTAAGTTTTCTTTGTCATCAAATTACCAGTTTGCCAATTAGCTTTTTCAAATCCCCTCCATATCTTCATTCTAATGGTTTGAGCTATTCATATATGCGCTATCGAATGATGAAAAATCAGCGAGTCGCCGATCGTTTTCTAGAGGAACATGCTCAGTACATGCATATCGCTGAATTAAAAAAACTAAATTATAAAGGGGACGATGAAGCTCTAAGCTTTTTACTAAAACTCGATACTAAAGATATCAATAAGATTGTTGCTGAAAGTAATGTTTTTATGAATGAGGAACTCTACTTCATAAGAACTGGTCATCTTCAATACTATATTGTGGGTAGGAATCAGGCTGAAACATTCTTTAGATTAGCAAGGTACCAGATAACAGAAAGCTACCCTGGCTGTGATTTAAATATTCTCGATGTTTGCTGGAAAAAACAACCGCATAATTTAACGAGTTTTCTCTCTCAGTCCTCATCAGTCCTATTTATTTTTACTTTGGTGTTTTTAGTATTCATCGCAGCCAACCTTTCGGGTAGGATTCGAAAACAAAAACTCGAAGAAGAACGTAAAAAGCATGCCCTTAGAGTTCTCACTCATGAGCTTAGAACACCTATTGCAGCTCTTATGTTACAACTCAATAATCTTGAAGATGATGACATGCCGACAGGGCTAAGAGAAAAACTCGCCCAAATTGAGGGGGAAGTCTATAGGCTAAAATTTCTGGCTGATAGAAGTCGAAGTTATCTTCAAACTGATCAGAAAAAATCTCAAGTTTTTCAAATTGAAAAAATAGATTCTATAAAAGAAATCATCTATGAATCTTTAAATGATTTCCCAACAAAAAACATCGAGCTTGAAGTTCTCTTCGATGAAAAAGCTGAAATTGATCCCTATTGGTTAAAAATATGTCTAAAAAATTTGATCGAAAATGCTATTCGCTATGGTAAAGATCCCATACAAGTAAAGCTTAATGGAGATAAGAACAATATTGCTATAACGGTCCAAGATCAAGGCTCTATTCCATATATAAATCTCAAAGAGGCACTGAAGGCGAAGCACCAAAACTCAGTAGGTCTTGGCCTGGGATTAGGGATCGTAAACAAAACAATAAAACAAATGGGAGGGAAACTCATACTAGAGACCTCTCCTACGAGATTTTCAATGCATATTCCAAGGAGTCAATATGGCAAAAATTCTCTTAGTTGAAGATGACCAAAGCTTAGGTCCAGCTTTATCTGAAAACCTATCTAAAGAAGGCTTTCAGGTCACTTTAAAAACAAGTCTAGCTGAAACTAAAACGACAAATTTTAACGAAATGGATTTAATTTTACTCGACTGGATGTTGCCTGATGGTCAAGGAATCGACCTTTTAAGAGATGTTCCAAAAGGCCTTCCCGTAATTTTACTGACAGCGAGAACAGATCTCGTCGATAAAGTTCTAGGACTTGAATCAGGTGCTATAGACTATGTGACTAAACCTTTTGAGCCTAGGGAGTTGATCGCAAGGATTAGGGCCCATATGCGTTCGAAATTAGACAAACAAGAATTTCAAGAAGATAAAATTGAAAAAGGGAACCTCCTTCTTAATAGAAGTGAGAGAAAAGCTTATTTCAAAGAAGAGGAAGTTATCCTCACTAAAATGGAATTTGATCTTCTTTTCCTTTTGTTAAGCTCACCCAAGCAAATATTTTCTAGAGAAAAATTATTAGATAAGGTATGGGGGTATGAAAACTACCCTACGACTCGTACTGTAGATACCCATGTTCTTCAAATCCGACAAAAAATTGGTAATGATGTCATAGAGACAATACGAGGAATTGGGTATAGATTTGGAGAAGCTTAAATTTTGGGAGGTCCTGTGAACAAAAATAAATCCTATGTTCTCATTTTTGTAGCCTTTATGCTGGCTACTTCATTAGTTGTGTCGCTTATAATGACATTTCATTTCCAACAGGATACTTCAAAGCTAAGATTTGAGCTCACTCAAAAGTATAAAGAAATAAAGGACCAGGAATACACCTATGACAAAAAGCGAGGAAAGGCCCTTTATCAAGATCTATGTATGAAATGCCATGGAGAGCAGGGAAGAGGTAACTCAATTTACCCTCCACTCTATGCTTCAGAAATTGCTTTAGAGAAAAATCCTAAAAAGCTCATCAAAGTAGTGACAAAAGGTCTTCAAGGTAAAATTAAAAGACAGAATAAGCTCTACCAAGGTGCCATGCCTGCTTTCGGGGCTATACCGGCAAAAGACCTAGCTCATATTTTGAACTTTACCCGCAAAACATTTGGAGATCCTAAGCATACCGATATCTCTGCTGTGGATGTAATTAAAATAAAAATTGACACTGTAGAAAGAACTAGCCCTTGGGAAGAAAAGGACTTATAAGCAAAAGCTCTTCTCTTCCTCGTTTTATATCTTTTTGATAAAACTCCTGGCGTATTTTTGCCCGAGACTTCTCCTCTTTCAAGGATTCTAATATATTTTTGCGTCTTTTTTGACTCTCAATCTTAAATTCTTCATAGTTAAATTTTAGCTGCTTAAGCTCAGAATTTTTTGACCTAAAATGCCCCATATCTGCAAGTTCGAATATGACTTCATAACCTAGAAGTACGGCCTGAGAAGTAGACTTTTTATTCAAAATCTTTCGAACAAGCATAAGTGATTTCTCTTTAATTTTATTTTTTTGGTCTTGGTCGAGATCAACCACCTCATAAGATCTTATAAAGAGTTTTAATAATCTCTCAATACTTCCTAAGAAAAGACAGTAGTTATTTAACCTCAAGTAGTCAGATGCGATTTTTGAACCAAGAATTGAGTCTAATGAGTCTGGATCTTTGTAGGCAATAAGACCGTCAATCGTCTTTTGAATCTCTATCAAGTTTTTTGGAGTGGCTCGTGTCAGCATTGAAAGCTCTAAACCATTTTTACGTAACTCTTGGCATTCAGCTTTGACTTGAAAAGGCGTCACGAGAAATAGTATAAAAACAAGATATTTCATACTCATGAAATTTTCTTTTTTATCTTGCTTGATAGATAACGTCTTTAACTTCTCGACAACTTAAGTTTCTGATACGGACTCTCTCACCAGCAACCAAACCTTCAATATCCAGTCTTCTGAAACTATTAGGTCTATACCCTCGAAGTACTGAACCTCTTAGTCTTCTCGCAGATTGTTGTCGCTCGATCACTAATTCCAAATTTCTCTGCGGGAAATTCATTGTTATCTCCGAATAGTCTTCTTCGATTTCCGTATCTCGTGGCATATCGACTGTAATGACATCCGAAAGACCACTAGCTGTTGTAATAGAAAAATAAGTCTCCGGCTTATTGGTATACTGCTCGATTAAAACCCTATCACCTCTTCTTTCACATATTACCTGACCAGAGATATCCCCCGGAGTAAGATATTCATCGCCAAGCTCTTTAAACTCAGAGCCAATTAATGAGATTTTTTCACAAAAAGAAAGTTTCACCCTTTCATCAAATATGGCCGTTTGATCGAAAGCGACTTTTAGCCTTGATAAGCCTAATTCCTGCTCTTCCAGATATAATTCATAACCTTTTTCTTTTTCTTCAAGTTGAAAATAGAATAAATAAAGAAAAGCGGCCATGCTTCTGATTTTAGAAAACTCTTCCTCAGTGGCAGTCAAATTAGCGTTAAGTAAAACTCTGTTTAATTCATCGGCAGTATCAGGTGTCAATAATGTCCAAAAATCTTGTGGATTAAAGGACAAATTAGCATAAACACTATTTAAAATCTCTTGAATAATTTTATCAGAAAGTTCTCTTGGAAAAACGATATCAAAACCATCTCTTTTAAAAATACCTACAAATCCATTTGCCACTCTACTTAAAAAGTCAGGTCTCGTTTCGTTTACTTCACAAGTCTCAATTTCAGCTTCACTTAAGGACTCTTCGATTTGCTCTTTTACGATTCTTTCTTGCTCTTGCCTTATCTGTTCAGGATCAATATTAAAAGCCTCATTTTTGCTACTCTTATTCTTGGAACAAGAAAAGGACATCATCAAGGTTAAAAAAAGCGCAAAATATTTCATGAATTTCTCCATTAATTGGTTTGCTGCTATTCTATCTTGCTCGTTTGAAAGATTCTAAAGTGTTTGTAAGAAGGAAATGGGGGTGTCTAAAGTTTAGACACTCCCATATTATAGAAGATACTTAGTATTTAGGAGTTTTAATAAGCTTACTCGGGTCATAACCTTGCGATATCGCTTGCATTCTGAGAAGTGTCGCGTCTTCCTCAGAAAGATAGGGCTTTCTCGCCAGAAACCATAAGTAGTTCCTGTCCTTTGATCCCACCATGACGAATTCATACTCTGAATCTAGGTAGAGAACATTGTAATCACCCGCAAATAATCCAAACCTCTGGAAAAAAGGAACAAAACTTACCTTCAAACTAGCATTAGACTCTTGATCCACTACAAAAGCCGTTCCATTTGCTTTTTTTACAGAACCATTTTCGCTCACACAAGTATTTACAACCTTTAGCGAACCATTTGTTTTTAAATTATACTCTGCAGTGACACTCCCACAACCTCGCTCAAAACTATTCGGGTAGCGATAGATTTCGTACCAAAGACCCTGGTACCTATCTAGGTCCACATAATCAACTGGTCTAATTTCATTAGCTGCTTGCACCTCCGGGAAAAATAAAACTTCATCCAGGGCATGAGCAACTCCGTTACTTGCATATATATCAAACTCTAGAATACTTGCAGATTCCAAAGTATATTCCGAGTCTTTTTGAAATTTTGTTATATATTTACCTGAAAGTGTTTTAACTCCATTTAATACTTTTAATATCTTTTTAGTTAAAACAGGATTCGCCATATGAAATAGTAGCGTTTGTCTGAGTAGCTCTTTATCAGAACCTAAAATCTCTACCCTACTTTGGTCTAAATCCGCAAAAGCTTCATCGGTTGGAGCAAAAATCGTTAGTCTAGGGGTGTGCTGAATAATGTCATTAAGCTCTGCTGCCTCAATCAACTGAAGAAATATTTTAAAATTTCCTCTACTCTCCAAAACCTGTGATAAGTTTGCTGAAAAAGCCTGTGAACAAATAAAAAGACAAAGTATTAATAGCCTCATAAATTCTCCTTGGTTCTATCTTTACACCACCAAAAAGAGAACTTGTCACAACGCGTATTTAGACAAAATTTACTCAGTCAAACGCTCTTTGAAACTCTTTAAAATTGAAGCTTTAAGGGGAATAATTTCTCCAATCTTCTGGGAGTACCTTCCCCCTATACCGCCCCATTGACCTGGACCCACAATTTTGGAATCCTCTTTATTTTTAACACTTGCAAGATTTACATTGCCATCAAAACAAACCATTTGTGTTTCATTAAAAACTCTTTCTCTCTCAACAAAAAAATCTGTTCCTCTTACTCCTAGAATCGCATTAGGAGTCCTGACTCCTAAGAATTTTTTATCTTTTTTAGGGCTGATCCAACGAAGACTTCCCACCTCTAAACTCACAGGAGTTCTATTTTTATTAAAACTAATTTTTAGTCCTGATTTAGGTCCTACGATAATTGTTGTCCCATCACTGGCCTTCAATTTTAAATAAGAATTATCTTTAACAATAACAATATCTCCATCCATGACTTTGGTTTTCTTACTAATAGCTTTATTATTAACTTCAACATTTCCCTTAAATTTCTCTACATTGGCAAAGTACTCTGCCGCTTGAATATTGAAAGAACTAATCATTGTTAGTAACACGAATAGATTTAGATAAAATGAACGCAAAATGATGTCTCCTATCAAAAGATTTACCTTATCTAAATAGTGTTTCATAAAGCGTAATTCAAGGCCACATTCTTAATATGTATTTGCCGTTTTATTTAAGTTTTTTTAAGGTACTAATGTGAGGTTTATAAATATTTTTTTAACCCTATTTATTTTTCTAAGCTACTGGATTCATGAGGCTCATGCCCTTCCTAGAGGAGAGCCGGTACCACAAGAACTAGAGAGTTCAATTATAAAAATAAGGCTTAAATGGAAAGAAAAGCCTGATATGCCATGCAGCGCGACCGTGATAGGTAATAAATCTGTTTTAACGGCTGCTCACTGCGTTGAAAAAATTGATCTGAGGTCCCAAATAAATCTCTTGCACAATGATTACCAATTCTCTGTGGACTCGATCTTTGTCCCTCTTAAATACTATCCAGCAATTCAGGAATACTATCTTGCTCAAGACTTTAACGAAAAACTTAGAGCTCACAGAAAGACGGCTCTTTATGATATTGCCATTATTAATTTAAGTGAATCCTTACCGTTAAATTATAAGCCGATTGAGCTATCATTTGAGCCTCCTCATGCTGGTAAACAAATTAAAATTGTAGCAGCAGGCCTAACCAGGGTCATATTCAAATATTTCATCACCCCCGTAGAGACTGCTAGGTTTAGATTGGGTGAACTTGAAATTCTTCCCAACAAGATTTTCATGGTGAGAGGAGAGGATTTTTCAGATCCGGTAACCGCACCAGGAGATTCTGGGGGCGCCCTTCTTGAGAGTGAAAAATTAATCGGTGTGATTAGAGGGAGTTCCGCAACCCAAACAGAGGCTGCCAGTATTTTTACTCCGCTTTGGCTACATAAAGAATTCATTCAAAAATATAAATATTAAAGAAGAAAATCAAAAAGACACAAATAGTTTATTGTCCAGACGCTGAAGAGTTCGTAACTGGAGCTTCCGCTGAGCCTCCACCTGTTTCAACACCTGTTCTACCACTTTCTCGATCTCCAATATACTCTGAAACTGAAGGCCTTGAATCATTAAATTTGCTTCCGCAATTTGAGTCATACCTTTCAAAAGTTCCTTCAAGCATGCTTGTAGTCGCTACGCCATTTGCCAGCCTGAATTTTAAGTTAAATTGGTTTTCTCCTGTACCTAATCCACTTAACCTTTGCTCAATTGAAATACTAGCTAAACTTGACTCATTTTCATTTTCAGGTCTTCTTTCTAAGATTTCTCTTTGAAAATTTGATAAAGAAGAAGACCTATCTAAAAGAGAATTTAAATTTTCTCCATCAAGACTAGAACTTACACGCACATCTAGTGCTGTTGCCCGTACACTTCCTCCTGGGTTATATAATGTGGTATTCCATGGCTCGATAGTAAGCTCTGGCTGTTTTCCATCAATAGTTATATATTTCATTACGCCAGGGTAAGACAGAATTTCATTTACGACATTGCCTTGGTCATCGGTGACTAAATTTCCACCAGAATCTCTAACTGGACTCTCTACTTCAAATGGAGGTTCGATTTCTACCCTTGAATACCTCCTTCCATCAATTTCATTATTAGATTCTCGCATTTTCTCATCAAGATAATTATGAGCGTTTGTATCTGTAATAGAAATTCTTCCTGAGTCACCAGCTCGCTCAATTCTTTCAGATTCTGGCATAATCTGAAGTAAGGCATTTCTAGCACTATTTATTGATTCTCCACCAAAACTTTCTCTTATCATCTGCTCCTCTACTGTGGCAGCAATTGGACAAAAAGTATTTTGCATACTTGCATCCGTTAGTTCGGCCCAAGCTGAAGTTGAAAATAGGGATAAAAGACATAATAGTTTTGAGATAAATTTTTTCATAGACCCATTATCGGTTGAATCTTTGCTTTACCTGAGCGAAAAAGTTGGCTACCTTGTATTTTCAAAGGCTTAGTTTTGTTTAGGCCGGCCTAACAGACCGACCCAACATCAAAAAAGCTGGCTACTGAACAATTTCGATATTCTTAGACTCTTGATTCAAGCTTCGAACATGAATCAATGTTTTTAAACTATTAACCAAATTTGGAAGCTTCTCCCTAATGGTTATAGGTGTAAGCTTCATCGGACAAAAGTCTCTTATTTTTCTCATCTTCGGTAAGACTGTTATGAGATTCTTTTTATCTGAAAAGAACTCCACTTTATCAAACTCATAACAATCACTAGGCTTATAAGCCTCGATTAAAATTGAGTTATTGGATCTTTCATACTTAACATTAAAAACAATGGGGTAAATGGCTTCATCTATCCTCCCATTGGTTCTTTGTACTATTTCAATCGATTCTTCTAGAGGGGTCTGTGTCTGATTGTTAACATAGATCTTGTATTTTTTTGGATCAAGCATACCAATATCCACGACCTCAAGAAATGGCACTACGACCTCAGGGCAATACTCATCTTTAATACGACTAGCATTAATAGTGATAAAGATGTTTTTGCCACTACGGGTGATTTTATGTCTAGGATTTTGATAACATAAATTGGGAAGAAACCCTGAAACAATAACCTCTGCATTATCATTTGAGTCGAATCCTTTTGGGGTATAAACCCTCTCGGTAGGAACAACATGATACTCAACATTCGCTTGAGCGAAACCAAAAATAGATACTAATAATAA
>CEQY01022525.1_pt1 | contig 24170 bp, 22 predicted proteins | sample 361391 | NCBI WGS metagenome assembly CEQY01 (sample SAMEA2621075, study PRJEB7988) | marine metagenome | isolation source: saline water (ENVO:00002010), including | reverse complement strand
TTTTGTTTATTAACTTCAACTTTCCATTCAATTAAGGAATATGGCAAAGTTGATCTGATGTTAGTTAAACCAACAACCTCATTGAGTAAGTACTCCTCAATAATGTCAGTTGTTTTTGCAACAGAGTTTTCATTATCACCAAAAATACCCAATTCGATAGGAGATCCAAAAGATGGTCCTCCCTCCTCAGCAGTAATTTCTACTATTACACCTGGAATATTTGAAGTTGCTTCCATAGCTTTTATAAATACTTCATTTCCAGAAATATCTCTGAATTGAGTATCAGTAACTTCCATATAACCCCTTGCCATGGTATCTCCACCAGAATTAAACCATTGCGATCCTGTAGTCATGTATAGATTTTCAACATGCTCTACATTGAGGAGTTTTTCTTCTACAATTTCCATAATTGTCTTTGCTTCTTGAGAGGAAAAATTCCCTCTAGCTCTTACATTTATCTCAGCAGCAACAGGATCAACATCTGCAAAATACATCGTCCCCTTATTAAAGTTTCCATACATTGCGTAGCCGAAAAACCATAAAAGCATAATTACCGCAATCATGGTTTCACCAGGATTTTTAACAAATTTTCTAAGTGCTTTAGAATAAAATGCAGATAGTTTATCAAATAGAATTTCACCGGTTTGCTCACTTTCACCTGAGACTAATGTAGATCTCCTTTGACCAAAAAGAGAACCTACAACTGGTGTTACAACCATTGCATAAACTAAAGATGAACTAAGTACAATAAATACAGTAATTGGAAGGAATCTCATAAATTGACCCGTAAAGCCTGGCCAAAATATTAAGGGAGTAAATGCAGCAATCGTTGTTGCGGTTGAAGATATAATCGGATAAAACATTCTTTTTGAGGCAAGTCTATAAGCTTCTTTCCTGTTCAACCCTTCAGAAATTTTTCTATCTGCATACTCAGTAACTACTATTGAGCCATCTATCAACATCCCTAAACCTAGTAAGAGACCCATCATGACAAGAAAATTAAATTCTATAGAAAGTGCTTTTAAAATAATGAATGTTAAAAGAAAACAAAATGGTATAGACAGGCCAACAAGCATACCAACCCTAACTCCCATACTAGCAATGACTAAAATCATCACAAGAAATATTGCAGTAATAATATTCCCTTCCAACTCTGAGATCATTACTTCAGCCCAAACCGTATCATCGTTGGTTCTAATTATTGAAAGATTTTTAGGAATAGTGGTCTCAAATTCCTCTTTTACCTTTAAGATTTTCTTTTTTGCTTCTATAGCATTTGCACCAACTCTCATCCTTATCTCTAAAGTAACAGCATCCTTACCATTTACTTTTGCATATGAAGAAAAGTCTTTAAAAGTTCTATTTATTTGACCAATATCACTCAGAGTAACTACTGCATCTTGAGTAACTTTAATTGGTATGTTGTATACATCTTCAGCAGTCTCAAAAACACTTGGGACTTCAATGTTAAATTTTCCAGAACCTGTATCTTGAGCACCGCCAGGAATTATTAAATTATTGTTAGCAATAGCACTATACAATTGACTTAAAGTGATTCCGTAAGTTTCCATCTTTGATTTATCAATTAAACCCTCTAGAACCTCATCAGGTGCACCCTCAAGATCAGCAGCTAGAACTTCACTAATAGATTCCAATCTATCTTGCAATTCTCTAGCAAAAAAAACTTTTGTCCTCATTGAGGCTGAACCTACGAGACTAAGATTCATTACAGGAAACATTGCAAATGAATACTCTCTTATCTGGGGATCCTCGGCTTCAGCAGGTAGCTCAAACTTTACCTCTTCAACTGCCTGTTTAATATCCCTCAATGCAGTATCAATGTCATAGCCAACTTCAAACTCACCGACAATTCTTGCGTAACTTAATCTTGCTGATGATGATAGCTCTTTGATTCCAGGAACACTCCTTAATCTTGTTTCTAGTGGACGCGCTATTAACCTTGATGCATCCTCAGGAGAAGCACCATCTAAGAATACCGATACACTTACGAGGGGAAGTGAAATATTTGGTTCTGAGGCAACAGTCAGAGTTGTTCTTGCATATGCACCTGCGATAATTACAACGAGTGCTAAAGCAAGAGTAGTTCTTGCTTTGGATAAAGCAAAATCTACTATTTTAATCATGATTCAGTTGAGGGAATAGCAATAACTTTTTGGCCATTTTCTACAAAACCTTGTCCACGAACTATTAGATTTGATGCGTTTGGTATCCCTTTAACCCAAAGACCATCTTTGGTATCCTCTAGGATTTTTATTGGGCGGAATTCAACTACGTTATTATCATTTACAATCCTGATCCCAAGAGTTCCTGAGTCAGATAAAAGAAGTATTGAGGGAGAAATTCTATTAGCAAGGATTTTATTAGTACTAATTTCTAGAGTCCCTGTTATTCCATCTCTTATCAATCCCTTAGGATTGCTCACTTCAGCCTCTACTCTGAAACTTCTAGTAGAAGGAGTGGCACTTTTTGAGACAAAACTCAATTTGCTTGAAATTATTTCGCCCGTCACAAGCTTGATGGATACATTTTGGCCTTTAACAATATTTTTAATTTCAGCCTCTGGTACCTCGGCAACAAAAGTAACTGGATCTAATTCAATTATTACGGCGCAAACTTCTCCTCTATTTATGAAGTTTCCAGGTTTAATAATTTTTTCTACATAACCCCTGAACGGAGCTTTTACTTCTGTTCTGTTTAATTCAACTACACCTAATCTGCATAAAACTTGGTCTTTCTCAACCCATTGACCTTGATTAATGTTATTCGGCATTACTTCGCCAGAAGTTTTTGCAATTACCCTTACCCTTTTTTCAGATGTTGAAGCAGCGTTTAGAACTACTTTAGGTGAAAAGAACTCAGCATTACTTTTCTCTATGATGACTGAAGTTAATTCTTGCGAAGCTTTTTTTTGAATCACTTCCTCTTCAACGAATTGACCTGAAATAACCCATCCAATTATTGGAATAAGTATGTAAAGGGATATTCTTACGTTTTTAGACATTTTTTAATTGAGATAAAATCCTAATTATTTAATTGCTTACCATTAGATGGGGGAAAATGATTATAGTTCAAGGTTTTTGTAAAGTATACTTTACAATTTTATAGGCCAAACTTTTTTCTTAAACTCTCAAGTAATTTAACATCTAGTGGCTCATTAATCTGCTTATTTGCTTCTGAAATTATTTCAAAATTTTTTCCAGCTTTTAATTCTTTTACATGGCGCAAATAAACTTTTGTAAATGCTTGAAAAGTATTTGTATCATTTGGTGAGTTTATTAGTTCCCAGCCTATCTCTTTGCCTACCCAATAAATAATTGGATGCGTCCAAGGAAAGGTATTTCTTGGGGGCGAGGATTTTTGAGCCTCAATGTAAGCCTCTTGAGGAGTTGGAATATTAATTGATCCCATTGACTCCGAGCAAGCTTTTATTATTTCTGTAAGCGTCGGAAGATAATCATTATATTCAATAACAGTTTCTATTGCTGAATTTATACATTCAGGGGGATATTTTTTTAAACTTTTAGCCCAAAGTTTTTTTGCTTCAGCGAGTTTATGGTCTGAGCCAAAAACTTTATAAAACTGATAATGATAGGATAACTCAAGTTTGAGAAATAGATTATCTATTGCTTCAATGAACTTTTTTCGATCAGAGCTCGAGATTTTCTGCCCAGGAATCATCCTTTGTTCTTTCTTTGAAGTTTTTAGAAAATTCTCCTGGTTCATTATGTCTGTAATTTTTTTTACCATTTTTTTCTTCGTAAGAACCTACCCGCTCTTTTCTTTTTACAAAATCCACAAATTTTGAGTTCCATGACCTCAGCGCTGTTCCATTCTCTTTCCAGTAAAGTATAAACTCCTTCAGGTGCTTTAATGCATCATTTTTTGAAACATTTGCGAATTCTAGAATATCAAATGCATCAGAGGAGGGCGACCAACTTTCATTGATACATACCGGCATACCTTTATTTTCTGACTTTTCTTTGACCCATTCTCTTCTTATAAACTCAACAAATAGTACATTCCAATTATCTCTGAGCTGATTTTTTTCAAGCCAAAATAATTTAAATTCACTGACCTTAGTTTCAATAAATTCTTTATCTATCCCACCCATTTCTTCTAACACTTCAAAAACATGTGTTGAAGGAGTCCATGAAATATCAAGCTTTCTCTTACCAATATTTAAATTGTTACCTGGCAGTTTTAATTTGTATAAATTTTTCTTTTCCGAAGGAACTTTTTTTTGATGATTGATTTTTGTGGAAACAAGTTTTAGCTTAATTAGTCTTTTTAAGTTTTTAAGTATCTCTTGCTCCTCTAAAAATGGAATTTTTTCTTTAAGTAAGGGTAATGTCTCATTGATTTTAGACGAAGATATATCAAGATCTTTTGCGGCGGCCAGAACTATGGCGCATTCGATTCCCAGTGTTTCTGCTTCTTGGGCAGAAAAGGTAAACAAGTCTTTATTCAATTATCCTCGCCTCTTTTGCACTGCTTCGCTGGTAAGTTTGAGGCAATTTAATGTATCTTCCCAATTCATGCATGCATCAGTAATACTCTGACCATACACAAGATCATCAGTAATGCTTTGATTTCCTTCAATCAGATGACTTTCTAACATTAATCCCCTAATGCAAGTATTGCCTTGAGAAATTTGCGTGGCGACATTATTTACTACATCAATTTGTTTTTTAAATTGTTTTTGGCTGTTTCCATGACTTGCATCAACCATAATTGATTCATTTACTTCTGCCTCGACCAGCGCAGTCAGTGTCTGTTGAATTGCTTCAGAACTAAAATTTGGCTCTTTGCCCCCTCGCAAGATAATATGAGCATCAGAATTCCCTGATGTTTTATATATTGATACACGACCATCTTTTGTATTTGAAAAAAAAACATGAGGATGATTAGCAGCTTGAATACCATCAATTGCAGGTTTTAAAGCCCCAGTTGTACCATTTTTAATGCCGATGGGACAGGATAGACCTGAGGCTAATTCTCTATGAGATTGACTTTCTGCTGTTCTAGCTCCAATAGCACCCCAAGATACAAGATCTGCAACATACTGGGGAGAGATGGGATCTAAGAACTCTGTTCCGACAGGAAGTCCGGTTGCTGTTATATCTCTAAGAATTTTTCTAGCGAGCATTAAGCCTTTATTTGCATCATAACTCTCATTTATATCTGGATCATTAATCAAGCCTTTCCAGCCCACTGTAGTTCTAGGTTTTTCAAAATATACACGCATTATTATTAGCAAATCAGCCCCTAATGAATCTCTAGCTTCTTTTAATAGTTGAGCGTATTCCATTGCAGATTTTGGATCATGTATCGAGCATGGTCCGCAGACAACAATTATTCTGTCATCTTTGCCATGAAGAATTTGGCTAGCTTCATTACGAGTGCCATAAACTAATTTTGAAATTTCATCGTTTAATGGATACTCTGAAATTACGTCATTTGGCGTAATAAGATCAAACTTTTCTACAATTCTTGTGTTATCTGTGTGGTAAATAGAATCCATGCAACAAATATTAATGCAATTAAATTAAAAAAATAGGTTTTAACTGATCTTATTAATTATTTTTAAATTTCTGTAAAAAATTACTAAATCAACATTTTTATGAAAAATCACAAGATGTTGTGCTAAAAAGAGCTTATAATTACAGCATCTTGTATAAACTGTAATTATGAAGTCACAAGTACAACTAGCATTCCCTCAGTTCAAAGGCGAGGCTTTAACGCAACTTCCTGATGATTTGTTTATCCCACCTGAGGCTTTAGAAATTTACTTAGAGGATTTTTCGGGACCCATGGACGTTCTACTTTATCTAATCCAAAAAAAAGATATTGATATCTTAGATTTAGATGTTTCTGAAATAACCGATCAATACATTAAATACATTGACTTAATGGATGCTTTGAAGATAGAGCTCGCAGCTGATTATTTGGTAATGGCTGCTACACTTGCACATATTAAGTCTAGAATGCTCATACCACAATCGGAAGAGGAGGAGGAAGAGCAGGATCCTCGATCTGAGCTAATTAAGAGGCTTCAGGAATACCAAAGGTATAAAAGCGCATCAGAATCTATTTCAAACTTGCCAAGACTAGACAGAGATTTCTTTCTTGCATCAACGGCATTACCAAAATTTAAAGATAGTTCAACATCTTTTAGCATATCTGCTAATGAACTTGCATCAATTTTTTATAAAGTTTCAACACGTCCTAAATTTTCAGCGCATCATGAAATTCACTTTGAAGAGCTTTCTACCCAAGAGAGGATTTCATTAATTCTATCGATATTAAATAAAAGTAATGTAATTCAGTTTTTCAAAACCTATAAAAAAAATGAAGGCAAGCAAGGAGTTGTTGTTGCTCTATTAGCTTCATTGGATTTGGCAAAAGATGGGTATGTTGAACTTATCCAAAACAAAGATTCTAATCAACTTTATCTTAAATTAGCAAACAGGGGAGTTAATTAGATGAATAATTTCGAAAATTTACCTAATCTTGTTGAATCTATTCTTTTTGGTGCTGGTAGGCCAATTCGTTTGTCTGAGATTAAATCTCTGATGGGATCTCAGAATATTGATGTAGATTTGCCAAGTATCAAGATAGCTTTGAATTCTCTAGAAGAGAGATATGCTGATAGCTCAATTGAAATTAAAGAGGTTGCATCAGGCTTTAGAATGCAAATTAAAGAAAGTTATGGCGATTGTATATTTCCTTTATGGAATGATACATCGAGTAGACTTTCTAAGGCTTTAATGGAAACTATTTCAATTATTGCTTATAAACAGCCCGTTACTAGGGGCGATATTGAAGATATCAGAGGAGTTACTGTCAGCACACAAATAATAAGATCTTTACTTGATCGAGAGTGGATAAAAGTTAACGGCTATCGCGATGTTCCGGGAAGACCAGCTTTATACGAAACCACCAAAACTTTCTTAAACGATTTAAATCTTAAATCAATAAGTGACTTGCCTCTTTTACCAGAGGCTATACTTGCAGATGATAGCTTGGACAAAATAAAAGCTGGCTAGCACCATGCTGCGATTGCAGAAATTCTTAGCTAAAGCTGGTTTAGGCTCCAGGCGATCATGCGAAAGATTAATTGAAGATAATAGAGTTTTTGTTAATGGAAAAGTTGCGGTTTTGGGGATAAAAGTTTCTGAAAATGATGAGGTTACCTTTGACGGTAACAAAGTGCATCTAAAAACTGCAGACACAAAAGTTATCATGCTCAATAAGCCTAGAGGCGTTCTTTCATCAAGAAAAGATGACAAGAAGATTAAGCTAGTATTTGATTTTCTGCCAAAGGTCTTTAATGAACCTGATTGGATAGCAGTGGGAAGGCTTGATATAAATACTTCTGGATTGATGTTATTTACCAATGAAGGGAAATTGGCTCATCAATTAATGCATCCTTCATTCGAAATAGACCGTGAGTATCTCGTCAGAGCAAGAGGCAATTTTAGCGATCAAAAGAAAAAAAATATGTTGTCAGGTGTTGAAATAGGAAACGACATTTATCAGTTTTCAGATATTGTTCAAGGAGAAAAACAAGGCTCTAACCAATGGTTTTCAGTATGTATGCTTACTGGCAAAAATCGTGAAGTTAGAAAACTCTTCGAATCTCAAGACTTAGAAGTTAGCAGACTAAAGAGAGTAAGGATTGGCCCAATTTTTTTGCCCTCTACTCTTAAGGAGGGTTCTTGCATCAATTTAACTGAAGCTCAAGTAAAAGAACTGCAGAACTATGGAAGATGAAAGGGCCTTCAGATCATTGCTAACAATTTCAAAAGAAAAAAAATTTATAAAATTTGAGGAATTTCTTCAGCAATCAAGGCCAATAGAAATTAAATTATCACCACTGCCATTGGTGGAATATCTTGCATCAGTAGTTGTTAGTCAACAACTTTCAACTAAGGCGGCTAAAACTATTTGGTCAAGAGTGCATCCAATTGTTAAAAACTATACTAACTATGAAAATTTAGAACTTGCACTTCGTGAGGCTGGACTATCAAAATCAAAAGCAAATTATGTAATTGGTTTGATATGTAGTTCTAATTTGTATTCATTGCAACGGGAAGATTTATTAAAAATATCCAAAATTGAATTTAAAAAAACATTAATCAATCATAAAGGAATTGGACCATGGTCAGTCAATATTACTAGAATGTTTTATCTTGGAGATACAGATGTCATGCCGATTGACGATCTTGGCATTAAGCATGCGCATAGAAAATTTTTTCATGAGTTTGAGCTGGATGAGAATTTCTATAAACCTTTTAGGCCTTGGAGAACCTACTTAAGTTTATTTATGTGGAAGTCACTATCTTAGATAGATCATCATATTCAAAATAATTTACTTTCGAATCACAGCTTTCTTTACTGAAAAACCATAAGTAACAACTCACGAGATCCTGAGGAGTTTTTAATGAATTAGGATCTTCAGCTGGTCTAGCAGATGCCCTCATTTTTGTCTGAGTGGCTCCCGGATCAAAGTTAAAGACTTTAATTGAAGAAGTAGTTTCAAGTTCATTTGCAAAAATTTCAGCCAGACCTTTTAGACCAAATTTTGAAACCGAATATGCACCCCAAAAAGCTCTACCCACATTAGCAACTCCAGAAGAAGTAAAAATAATTCTAGGCATGGGTGAATTTTCAATAATTGATTTAAGTGTTTTTGTCAGAAGAAAGGGTGCTCTTAAATTAATATTAAGAACCTCATCCCATTTCGATAATTCGTAATCTTCCAGAGGAGTCATTGTTCCCAAAATTGCAGCATTGTGGATAATCCCATCTAAAGTATTAAATTCGCTAGAGATAGCTATGAAGATTTCATGCGCTGATTCATTATTGAGGTGAGAAAGGTCAGCCTCTAAAATCAAGTGTTTTTGAGAATCAAATGAATCGTCAAGCTGATCATATACCGCATCTAATTTAGATGAATTCTTTCCCAAGAGAATTATGTTCGAACCAAGTCTTGAAAACTCCTTAGCTAATACCCTACCAATCCCATCAGTTGCACCAGTTATCAGAATAGTCTTGCCAATTAAGTCCATTTATACTTGAGAAATTAACTCATATAATTCACTTGGATGATTGGCTCCAAGAACAGCTTGGTTATGATCACCTGGCTTGAGCGAATACCCAAAATAACAAGCAATAACATTTGTCCCAGCATTAATTCCTGCTTCAAGATCTTTTATATGATCGCCAATATAAATGCAATCAGCAGGCTGCATACCTAAATCTTTACAACCACGTAAAACACCCTCTGGATCTGGCTTAATGGTATCTAAATGATCAGGACATATCAGAGTTTTGCAATCTTTAAATGTATCCTCATTCATTAATATTGATTTCGCAAAACGCAAGGGTTTGTTGGTAACTATTCCATAAGGGATATTATCTTGTCCCAAAGATGTAAGCATTTCTCGAATTCCGTCAAATGCTCCTCCATGTTTTAGAAGGTTGGCTTCATATTCGTCCAATAGCTCTTCTCTCAAAGAAGCACATCTGTCGTCTGAAGTATCAATGTTAAATCCTAAGCTTGTAAGCTTCCAACTTCCATCAGACACATGACTTCTGATTATCTCTGGATCAAGTTTTGGTTGATTGTATCTTGAAAGTAAATTATCAAGACTAGCAATAAAATCTGGTGCTGAATCTAAAAGAGTGCCATCTAGATCAAATAAAACCCCTTTAGGCATTTTTAGATCCATGAATCATGTAGTTTACTCCAAGATCGTTATTTAAATTAGCAGTATGAAAAATGGGATTGTAAAACATCCCTTTGCTTTCAATTAATTTGATACCTGCGTCTCTCATGAACTTTTCAAGTTCTGACGGTTTGATAAATTTGCTCCACTCATGCGTACCTTTTGGCAAGATATTAAAAATATACTCGGCACCTAAAATCGCTGTTACAAAAGATCTTGGATTTCTATTTAAAGTGGATAAAAACATTTGGCCGTCTGGCTTTAAAAGATCGGAGCATGCCTTAATAAGTTGACCCGGGTCAGGGACATGTTCAATAACCTCCAAACAAGAAACTACATCATAAGATCCGCTCTCTTTTATTGCTAAATCTTCTGCTGTGATTAACCTATAATCTATATTAATTTCCATTTTTTTTGCATGCAGTTTAGCCACTTCTATATTAGCTTCGGTTACATCAATTGCAGTTACTTTTGCTCCCATAGCATTAAGAGCCTCTGCTAAAAGACCTCCACCACAACCTACATCAAGCACTTTTAAACCATTAATTAGTGATTTCTGATTGATGTAGTTTGCCCTTAGGGGATTTATGACATGCAGAGGTTTGAAATCACCCTTTGGATCCCACCATTTTTCAGCAATATCAGCAAATTTATTTACTTCATTTTGATCAATATTTTGAGTCATAAAAACTACTTCTTTAAAGTGGCAGATTAAATCATTGCATGCAAGAATAGACAAGTTTATTATTTTTTTTTTAAGGAAGCTAATACAAGATGTCCGATAATCGAGTTGCTATTGTTACCGGAGGTAGCAGAGGGGTTGGTGCAGCAACAGCAAAAATTCTTTCTCAAAATGGATGGAACGTAATCATAACTTGTAGCTCTTCAATCGAGCAGGCTAATTTAGTTGCAAAAAACTGCACTAGCAAAGCCTGTGAGGTTTTTGCAATGCAAGCTGATGTTGCAAAACATATGGACTGCATTGCAACAGTTGATCAAGCAGTTGAAAGATGGGGAAGAATTGATGCCGTGGTGAATAATGCAGGAACTACAAAATTTGTTTGGGATCATTCTGATTTGAATGGACTTGATGCCATGGATTTTCAAAAAATATATGGTGTTAATGTCATCGGGCCCTTTCAAATGGTGCAAGTGGCAAAAGATTATTTATTTAAAAGCGATAATCCTTGTGTTGTAAATGTATCCTCAATTGCGGGAATTAAAGGTATAGGAAGCTCAATGGCATATGCTGCTTCGAAAGGAGCCTTGAATACAATGACTTTATCTATGGCAAGAAATCTAGGGCCAATTAGAGTAAACGCTATTTGTCCAGGATTTATTGAGGGAGAGTGGCTTGAAAAAGGAATGGGAACCGAAATGTATGAAGCTGTAAAATCGCAAGTTAAAAGTACTACTCCGTTAAAAAAAACATGCACACCTGAATCTATTGCAGAGGTTATATTTAATTTAATCGAAACAAGCGAATTAATTACAGGCCAACTTTTAACCGTGGATGGCGGAGCAAGTCTGAATTTATAAAAATTTCTAGATTAAATGTAGCTTAACTACAAAATTTTTAATTTTGAAACTTAATTTGAAAAGGTTTTCTAACATATTGACAATAACCTCTAAATAATTTGCAATGTATTAAAAATATTTTTATATAAAATTTATGCATATAGTTGCTTTAAAATCTCCCGATTCTAGAGATCATCGCTCAGTCCTGCACCCTGAAACAGTTGGAAAAATAACTGCTTTAAAAGGAGCTACTATTTCATTTGAATCAGGTATTGGTCATGGCATCAATGTTTCAGATCAAACTTTTATTGATCTTGGGTTAAAAACAATCTCAAGAGATGAATGTCTTTCTCAAGGAGATCTGATTATTACACCTACCTCATTAACAATAGATGAGTCATCAAAATTAAAACCCGGATCAACTGTTCTTGGATTGCTTAATCCTTTTTTTGCTGGTGAAGAACTAAAAGCGCTTAATCAATCAAAAATAAATGCAGTTAGCATGGAATTTATACCAAGGATAACAAGAGCCCAGAAAATGGATGTTTTAAGTTCTCAAGCAAATCTTGCTGGTTATGCAGCAGTTCTTGAAGCTTCTAAATACTTGTCTTCTGCACTGCCGATGATGATGACAGCTGCCGGTACTCTCAAACCCGCTAAGGTGTTTGTAATTGGCGTAGGTGTAGCAGGTTTGCAAGCAATCGCAACTGCTAAAAGATTAGGTGCAAGGGTTGAGGCTTTTGATACGCGTGATGTTGTTGAGGAGCAAGTTAAATCACTTGGTGCAAAATTTGTGAAGATTGATTTAGGTGATACAGGTCAAACAGATCAGGGCTATGCTAAAGAGCTAACTCCAGAGCAAATTGCCAAACAAAAAGATCTACAAAGCCAAGTGTGTGAGAGATCAGATATAGTTATTACTACAGCTCAAATTTTTGGAAGACCTGCACCAAAAATAATTGATGAAAGTACAATAAAAAAAATGAAGCCAGGAAGTGTCATTCTTGACATGGCTGTTGAGACTGGAGGTAACGTTGAAGGATCAGTGATTGATGAAGTGGTTGATATCAACGGCGTTAAGGTCGTTGGTGTGTCTTACTTAGCTTCTAGGGTTTCAAGCCATGCTTCATTTGCATTATCAAATAATATAATTAATTGGCTGATTGATTTTTATAACGAGGAATCCTCAAAAATTAATTTTGATTTTGAAGATGAGGTGATTCAAAGCAGCGTGCTTGCCTTTGAAGGAAAGATAATGAATGAGAGGTTTGTATAATGGAGATATATGTTTTATTAGGTTTTGTTTTATTACTTTCAATCTTTTTAGGTCTTGAACTCATCTCAAAAGTTCCAAGTACACTCCATACTCCCTTAATGTCCGGAGCTAATGCTATCTCTGGAATCGCTTTAGTGGGTGCATTGATGCTTTCGAGTGCAGGTCAAATGCAAGACATATTAGCCTTTGGTGCGATTTTGTTTGCTTCTATAAATGTTTTTGGCGGTTATCTTGTAACAAATAGAATGTTAAGCATGTTCAAAAAGAAATAAATTATGGAAAATTTTGCCAATATCCAAGTTATTCAAAATATTATTTATATCATCTCTTCTGTGATGTTTATTCTTGGAATAAAAATGCTTGGAAAAGAGGCCACTGCGGTAAAAGGAAATTATTTATCTGCTTTAGCAATGTTTAGTGCCGTTGCTGTAACTTGTTTAAGTCTCAATATAGATTTAAAAATAATATTGGCTGGAATTTTATTAGGTGCACTCATAGGTTCTGTAATTGCTATAAAAGTTAAAATGACAGCCATACCAGAAATGGTTGCACTATTTAATGGTTTTGGTGGCTTGGCAACATTTTTAATTGCTTGGTCACAATTCAATGAGCCCGATAATTCAGTGTTTCAGCATGTTTTGGTCATGCTGACAATTTATATTGGAGGCATTACTTTTTCAGGATCTTTAATAGCTTATGGCAAGCTTTCTGAAAAGTTAAAACTAGGAAAGGGTTCAATAATCACAAATGTTTTTATATCTTTCTTTTATTTAAGCATGCCTGCTTTAATATATGTGTTAGTCGAGCCTTCATTATCTGAATTCATTCCTCAAATACCATCTTATTTTTCTATCTTTTTAGTTCTTACACTGATGGCTGGTATTGGTTTTGTGATGCCCATCGGAGGGGGAGATATGCCTGTTGTCATTTCTTTGCTTAATTCACTCTCAGGTATTGCCGCAGCTTTTGCAGGACTTTTATTGCTAAATAACGTGCTAATTGTTGCTGGGTCTTTGGTTGGAGCTAGCGGATTGATTCTTACAATTATCATGGCTAAGGCCATGAATAGAACAATTACAAATATTTTGTTTGTCGGATATGCATCCTCAAGTCAAGCAGCATCCTCTGAAGAGCAGGGTGAGGTTAAACCAATTACTTCTGATGATGCATATCTTATTCTTGAAAATGCATCTAGTGTCTTGGTAGTTCCTGGATATGGTATGGCAGTTGCTCAAGCTCAACATGTTGTAAGGGAAATGGGAGAGTTGTTAGAAGAAAATGGCACAGAAGTAAAATATGGTATTCACCCAGTTGCTGGTCGAATGCCTGGTCACATGAATGTTCTTCTTGCTGAAGCAAATGTTTCATATGATTTGCTTGCAGAGCCTGAAGATGTAAATCCCTCTATGGATACAATAGATGTTGCTATAGTTATTGGAGCCAATGATGTTGTAAATCCTTCAGCGACTGAAGAAGAAGGAAGCCCGATATACGGGATGCCAATTATAGAGGTGCATAATGCGAAAACAGTTTTTGTTTTAAAAAGATCAATGTCCTCTGGTTTTGCTGGAGTTCAAAATCCTTTATTTTTTAGAGAAAATACTAGAATGTTATTTGGTGATGCGAAGGAATCGATTGGCCAAATCGTTGCAGAATTTAAAGACTAAATCCTACCTGAAGTATGTTAAAATAAGGCCTTGATTAGGGGAGTTTTTCGTAGGTAAAAAACACTACTTTTTAGAGTTAAAAAATGTCTGATTTTGCTAAACAAATCTTACCGATAAACATTGAAGATGAGCTGAAAAATTCATATTTGAGCTATGCAATGAGTGTCATACATGGAAGAGCGCTTCCAGATGTAAGAGACGGCCTTAAACCAGTGCACAGAAGGATCTTGTATGCACAGCATATTTTAAGGAATACATATCGACAACCATACAAAAAATCAGCACGAGTTGTTGGAGATGTAATAGGTAAATATCATCCTCACGGCGATTCAGCAGTATACGAAGCAATGGTAAGAATGGCGCAAGACTTTTCTATGAGATATACCTTGGTTGAAGGTCAAGGTAATTTTGGTTCAATAGATGGAGATTCTCCAGCTGCCATGCGTTATACCGAAGTTAGAATGGCAAAAATCACCGACATGATTCTCAATGACATCGAGAAAGAAACAGTAAGTTACTCTCCTAATTATGATGGGACGGAGCAAATCCCTGACGTGATGCCTACTCGAATACCGGCACTGCTTGTAAATGGCTCATCAGGCATTGCAGTTGGCATGGCAACTAATGTCCCGCCTCATAATCTAACAGAGGTTTTAAATGGTTGCTTACTTTTATTAGATAAACCTCAAGCTAGCATCGATGAAATTATTCAAATAATTACTGGTCCTGATTTTCCAACGGGTGGAACAATTGACGGAAGAATTGGTATCTATGAGGGCTATAAAACTGGAAGAGGTATTATTCATGTTCGAGCTAAAACCTCTTTAGAGGAGGATAAATCTGGAAAAAGCTCCTTAATAATTAATGAAATTCCATACATGGTTAATAAAGCAAAGATGCTTGAAAGAATTGCTGAGTTGGTTAAAGAAAAGAAAATTGATGGCATAAGTGAAATTAGAGATGAGTCTGATAAAGATGGTCTCAGGGTCGTCATTGAAGTTAAGCGAGGAGAATCGGTAGAAGTTTTAGAGAACAACTTGTTTTCTCAGTCACAATTAGAGCAATCATTTGGTATTAACTTTACTGTTCTTGTTGATGGCCAACCACGGGTATTAAATATAAAGGAGATCCTGCAAGAATTTATTAAACATCGAAAAGATGTTGTCATCAAACGAACAAAATTTGATTTAAGAAAAGCTAAAGAAAGAGGACATATTGTTGAGGGATTAATGGTTGCTATTGCAAACATTGACGAAATTATCAAAATAATTAAGAAATCAAAAGATACTAAGATTGCTGCAAATGTTTTATGCAAGAAATCTTGGAAAGCCGGTCCTATTGCCTCAATTCTTAAAAAAGCTGGTAAGGATGCTTGCAGGCCAAAAGGCCTTTCTTCAAATTATGGTTTAAAAGGTAAAAATTATAAATTGTCACCAGATCAAGCTAAGTCTATTCTTGAATTAAGACTTGGAAGGTTAACTGGTTTAGAGCAAGACAATCTCTCCAATGAGTTCAATGAAATTTTAGAAGTTGTTTTAGAGCTTCAAAAAATTCTTGACGATAAAGAAACTCTCCTCCAATTAATTAAAGATGAGTTAATTGATGTTAGAGAAAACTTTGGCGATGAAAGAAGAACAGATATCAATGACACTCGTCATGATATTTCAAATGAAGATTTAATTCCCGAAGAGACTCGTGTCTTAACTTTATCAAGAAGCGGCTACGCAAAAACTCAGCCACTTGACGAATATAGAGAGCAACGCAGGGGTGGTGTAGGAAAAGCCGGGGCATCAGTCAAAGAAGAAGATCTTATTCAAAATCTCTATGTATTGAGTTCTCACAGTCAACTTCTTTGTTTTACAACAAAGGGGAAAGTTTTCTGGTTAAAAGTTTATGAAATTCCAGTAGCAAGCAGAACATCTAAAGGAAGACCATTAGTGAATATGCTCAAATTAGACGATGATGAAACAGTCACTCAAATTTTACCAGTGGATGAATTTTCCCAGGAAAAATTTATATTTATGGCAACTCGAAATGGGGTAGTAAAGAAAACAAACTTAAATTTATTCCACAAAAAATATAAGTCCGGAATAAAAGCAATACGACTTGATGACGACGATAAACTAGTTGGGACTGCAATAACAAACGGAAAAAATGATATTTTACTATCGTCATATTCAGGAAAATTAATAAGGTTTCATGAATCTAAAGTTCGTCCTATGGGCAGAACCGCAAGAGGTGTAAAAGGCATTACTTTAAAAGATGGAATGAAAGTAATCTCCTTGATGATTGGTGATCAATCTAAAACAATTTTATGTTTATCTGAGAATGGTTTTGGTAAAAGGACAAGGCTTGAGGACTTTCCTTTATATAACAGAGGGGGTCAAGGCGTAATTGCATTAAAGACCAGCGAAAGAAATGGGAATATGGTATCTGCCATTTCTGTAGATGAAGACGATGGAATAATGTTAATCAGCGATAAAGGTACTCTAATTAGAACATCAGTAAGTCAAATCCCTACATTAGGCAGAAATACTCAAGGAGTTAAAGTTATAACACCAAAAGATGGCGAGAAATTAATTGAAGGCGTCAGAATTCCTCCAGAAGAAGAAGAGGGATAATGAGAAAATGGAATTTTTCGGCAGGTCCCGCAGCTATACCTGAAGAAGTTTTACAAGAAGCTCAAGCAGAAATGCTTGAATGGAAAACCTTGGGCATGTCAGTTATGGAAATGAGCCATAGATCTCCTGCATATATAGAAATAGCAAATAAAGCCAGACAAGATTTTATAGATTTATTAAAAATTCCTGAGAATTATCAAGTACTTTTTCTTCAAGGAGGAGCAACATTACAGTTTTCCATGGTTCCTATGAACTTTGGCTCAAAATCAATAGCTGATTATGTTTTATCTGGAAGTTGGTCAAAAAAAGCTATACATGAGGCTTCTAAAATAGTTGATGTAAATGTTGTTTGTAGCTCTGAGTCTTCAAATTTTAATAATGTTCCTGATGAGAGTAGTTGGAATCAATCAGAAAATGCAGCTTATTTACATTATGTAGCAAATGAGACAATTCAAGGAAATGCATTACATCTTCCACCTAGTTCAAATACACCATTGATATCTGATATGTCATCAGTAATATTGAGTGAGCCAATTGACATCTCAAAGTTTTCAATGATTTATGCAGGAGCTCAAAAGAACATAGGTCCAGCCGGACTAACCATTTGTATTATTAAAAATGAATTTTTGAAAACTGCTTCAGCCGACCTGCCAGAAATGCTTCAATATTTAAAACATGCCGACGCAAATTCTATGTTTAATACTCCACCCACTTTTGCTTGGTATTTATCAGGCAAAGTTTTTGCATGGCTAAAGGATCAAGGTGGTTTAGATTACATGGGAGAAATTAATAAGCTAAAGGCTCAAAAATTATATGATTTTATTGATAATTCAAATATATATTTTAATACTATCAATAAAGAAAATCGATCTATCATGAATGTAACTTTTCTATTAAAAAATTCTGATTTAAATGCTGAATTCTTGCATGATGCGGAAAATGCAGGTTTACTTAACTTAAAAGGACATAGATCGGTTGGCGGGATGCGAGCAAGTATTTATAATGCAACCCCAATTGAGGCGGTTGATGCATTGATAAATTTCATGGGAGATTTTCAATCTAAGCATGGATAAAGTTGTGAATAAAAATAAAATTAAACCTTTCAGGCAAAAAATTGATATCTTAGATCATCAAATTCTTAAGCTCATTCAAAAAAGAGGCTTGTTAGCTCAAAAGATTGGCAAGTTGAAAAGTTTATCTAACTCGGATGCTTCATTTTATAAGCCAAATAGAGAGGCAGAGATCATTAGAAATTTATGCAAGGTAAATAAGGGACCAATTTCTGAGAAAAAAATACAACATATTTTTAAAGAAATTATCTCATCTTGTCTCTCCTTAGAAGAGGAACTATCAATTGCTTATCTTGGTCCTGAGGGAACTCATTCAGAAGGAGCTGTAATTCAACATTTTGGCTCTTTTCCAACCAGATCTCCAAGAGGAACCATCGAGGACGTATTTCATCAAGTAAGAACGGGCTCTGTAAATTTTGGTGTCGTACCTGTAGAAAATTCTTCTGAGGGAGTAGTAAACGCTACCTTAAACTCTTTAGCTGATGAAGAGATTCGGATTTGTGGCGAATGCTTTCTACCAATTCATCATCAACTTGCTTCCTCAAGAAAATTTAAATTGAGTGATGCCAAAATTATCGCATCGCATCCTCAAGCTCTCGGACAATGTAGCAAGTGGTTGGATGCGAACTTACCAAATGCAAAAAGAGAGATAACATCAAGTACTGCCGAAGCTGCTAAACTTTCAAAAACCCAGCCCAAAACTTTATGTATTGTCAGCTCTATGGCAATTGATAAATATAAGCTAAATTTGTATCAAAAAAATATTGAAGATTCCTCGGGCAATAACACGAGATTTTTAATTATAGGGAATATCGAAGTTGGACAAACTAATAAAGATAAAACTTCTTTTTTAATTCAAACAGATAACCAGCCTGGGGCTCTTTTAAAAATTCTCGAACCCTTTAATAAAAGAAAAATTAACTTAGAGAGAATTGAGACAAGACCGTCTAGGGAATCACTAAATGCACATAATTTTTTTATTGATAGTAGCGGTCATTGCAAAGATACAAATCTCAAGCAAGTTATAGGTAGCCTTAAGAAATTAGGAGCATCTGTTCGTGTTCTCGGCTCATATCCTTCCGGCTCATGAGTTCAGATATCCTCAGTAATCTTAATTCGGGAATTAAGGATCTTCATCCATATGAACCAGGCCGATCAATTGATGAGGTTGTTGCTGAATTTGAGCTTGATGAAGTAGTTAAGTTAGCAAGTAATGAAAATCCTCTAGGGGCATCTCCGAAAGCCCTATCCGCATTGGCAGAGATGAAAAATGATTTGCATTTATATCCAGACGGAAATGGTTTAAACCTTAAAAAAGAGATTGCTAATCATGAGAATGTTTCCATTGATAATATAGTTATTGGAAATGGTTCCAATGAAATTTTAGAACTAGCTGCAAGGGCTTTTCTTAATCCTGGCTCGTCATCAATTGCTTCAAAACATGCATTTGCGGTTTATAAAATTGTTACTCAATCTTCAGGGGCATCATTAATTGAAATTCCTACGTCTAATTGGGGTCATGATTTAGATTCTTTTGCAAATCACTTAGAGCAAAATACAAAAGTAATATTTATTGCTAATCCAAATAATCCAACTGGCACATACAATAGTCATGAAGAAGTTCATACATTGCTCAAAAAAGTCCCTTCGTCAGTCTTGGTTGTTCTAGATTGTGCATATTTTGAATATGTCACTAAACCAGATTATGTAAAACCGATTGATCTATTAAAAAAATTCGATAACTTACTAATTACTAAATCATTTTCTAAAATACATGGTTTGGCTAGCATAAGAGTTGGATATGGCATTGCTAGCACTTCTATGATTGAAGTGCTAAATCGTATAAGGCAGCCTTTTAATGTAAACGCTATTGCACAAGCTATGGCTTCGATAGCGATTAATGACAAAGAGCACATTGAGCAAAGTGTTGAACTTAATTCTAAACAATATGAATTTTTATCGAACAAATTATCTAGACTTGGCCTAACGTGTATTCCATCGGTCGGAAATTTTATTTCCTTTAAAGGTGACTTTATTGGTAAAGAACTATTTTACAGCTTGATGAAAAAAGGAATCATAGTAAGACCAATAGACTTATACGAAATGAGAGATTTCATTAGAGTAACGATTGGAACCGAGGACGAAAATTTAAAATTTCTTAATGCAATAGAAGAGCTCTTATGAAAATTGTTATTATCGGCTTGGGTTTAATTGGTGGATCAATAGCAAAAGGGCTATCAGCTTCAAAAGAATTTGAAGTTCTAGGATTTGATATTGATCAAAGAAGTATTAAAAATGCAAAAGATAATTCATCAATTGACGGATCAATAAATGCTATTGAAGATTTAAGAAACATCGAATATGAAGATTCTTTAATTATTATTTCGGCTCCCCCAAGCGAAACAGTTGAAATTCTTCAATCCTTAGATTTTTTATTTAATTCTTCAATCACCATTACAGACACGACAAGCACTAAAAGCTCTTTAAATGAAACCTTACAAGGATTAAATTTTCCTACTAACATTGTTTTTTCGCACCCGGTAGCAGGCTCACATCTCTCAGGAGAACAAAATTCAGTTGCTAGCCTTTTCGAAGGAAAATCAACCATCTTGTCTTACCATCCATCTGCAACATCAAAGCACGTAAATCGAGTGAAGGATTTGTGGCAGTCGCTTGGGTCTAAAGTTACGGTTTTGGATGCTGAGTTACATGATCAGATTTTTGCGTACACTAGTCATCTTCCACATGTTGTTGCATATGCATTATTAAATACTCTCAAGGAGCTTGATCAAGATAATCTTAGGCTTTTCTCTGGAGGCGGTCTTGGAGAGTTTCTTAGATTGGTATCGTCATCTCCGAAAATGTGGGCAGACATTTTTTCTATTAATGATAAGAACATATCCATTGCGATTGATGAGTTAATTAAAAGCCTAAGTTTGCTAAAGGATCAAATTGCAAAAAATCCCCAGATTCTCAGGAATTTTCTGATTGAACTTAAAAATTTTAAGGAATCAAACTATTGAATTTAACAACTTCAACTGATAGTAAAATTCTTGGAAAAGTTCAATGTCCAGGTGATAAATCTATTTCACAAAGAGTCCTAATGATTGGAGCTTTCATGAATCAAGATATGATTATTGATGGCTTTTTACATGGAGAAGATCCACTTTCTACCATGAGCGCACTTAATCAAATTGGCGCAGATATCTCAGTTGATGAAAATGATCGAGTTCACCTTCGTAAAAGAGTTCAAAATTTTCATAATTGCAAAAATGCACTTGATTTTGGTAATTCTGGCACTGGTTTACGTCTCATGCTTGGTATGGCAGCAGGCTTGAGTTTAAAAGTTTCTTTTTGTGGTGATGAATCTTTATCTTCTCGGCCGATGCAGAGGGTTATAAATCCATTAACTGAAATGGGCGCTAATATAAAATCATCAAAAGGTAAGTTGCCTATTTCAATATTACCCTCCGAATTTAAAACTCAATATTCTTATGAGCTTCCAGTTGCTAGTGCACAAGTGAAGTCCAGCATCTTGTTGGCTGGCTTGGCCGCAGGAACAAACATTGAAATTATTGAGCCCATTCAGACTAGAGATCATACAGAAAGAATGCTCAAAAACTTTGGAGCAAATTTAGAAATCACATCTGAGGATGATAAAAATATTATCAAACTTGCCTCATCTAATAATTTACATGCAAAAAATTATAATGTGGTTGGCGATATTTCCTCAGCAGCCTTTTTAATAGTTGCTGCTTTAATAAGTGATTCGCCAGGATTAGAAATTACAAATGTGGGCATGAATCCATCAAGAACTGGAATACTTCAAGTGTTGAAAAAAATGGGTGCAAACATCGAAATCAAGAATCAGAGATCAGACTCAGGGGAACCTTGTGCCGATCTTTTTGTAAAGAGATCTCAATTAAAGGGAATAGAACTTTCTGGAGAAATCATCCCAAACATTATTGATGAAATTCCAATTATTTCTGTTGCAGCTGCATTTGCAGATGGAAAAACATCGATTAGAGATGCAAAAGAATTAAGGGTAAAAGAGTCAGATAGGCTAAAGGCTGTTTCAGAGGGTTTTTCTGCATTAGGCATCATGCACGAAAATTTTGAAGACGGTATGAGTATTCAAGGAACAACAAATAAACTTAAAATTGATAATTCAATTTCCATAGAGTCCTACGAAGACCACAGGATAGCTATGAGCTTTCTAATCGCTGGCATTAATTGTTCCAAACCAATAACTGTGAAGAATTGTGAAAATATTTTTACATCATTTCCTAATTTTATTAAGCTAATCTCTTCCATAGGATATGAGCTTAAAAAATAACAATATCATTACTATTGATGGTCCCTCTGCCTCTGGCAAGGGCTCGCTTGCAAAAGCGTTAGCAAAAGAACTCCATTTTATTTTGCTTGATAGTGGTTTGCTATACCGAGCATATTCATACTGTTTTGATCTCAGTAAAAATCATTCTGGAGCTAAAGATTTTTTTTCTAATTTAAATATAAAGAGCATCGAGCACGAGATGCATGTATTTGATAATGAAAAAGATATTACTTCAATTCTTAGACAGGAAAATATGGCAAAATCAGCTTCTGCGCTTAGCGGTTTAAAAGAAACTAGAGATAATTTAATAAGCTTTCAAAGAAATTTGGCAAGTGATCATGGATTAGTCGCAGATGGCAGGGACATGGGCACTGTTGTTTTTCCTGATGCAGGTACTAAGATTTTTTTAGTTGCTGATGTCGAAATACGGGCCAAAAGGAGGTTTCTAGAGTTGCAGAATGCTGGACAAGAAGTTAATATGCGCGATCTAATTGACGATATTAGATTGCGAGATGAGGCGGACAAAATTAGAGAAATATCCCCCTTGATGCCAGCAGATGATTCAATTGAAGTGAATTCATCAAATCTAACTCCTCATGAGGTATTAAAAATAGTTTTAAAAATTTACAAAGAGAAAATAAAGGAAGTATAAAAAATATGTCAGAAAACTTTGCTGCACTGTTAGATGAAAGTCTAAGCACGCTTGAAATGCAACCCGGCTCAATCGTCACTGGAGTTGTCTTAGATGTCGATAAAGAATGGGTAACCGTTCATGTTGGATTGAAGTCAGAGGGAGTCATTTCCTTAGATGAATTTAGGAATAATGATGGATCGATTGAAATTGCATCTGGAGATGAGGTCCAAGTTGCTTTAGAGGCAGTTGAAGATGGTTATGGGGAAACTAGAATTTCTCGCGAAAAGGCAAGAAAGATTGCTACTTGGAAAAAGCTTGAAGAAGCGTTGGAAACGGGTGAATTTGTTGAGGGAAAAGTTCTTACAAGAGTTAAGGGTGGTTTTTCTGTTGAAGTAGATGTTGTTAAAGCGTTTTTGCCTGGATCTCTTGTAGATATCAGGCCTGTAAAAGAAGCTCCAGAGCTTGAGAACACTGTTCAAGAATTTAAAGTGATCAAGCTTGATTACAAAAGAAACAATGTTGTTCTTTCAAGAAAAGCAGTGTTAGAGAAAATCAATTCAGCTGAAAAAGTTGAATTATTAAAAAATCTTGATGAAGGTCAAATTGTCAAAGGAGTAGTTAAAAATTTAACTGACTATGGAGCCTTTGTTGATCTAGGCGGTCTAGATGGCCTTTTGCATATAACTGATATCTCATGGTCAAGGGTCACTAATCCATCTGAGGTTTTAAGTCTTGGTGAAGAAATCGATGTAAAAATTTTAAGTTTTGATAAAGAAAAGCTCCGCGTTTCACTGGGCCTTAAGCAAATCCAAAACGATCCCTGGGAAACAATTGAAGGCAAGTATTCCGTTGGCGGCGTTTATGAAGCTACTGTCTCAAACTTAACAGATTATGGGTGTTTTGCTGAGCTTGAACAAGGCGTTGAAGGATTGATACATTTATCAGAACTAGATTGGACTAATAAAAACATTCACCCATCAAAGGTTGTTGATCTAGAAGAAAAAATTAAAGTTATGGTTTTAGAAATTGACCATGATAAGAGAAGAATCTCTCTTGGTCTAAAACAGACGAAGCCCAACCCATGGACAGAGTTTGCCAATAAGTATGGATTGGGCGATGCTGTTGAAGGTAATATTAAATCTGTAACTGATTTTGGTATTTTTGTTGGATTAGAGGGGGATATAGATGGTCTTATCCATCTATCTGATATTACTGAAGATGAGAATCCTGCTGAAGTAATGGGGAATTACAAGAAGGGTGATAAGCTCTCTTGTATTATTTTTGGGATTGATGCCG
>CEQY01152824.1_pt1 | contig 24215 bp, 17 predicted proteins | sample 361391 | NCBI WGS metagenome assembly CEQY01 (sample SAMEA2621075, study PRJEB7988) | marine metagenome | isolation source: saline water (ENVO:00002010), including | reverse complement strand
TTGGTCAAAATGCTGAACTTGAATCTATGATTGAAGCAAAAGCTAAAGACTTCAACATTACAGTTGATAATGCAAAAGGTCTTCTTAAAGCTCTTCACGGAAGTGCTCTAGAAGCCAACGGAATTAACTTATAATTTAAGACAATAATTCTAAGTAAAACAGGCCTCCCTACGGGGAGGCTTTTTTTATGACAGAATTGATTTCATTTTTAAGAGATGACTGATTTTTATCAAAGGCAAATAAATAAGTCATCGTATACTCATCTTCAGATTTTTCTATTGATTTCAAAACTTCAACATTAGGGTTAAGTTTAAAAGGCTGCTTTAGGTCTTTGAAGTTATTTTTTTCAATCACCTTCTCTAAGTTTTGCATTTGCTCATTCTTAATGGCCAATTCAATCTTTTTATTTTGGTAGAAATAGAACTTGAAATCTTTTTGAAGTTTCACAAAAAGATCTTCATAGCTTTTATTCAATTCTTTAAAATAATTCGCCTCAACAAAAACGGTGTGTTTAAGCTGGAGACCAAAATAGGTATGAATTTTTTGAAAGTGAATTTCTTTTTTTCTAATCACTTGTAACATCTCTTTTTCAGCAGCTGAGAGTTTCTTAGAGAGTTTTTCCGCTCTAAGCCCTAGATCAAATACCTGTCCTAGTGATGTCATAAAATTTTGAATATGCTCTCGAGAAGGAACACTTTTTAAACTAAAGGTGATGGTCTCAATATCTTTTTCTCCCTCGCGCTTGAGAAGAAAAGCCAAATTAGTAGGATAAACCAGTCCAGCGAGTTTTTTTAAGTTATTTTCGTCAATAAAGTGGACTGGTAGATGAGGGTTAAAGTTTTCTATGGGAAAGCCCTGAGTTTGTGAGTGTTTGCTAATTTTACTAAAGTGCTCGAGAAGTGGTGAGATCTTATCTCGTAATCTATCAAACACCCTATCTCTATAATTAAGCATATCCCCTTTCGTTCTAATCTTAATTCTTTTAGCAGGTTTATGTTCGTATTTTAGATAACGAGTATAGAAGTTTACTCCCAGTCCCTTGGAAGCAAAAGCAGAAGAAAAGTTGATTAACAACAAACTAGCGATTAAAATGATTTTCATAGCTTAAGTATAAATGATTAGCTAAATAAAACAAACTGAGATTAGTCGACTAAAACACAAGGTAATATGAAATTCTCTGCTCCACTTAAAAAAGCAAAAATACTCAAAAGATACAAACGATTTCTTAGTGATTTAGTTTTTGAGGGGGAAGAAATTTGTGCTCATGTCCCTAATACAGGCAGTATGACAACTTGCTGGGCTGAGAACTGGGACGTCTATATTTCAAAGTCCGATAACCCTAAAAGAAAGCTCAAATACACTCTTGAACTAACAGATAATGGGGAGTCTCTCATTTGCGTGAACACCTCCCTGACCAATAAAATCGTGGCTGAAGCCTTGGAAGAGCGCACCATCAAAGAATTGCCAGCATATGAAGAAGTAAAATCAGAGGTCAAAGTCCATGACTCTAGATTAGACTTTATGCTGACTACTACTGAAGATAAAAAGATTTATATAGAAGTGAAAAATGTGACTCTCAAAGGCCATGATGGCTATGCTCTCTTTCCCGATGCTGTTTCCACCAGAGGACAAAAGCATCTTAAGGATCTCATCAAATTGAAACAAGAGGGACACAATGCTGTTATGCTTTACGTTATTAACCGAGAGGATGTTGAGCGATTTGCTCCGGCCGAAGACATCGATTCAGAATACTCTCAGCTGCTAAAAGAAGCTTCAAAACAAGGTGTTCAAGTGCTGGCCTATCAATGTAAATTATCCCCTGAAGAAATAGTTCTTCACAGACCCCTACCGATAGAATTATGAAAATAAGTGACTACATACTTCAATATGATGAACTGGCCAAGGCCCAGGAAATAGTTTTTTTTGGAGGCAGTTTTAATCCCTGGCATGAAGGGCACACCAGTTGCATCAGGTTATTACCAGCTGATCTTCCCATCGTCATTGTTCCGGATCACAACCCCTTTAAAAAACTCACTAAGACCCATGAAAAGCTCACAAGCCCTGCTCAGATTGTAAAGCAAATCCAGTTTCTCAATAGAAATATCTTTATCTACGATGGCTTTTTTATTCGAGAAGAAAAAAATCCTACAAATGTTTGGATCAACGAACTTAAGCTTCACCTACCTATGACTAAAATATCCTTTCTCGTGGGCTATGACACCTTTATGGCCATGCCCAAATGGATCAATATCGAGAAGCTTCTGAAAGACTTAGATTGCTTGTATGTGGCTTCAAGACTAGAAAATGATCAGCACCATTCCGAAGATGCCCAACAGCTCTACCCTGCTGAAAATAAGCTCGAGATTAAATTTTTAGGACATCATAATTTTGAACATCTCAGTTCTACTGAGTTAAGAAAAAGCTAGAGGTCTTTGTGACCCCTAGCTTGAGAGTTATCTTATAGAAAGACTAAAAGCTCTAATTGTTCTGCATAATAATTAAGTAGTTCCTCATTAAGCTTACCATCAACAAAGTCACCTAATTGACCAACAGGCATCTCATAGAGTTTGCGCTCATTTTCATTAAGAGGATTTTTCGGTTTAGTCATAATCTCTTCTTTAAGTTGTGCAATCGGTAACATAGCTTCCGGTCCTTGCTTATATAGTTTATAAGCAAGTGGTCCAATTTCTGGTCCAAACGTTTTGACAAACACCGCTTCAGAGAAGTTAGGGTTATTTAACATCACTGAATGCAAGTTCGCTGGAGTTTTAAAGAAAGCCGCTTGTTCTGGAGTTAAACCTTCTGGCACTTCAGGATCAGTTCTTCTTTTAAAGACAGCTGCAATCAATTCATTATCTTCCATTTGTGCCATAGTGATAGTGTTATGGATCGTGCTGATCATATTATAGGCAAGAGCGTTCTCCGGCTTGGCCACATAAGTATAATCATCACTATCTAAGTATTGATACTTTGGATTTCTATCATTTTCTGCAATATACCCTGACTCAGCTTTTACAGAAATTAATTGGAGTTGATCCACAGCTTTTTCACGGACTTCATGGTTAAAGTTAAAACCAAGTTTTAAGACTTGTTTGTTTAACAATTCTGTCAGTCTCGTATTACCATTTCTAGTAAGTCCAAGTCGATCTTTAAACCACCAAAAAGCATCTTCAACTTGGTCAACCATCTCACCTCTACCTAATACGTAAGGAATTTGAAATGTGTTTCCTTCATTGGTTTGAAAAGCATTAGGATCAGCAAGTGGAACACCCATCATTAAATGACCGATCAAGTTATAAACTTTTTCTTGAACAAAACCAATGTCAACTAAGGCCATATGGTTTCTATCTGTAGAACGATTACCCCAGCGACGCTTAAAGAGTTGCTTAAAGGCTACCATTTTATCCACCCACACTCCTTGTACTGCTCTATCAGTGACGTATTTAAAGTTAGGGTCAGTATCTTTGAAACCATTGAGAAATTTTCCGTTCTCACCTACAACAATATAAGGTGATTTGACTTCATCACGCTCCCCTTGACTCACTAAAGCTTCTTTAAGTCCTTCATCAAAACAAGACATAGGTACGTAGTCTAAGTCGTACTTAACCATATCATAAAGTGATTTTAATGGAGCTAACTTACGCACAACATTTGGCTTATCAGTGGTTGCCAGAGCACATTGATGATCCGGAGTTTTAATAACACCCACCAAAAAGTCTGATGCAATTTCGACAGCTTTTCTTCTATCTTCAATCATCTCACAGTTCTTTGAACCTAAGATTTTTAGAATATCAAGTGTCGCTTCATTACACCCTTGCTCCATCAAACTTGGATTAAAAAAGCCTGCAAATGTTTCATAGTCTTCTAGAACATCACGGATAAAGCCAAACTCATTATTTCGAGCAAAATAATAACCCACAATATCATAAGCATTAAAGTCTAATCTACCGTTTCTTAGGTTTCTATATCTATAATACTGCTCGTAGCGTTGGATTTTATGTTTAACGATCTCAACTAAGCTCGAACCTTCATCATGTCTATTACAACGAGTACTTAGTCCTGCGTTTTCATCAGTACAAAACATATAGTCTTTGAGTTGGTTTTTCTCAGCGGCATCTTCGATAGCCTTGGCCTCTTGAATTTTAGAGGAATTGGCCATAAACATATCTGCTGTAAGGTTAGGATTTTCCTGTTTTTTCTGAATATACTCAGCTCTCGCCTCTTGTCTAAGCTCACTCGCACGCTCAAGTTCAGATTCTACTGCGCTTTGACGCTCTTTTTGCATGTCATAGACAGAGAGACTCACCTTTCGTGATTTACCAAGAGCATCTTTTTCAACTCTATAAGTTTTTACAAACTCACCGGTATTGAGTTCAATTTCTCTTTTATAAGCAAATCTAAGTGCTGCGACATCATACTTTCCCAGCACTGGAAGTTGGTTAAAATCAGAGTAAGCATAGTCCATCATTGAGGTATAAGCTGGTGGAGACGCAAGTCCCATCGCCTTAGCTTCTTCTTCTGTATAGTAGTTATCCTTATCAAATGAAGCGATGAAATTATGTCTCAGCCCCATATTATGTCCTAACTCATGGATGAAAGTACCAATATAAGAATGATAAAGAATAATATCTCTAACCTCATCTTTTTGATTAGAGGTGAGTTCATCCCATCTTTTAAGAGTTTTACCATCTTCTTTAAAAATACCATCTACTTCTAAAAGTTCAGGGTGAATAATTTTAACCGTATTAGCAATGGGAAAAAACTCTGGTTGATGCTTATGTGCTAGATGAATTTGTCCTTGCTCTTTTTCTCTTTTAAATTCTTCTACTTCTAGAACATCAAGACCTTCATGATCGCCATCAAGGAGCTGACCGTACTCTTTAATAAAATCTCTTTTGCGCAAGAGGTTTTGCTCCATCATCTTTTCTAATCGGCTGTGAGGAATGTCTATCGCTCGTTCAAGCTCACGTCTATACTCACGAGCTTCAGCTTCATCTCTCGATACATCCTTGGCCACTTCTATTTTTGCCTCTGCCACATTGGCTGCATTAGAACTCTCCTCAGCATCAACATGAGTCATCTCAGCAGGTAGCATATCGCTGATGAGCTTCTGCGGAAGACCTTCAAAAATCTTAGGGTCAACTTTGATCTCTCCAGTTATAGATTTACCTTTCTTCTGGCTTCTTTCTTCAGAAATATCCACTGCCGCTTCATAGGTATGTCTTACAATTTTAGTTAAAACACCTCCATACATATTTGTATGGGCCTTAAGAATTTCTCCGGTATAAGGGTTTTTAACAGAAGGGCCATATCCAAGAAGTCCACTGGCTAGAGGATCATCGATAAGAACAATTTGATTATAACGAAGATCACCGGCGCTTATATTGTCATTAGGTCCCTGTTCTTTCAGAACAATTTTAAAAGGAACATCTGCAGCAGCAAGACCTTTATTAAAGATTCTAACTCCATCAAAAGTCGCTCTTTTAAACAGACTATTTTTAGGTTTATTAAATTCCTTAGATAAGTAGTAAACTAGCTCACCATTGGGTTGATTGGGATTGAATCTATTGACTAAATAAGTATCATCCGTTCTGGCATGATCCATATCATCAGTAAGTTTTGAGTTTTTCGTTTTAAAGAAACCAAAGACATCTTGGTCTTTGATTGGATAATCAATAGGCTCATAATCAGGACTGGCCAACTTATCTAACTCTACCATTGAATAAAAATAGCTTACTTTAAAACTATTAAATGAGAATTTATCTTGGTAATAGTTTAACCTATAGCATCTCCAAGAGTTATTAACTTTAAATGTTTTTTCAAGCTCTATATTGATAACTCCATCAGAGATTTCATAATCTTTTAGTTTAGTATCAGTAATTGATAAACACTCTGGGTTACTTACTCCAATGACATCAAGAAAGTTTAGCTCTTTAACTTTAAGACCTGCATAATCAGGAGTGAAATAATCTTTATCATGCCACTCGACTTCAGTATTTTCTTCTTCAGCATTCGTACAGTCACCAAACTCATCTTCTTTACAACGATATTCACTATATTCACCAGGAATGGTTAAAACTGGGGTTTCGTTGTGAGAGTTCTCTGTAAAGCGCTCATCTTTCTCAATCTCAAGAACGTTGAGACCTTCACTACTCCACTCCAGTCTGACTACTTTCTCATCTCCTTGATAAAAAGGTCTCGCCCCTTTTACTTCACGAGGACTCCCTAAAGTCATAGGAACATACATGTATTTGATGGGCTCTTCTCTGGTAACACCATTTTTATCTGTTACAGTTCGAGTGGTCTTAAACCTAGATCGACTCTCCTGCTCAGGTGCTTTGTAGACCTCATCATACTTTTTCTCTTTGGCACAGCTAAAGACAAGAACTGTCATAACTGTTAGAGATAAAATTTTAGTATTCATATATCCTCCTCAATATTTTTAAAATGCAAACCGTGTGCTTAAACCCCAAGTTGTTCCCTCTGGATCATACAATTCAACTGTTTGATCGGGACCGCGCTCTCTATTTTCATAGCGACCACCTGTAAGCGTGTAAGCACCTACTGAAAACCTGGAGTTAATAACATAACTTAAATTTAATATTGTTAAATAAGAATCACTTTGCTGTCTTCCCGTGTATGACCATCTCTTTGAAAAAAGTAAGGTAGAGGAAAAACTCAGTTGTTCTAATATATTGTAGCTTCCTGTCAAAAATTGCAGGACTCTATATTCACTATTCATTTTATTTTCTCTATTGGTTTCAAACTTATGAAAGTCTCTTCGAAGCCTAGGTAGATAAGAAAAAGAAAGTTTGTCCGTCGCTGCATAGGAAAACCTGGAATCATACTCAATTCCTGTGATCATTTCATCTCTAACCTTACTTGCGTTACTCGTTGGATAAATCAATCTTAAAGAAGGCGCGAGTGAGAGATTATCTGTAAGCTCCCAAGGAACCCTTGAAATAAACACTCGTGAATCTAGACCAGAGAATTTCTGCTCATAACTTTTAGAGAGATCTTTTTCTCCGATAATGATCGCCCCAGTGGTGTAGGTCTCATTTAATTGATACCTTAAAGAAAGATTGAAAATAGTTCCAAAGGTTTTATCATCGTTATCAATATCGTTCGTGTCTGTTTCTGTATCAATTCTTAGGGCCCCTCCAAACTTAGTCTCACTGAGAGTATTTGGTTTTTCCACGATTTTGACGACAGATTTGGTTACTGCTGCCTGAGAAGTTGAGATTTTATCTTCTGTCTTATTAAGTCTTCTTGGAGATTTTCTTTTCTTCGCTATCACTTTTTTTCTAACTGGCCTAGTGACTACTTTTTTTACAACCGCTTTCTTTTTGGTCACAATGGCCCCATCATCAAAGGCATGACTTGGGGGTATTTTGGCACTATCCGTTGCTACCGATTGAAGTGCTTCAGAGTATTTTTTCTCATCTTTTTTACTCGCTTGAATCAACGAACGCAGCAATCCTCCATCCTTCATTTGCGGATTTGCTTCAGAATAATTAAGCTGTTGCGCGTTTTCTGCTTGTGCTTTTCTTAACCCACTTAAGGTAAAAACCAGCGTTAAGCAGAGAGCATAATATTTCATATCTTCCCTTTAGCTGCTTGTTTTAACCAAAATCCATTTCGGAGCTATATATTCTAGTATGCAAGAAGCGTGACAAGTTTCAATTTCAAACGTAAAATTTTTAGTGAACCGAAAAAAGTGTAAAAAATTATGACAGTTATGCAATTACAGGGACTTGTAACCCATAAAAATAAGAATATCTATATTCCATTGCTCACGATGGTTTTTCTCATCCTCTATAGTGGCAGTGGAGCTTTAAGCATTAAATCCGCGGGAATGCTGCCTTTGAGTTCTTGGGAATCTGCTATCCCTTTTTTGCCTTGGACGATTTGGATCTATATCGTCTTTTATCCCCTCTATTTAATATGGGCGCTTTATAACTATCAAGATGAAGTGCAAATGAATAAAACTCTTTATGGGTTTATCATCCTCACTGTCATCTCGTGTTTAATCTTTGTTCTCTTCCCCATCACTTATCCCAGAAGCTTCTTCCCCCTGCCTTTGGATAATGACATCACAACTCTCTTATTCAGAGGCATGCGCAAGCTAGATAATCCCAGCAATTGCCTTCCTAGCCTACATGTGGGGTTATGCTACTTATTTGCTTATGGACTGCTTACAGAGAGTAGAAAGAAATTTATCATCGCGATTGCGAGCTCTACACTTATTGCTATTTCCACCCTAACCACGAAACAGCATTATTTTTTGGACATCTTGGCGGGATTTCTGCTCTCGACTTTAATTTATGTGTTCTTTAGGGCCAAAACCCATATCAAGATTAAACCGACTGACTAGTCTGGTGAGACTTGGCTTCCTCTTTATCTGACATTTAAAGAATATTTTACTTAAACTTGAGTTTTTACTTTTTTAATTTCAATAGCTTATATTTTTATAACTTTAACAATAGTTGCAATAAATTTCATATGAAACTCACTTGCTCAGAAATTTCCTGTCAAAATAATAAGTTTTTCCAAAAAGACGGCTTTTATTTTCGAAAAAGCGATTCCAAATATATTCAACGTTATCGTTGCAAAGTTTGTGGCAGGCGGACTTCAACAGCAAGGCTCTCTCCATGCTACCGTCAAAAAAAAAGAACGATAAATCATCTCATTGAGTCGATGTATTGCTCCAAAGTATCAATGCGAAGAATCGCTTTAAATTTAAACGTCGATAAGAAAACGGTGGCCAGAAAAGTAGAGTTTTTAGGCCTTCAGGCGAGAAAGTTCAATTTAAAATACCTTCAAAAACTCAGAAATAATCCCGTTGAGCATTTACAGTTTGATGATTTGATAACCAAAGAGCGTACGAAAATGTTACCCGTCACTATTAGCGTTGCTGTTGATGCAGATACTCGAAGAATACTCTCCCTAGTCGCAACTCAGATACCGGCTTTCGGTCTTTTGGCAAAAAAATCACGAGCAAAATATGGATATCGTAAAAGTGAGCACAAGTTGGGATTGAAGCAAATGTTTCAAACTATTGAAAATGTTATAGCAAAAGACGCTTTGATCCGTTCAGATGAACACAAGTTCTATCCCGAGTTTGTACAAGCTTTCTTTCCTAATGCTAACTATATTAGGCATAAGGGAGGTCGTGGCTGTATAGCCGGACAAGGAGAGCTTAAAAAGCTAAGAAGAGATCCACTTTTTGCTCTCAACCATACTTGTGCCATGCTTAGAGACAATATCTCTCGACTCGTCAGAAAAAGCTGGTGTGTCACTCAATCTATAGAAAAACTACAACTCCATCTTGATCTTTATATGAAGTTTCATAATACTAAGCTTATTTAAAAATAAATATTTTTAGCCTAGAGATAATCTTATAAAGGTTTATCACCATAATAGTCAGTCGGTTTAAAGTTTATCTCTCGTAAAAGCTTCTAGCTTTTCAGCACTCACTTCCTGAGGCTGCCAGGGCTCATGAAGTGTGAGTTCTACTTTTGAAAACCATCTCTTTATAATAAGACTTGGACGATTCAGTGCTTTCTTATTATGAATGCGGGAGAAAAAACTCCCCCACAGACCTTGCAGAGTCATAGGAATAACAGGAACGGGATTTTTTGTGAGTATTTTTTCTATTCCTTTTCTAAAAGGCGCAAGTTCACCGTCTAAAGTAATTCCACCCTCAGGAAAGATACAGATGAGTTCGTTATTATTTAAAGCCTTTTGAATTTCTAGGTAAGCTTTTTCTAAAAGCTCTTCATTTTCACTTCGTGTCGCTATAGGAATGACCCCCGCGTCTTTAAAGAGAAAACCTATGATAGGGAGCGAATGATATTTATGAGACATAATAAAGCGAACGGGACGGTCAATACAGCCATAAATTACAAGCCAGTCAATAAAGCTCACATGATTGCATGTGAGGATACAAGCTTGATCCTTAGGAATATGCTCTCTTCCCTTCACTTTAATGCGATAGATAAACTTTAAAACAAACTTGGCGAGAAATCTTAAAAAGAATTCTGGGATGACACTGTAAATATACAATCCCACTAAAAGGTTACAAACTGACCAGACACCAAATATTTGTGGAACAGTAAGCTTAAGAGCATAAAGCGCCACTAATGTTACGGCCGAGATCACCATAAAAAGAGCATTAATGATATTAAGACCAGATATAATTCTTGAGCGTTTTGTCTTAGGCGAGAATTGTTGGACATAAGTCATAAGTGGAACAGTAAAAAAGCCAGCAAAAGCGGAAAGACAAAAAATATCGATCATAATTCTGGTATTTTCAGTTCTCGTAATAAATTCCCAAACACCAAAATAAGTCTCACTGCCGTGAGGAAAACCTCCAATCAGATACAGATCAAAAATAAACAGACTCATACCAAAGGTGCCAAACGGAACGAGCCCAAGTTCTAAACCTCTTCGACTCAGTTTCATACAGATAATGCTTCCCACGGCTACACCAATTGAAAAAAGAGCTAAAAAGAATGTGGCAACATATTCATTCCCCCCAATATAGTCTTTAACATAGACGGGAAACATAGAGAGCAGAGCTGCTCCTAAAAACCAAAACCAGGATAAAGCTAAGATAGCGAGAAAAACACCTCTCCCCTCCTTAGTGATCTTTAATATTTCAATCATAGAAGAAAAAGGATTTTTATTAATTCTTAACTCTGGCTCACCTGCAGGTAATTTTAAGATAAACAGAGAAAAAAGAGAACCTATCACTGCAAAGCTCATCACGGCAATGGCCACATAGGTTTCGCCAACCCCCTCAATGGCAATTAATGAACCTCCAAGAATAGTACCTAAAAGTATAGATACAAACGTCCCCATGCTAAAAAAAGCATTCCCCTCAACCAGCTTCTCTTCTGGCAGAAGCTCAGGAAGAATGGAGTATTTCACAGGACCAAAAAATGTTGACTGTAACCCCATTAGAAACAGGGTGATGATGAGAAGCCCTATTTGTTCTGTGATAAAACCGTAGGCCCCAAGTAGCATGACACCGATTTCCCATAATTTGATATAGAGCATAAGTTGGTTTTTGGGATATTTATCACAAATTTGTCCTGCAGTTGAAGAGAAGAGAAAAAAGGGAAGAATAAATATTCCCCCGCAAAGAGAAACCATCATTTCAGGAGAAAGACTCCCAAGACCGTAGGCCTTAAATGTTATAAGAATCACCAGAGCGTTTTTAAAAACATTATCGTTGAAGGCCCCAAAAAACATCGTCCAATAAGTAGGCCAGAATTTCTTCTGAAAAAATAAACTTCGACTCATGAATAGCTCCTTAAATAAAGTCTCCCTTATTTAAGTGAGGCTGGCAATTATTTGACCGGTTCGCTCAACTCACGGCGAATCACCCTAATGAGCCTTCTGATATCTTCTTCAATAACTGAATGGGTAATTCCAATTTCCTCTAGAGACTTGCAAATAGTGGAGTTACATTTAATAAGAGACTTATGAATAATTTGAGTAAAAATAGATCGAACCGCCCAATCGAGATCCGCTTGCTCTACCCCAGGCAATTCCTGTTTGAGACACTCATAAAAATATTCTCCCCCAGGAGGACCGTGATGTTCAATAAGTGAGTCACCAAAAGCCTCATGGTTCTCTGACACTGTGAGAATCAACCTAAATGATGACCTTAGATTTTCTGATTTAGCTATAAACAAGTTATAAACTTTTATGGATAAGTCCTCTATGGAACAGCTGCTCTGAGCTTCATAGATTTCTTTTATATCTCGAGTCATATCTGCGACTGAATGTTTAATTGTTTCCTGATAAAGCTTGGCTTTATTTTCAAAATGATAGTTAATCGCAGCAATATTTACATCACAAGCTTTTGCAAGTTCTCGTATACTCACTGCTTGAAAACCTTTATCAGCAAAGAGCTTGTGAGCGACCTCTAAAATCTTTTTTTTGGTCGTATCATTCATCGTACGCCTCCACTCTCACTGCATCTCTGTCAGAGGGATAGTAGACATCTTCTTCTTCATCCTCAGATCTTTTAAAGATTCTGGCCATAAGCTTGGTCCAATCTTCTAAAATGGCATAAGCACAAGGAACCCAAATCAGCGTCAGAACTGTTCCAGAAGTGAGCCCCCAGGCCATAGCAAGAGTCATAGGCACCAGCATTGAATCACTTCCCCCTATTCCGTAAGCCGTAGGGATAAGTCCTGATATGGTGGTGAGAGAGGTCACAAACACCGCACGAAGTCTCATACCAGAAGCTTTTGCTAGAATTTGATCCATCTCTAATTTACCTTCTGCTTTCAATTCATCAATAAAAGATATGAGAATAATACCCGCATTAACGATAATTCCGGCAAGACCAATCACGCCGATCATGGCCAAAAAGGAGATCGGTCTATCGTGTAAAAAGAAAGCAATAGAAAACCCGACGAGTCCGAGAGGAATAGTGGTCATAATAATAAAAGGTCTAATGTACGAGTTAAAGAGAAAAACCAGAAGACCAAATATTCCCATTAAAGCGAGAATTAAAGCTTGCCCTAGAGATTGCATGGATTCTTTAGTCGACTCTTCTTGCCCTCCAAATACTAAGCTCACATTACCAATTTCTTTGGAATACTTCTCAAACAGTTCTTTTAGTTTTTGATTAGCCTCAAAACTGGTAATTTTGGATTCAACCACATCGCCTGTTATAGTCTTAGAGCGTTTGAAATCATAGCGTTTAATTTCATACTGTCCTTGACTCAGCTCGGTTTGAGCAACAGTTTTAACTGGTACAAGATTGCCTTGGCCATCCATAACTCTAATTTCACTAATGTCTTGATCATTGGTGCGGTATTTATCTAAATAGCGAACATTTAAATCTACCTCTTTGTTATTCAGAGTAACTTTTGAGATCATCGTTCCAGAGAGAGCCGTTCTAATCGCGTTACCAATTGAGTCCACACTAAGACCCAGTTGATCGGCTTTAGCATAATCAATTTTCACTTTGACTTCTTCTTCACCTAAAATATCATTAACTTTAAGGTCTCTCACTCCATCAATCTGAGAGAGATCATTTTTAATATTATTGATCATTTGATTTAAACTTTCAGTATCGTTGGATCTAAAGGTGGCATTAATAGCTTCTCCTACAGGAGGTCCATTGGCCTGGACTTCAAAGGTGAGACTCTTGGCCTTCTCCCCTTCAATTGTTCTCAACTTATCCAGTACTCTTTGGTAGTCCACATTATATTTTGCATAATCTGAAGCATAAATAGTAATGAGCCCATGATTGTCACCATTGGCCCCTTTAGGATCCGTAGGCCCCATCTTGGAAATACCAGCCCGGGCCACCACCGCTCGTTGCCAATCACCTAGAGCTTCTGCAATATCGTCTTCAATTCTTAGCAGCTCTTTTTTAGTTTGCTCAATGGTTGTTCCTCGTGGCATCTCTAGTCTACCGAGATAGATTTCAGTTTGCTCAGCGGGAAAGAGAATAAATTTATTTCCTACCCCCATTAAAGCAAAAGAGCCCACCATAGTTAAAAGAAAAACTCCAAGGGCCCAATATCTTTTACGAATACAAAAGAGCATAAAAGACTCAAACTTTTTGATATACTTATCAAACCAATCTTTTTTATGATTTTCTTTTTGTTTTTTTGTTTGTTTTCCCGCAAATTTAAGTCTCATAGGAAGTAAAAAGAAACTTTCTATCAGTGAAATTAATAAAGACAAGGTCACAATGATGGGAATCCATTTGATAAATTGTCCCATAATACCTTTTGTCACGAGCATGGGTAAGAATGCCGCAATAGTAGTAAAAGCGGTTGAAGTAATAGGAAGCCATAACTGATCAACGGATTTAAGTGCGGCATCTTTAGGTGACATTTTTTCTTCATCACGGAGCCTGACAAAGTTCTCAGAAATAACAACAGAGTTATCCACCAGCATACCAAGGGCTATAACCAGGGCAAGAATTGTAATAGCATCAAGATTCATCCCCATGGAAGGCATAAACCCCATGGTGGCCATAACTGCCAGAGGCAAGGACATACTTGCCACCAAACCAACTTTTCCCGGTAAAAAAAGAAAAAGAAAGAAAATCACGAGAATCAATCCAGAGATAGCATTAGAACTGAGAATTTCTAATTTCTTTTTTACTTTAACTGCTTCGTTATTATAAGTAATGATCTGATAATTACCTTCGGTTTTCTTTTTAAATTTATCTAAAATAACTGTCACTTCCTCGACGAGGGCAAGTGTATCCGCCCCAGCTTTCTTAGTGACAACGAGTAGAGTCGCTGGCTTGCCATTATACGATGCGAGTACTTGAGGATCCTCTGCACCATCTTCAACCACAGCAATATCTTTGAGCAGAATTTTTTGTCCTGAGAAATTTGACCTAATCACGACGTTTCCTAGCTCTTCTACATTAGAAACTTTTCCTTCAATTCTAATTAATTTTTGAGTCCCCTCATTTATGAGATCTCCTCCAGGGATATCAATATTCCGCTGTCTTATTTTATTGAGAACCTCTTCAAGACCAATATGAAAACTTGCCAGTTTTTTCTCATCTAATCGAATATTAAATTGTCTCTTTAAAAAGCCAACTTCTCGTACCTCTTTTACTTTTTTTGAATCTTCTAATTCTTCTTGTAATTCATCGGCGAGAAGATCACGAGCACGATTGGTGTTATCACCTATAATCGCAAATTCTATAGCCGGAAATTCTTCTGAGTTAATTTCCATATAGTCTGGCTCATCTCTTAAATCAGCTGGAAGGTCATTGACAGACTTGACTGCTTTTTGCAGTTCATCGAGAACCTCATCTTCATCTTCATTATCCATATCCACCCGAACAAAAATAGATGAGAGACCTGATTTGGAAACTGAGCGGACATCTTTGAGCCCTGAAACTTCTCGAATTTTATCTTCTATAGGTCTCGTGATTTTTGTTTCCACATCTTCAGCTGTAGCCCCTTCATAGCGGGTTTCTATTTGAACCATGGCAAAATTAACATTGGGGTAAGACTCAGCATTAATACTAGCGAGCCCCATCAAACCAAATACAACCATCATCAATGAGAGAATGATAGTGAGTTTATAATTATCAACAAAAAATTGAGTAAGTTTATTCATTTGATTCCCCTATTAAATGAGCAAGGAAAAGAGTTAAAGATAGTAAAATAATCTAAAATGGTGTTCACCATCTGGAGTTGGGTATCAATCACCCCTAGATCACTTTGTAGCAATGAATCCTGATCTTGGATCAAAGCATACTCTGGTATCCTAGCTTGATTGTATTTTTTTCTCATCTCTCTTACTCTGACATTCAATGCTTTTGAGTTGGCACGTTGTGCACGAACAAGGTCTCTAAGAATAAGAACATTATTTTGAGTAAGACTATGAGTGGTGACAACCTGGGTTTCTAAGTTTTGAATATTAGCTTTAAATTTATTTTCGGTGAGCTTTTCTTTTACTTTTGTGGTTTCAGCTCTCTTTTCTCCAAATGGAATTGTGAGCATAAGCCCTGCACTCATAGCACTTCTATCGTTTTCTCTTATATCATCCAATGAGCTATCAAAGTCTCCGTAGAAATCTGTATCATTATCTGTATCTGAAGAAACACCGACTTGAGCGAGCTTCAGATCAAATTTGAGATCTATATCATCATAGGTTTGGTCAACCTTATACTGGCGCTCCTGCATGCCTTTTAGCAGCTTTGTGACTTCATCATATGAAGTATGTTCTAGTGGTGCATTTGTAGTTCCTCCAATGGCTTGTGAGCAAGTGAGCACCTCTAAAATTGTTTTATCAATATTATAATTCGATAACTTTATTTCTTTGCTATTAAGGTTTGGGAAAAGATCTTTTAAGTTTTTTTCTAGAACACTTTTTTCATATTGAAGAGCAAGCATTTGTCCATTTCGTTGATGCACGAGGGATTCAAAACGTGAAACTTCTGCACTATCGGAAATTGAATTGGCCCTTCTCCTGCGTGCATCTTTGAGTTGTCTACCTGCAGTAGCGATAAGTCTTTTATTAATTTTAATTTTTTCTGCATTGGCCACCAGTGCCCAGTAGAGTTTTCTCACGTTTATTTGAAATGTTTTTTTGGAAATGGATAGTTGTAGTTCATCCTTTTTTTTCTGGTCTTCAACATTTTTTAATTGTCTAGCTGTGGTTCTCCCCCAGAAATCTTTCCAAAGATCCATCTGTAACCCCAGCTCCATACGTGTGGTATGAATATCTTTATAATCAGAGCCTGCGACGGACGCTCCACTTCTCTGATCTACAGAAGTATTGGCATCGAGAACAAGTCCGTATTTAGAATATTTTTTTACCCCTACAGTATATTGATTGATATTACTGAAGACAGGTTGAAAAGAGATGATGGCTCTCTCATTGGTTTCCAGATGATTATATCCCCCGTAAGCTTCAAAACCGAATTTGTCTTTTAGCTCTTCGGCCTGAACTTTACTTGCAAGAAAACTAGCTTCCATTTCAGCGAGAGTTGGGTTTTCAGCTTGGGCCATATCGAGAAGGGCGTCTTCTGTTATTAAAAATTCTTCTGCATTAATCTGAAAAGTCATCAGTCCAATACAAAAGAGCAGAGGTGCGATTTTCATAAAATCTCCATGTGATTCAAACGTTTGTTTGAATATAACATAAATCAAGTTTTCTTCAAACACTTGTTTGAATTTTTAATTTTTCACCAATGATATCAATGACTTAATATTGTCTAAGGATCGCTTGTAAGACTGCGCTCCCTTGATCTTCTAAGCTGAGAAGGCTTCTGTTCTGGCTATTTTGAATTTTAATATTCTTAGGTGTCTCGTGCGTTAGAGCATTGAGACCATAACTCTTAATCATCACGATTCTTGCCATCTTTGGATGGCCATTAGAAAGAATAAAGTTACCCTTTTGGAAAGAATCGAGAGCGCCGAGTTCATCGATAAAGTTTTGCTGAAACTCGTAAAAAGCAGGGTTGATATAATTTCTTTTGACTCTATAAATAAAGTCATCAGTAAAAGAACCGTGCATATCGAGCATGATGACGATGTCTTTTTTTCCTGAGAGATAATTTTTAAGATCGCTGTGAATGATCTTGGCTTCATCATAGCTTTGATCTAAGTTATAGGCCCAACTTCGATTGAGGTCTCTATTATTTTTATTATAACGAGTTCCCGCCTCTGCCCCATCGGGATTAACCATAGGGTAAAGTATTAGTTGAAACTCATCATGAAATTTTTCATTCATGTTTATAATTTGTTTTAAAAATCCTTCGATAATCCAATTGGCTGTCCCTTCATCTCCATGATGTCTACCAAACATGAGAATAGTTTTTTTGCCAGGTACTAAGTTTTTAGGTCGCACACTATAGAGATCACGTCCTTCAAGACTTTTCCCAACAATGACTGTCTCATATCCAAATTGATTAAAATCAGGAGTAATTGCCGCCATAAGTTTTTGGACATGATGGTAGCGGTAGTATTTTAAATAATCTCGATTATATTGATCGAAATCACCCTTTAATTTGCGATTGTGGTTTTTGGCAATTTTTTGTACGTGATAAACTTTGAGAGGATTAATACTTACTTTGCCCAAGGGAAGATAGATACCATCGTTTTGCTCTACCATGTACTGATGATCAAGATCAGTAATATCCAGAAGAGAACTTCCTAAGAGAGTTTCTTCATGTACACATTCACCATAAGCGTAGTGAATAATCATCAGGATAGATAAAAGCAAAATTATATTTTTCATAGACATCTCCCAATAAAAAAGCCCTCTTGCGAGGGCCATTAATTAGTTACTTATTTTTTCATCTAAGTCTTCTTGTTCTTCATCAGTAAATGATTCTTCTAGCTCTTGCTCGATCACTGTATTAGTTTCATAAATTGAACTATCAGAGTGATCTGCAGCATGAGGAGCAACAGATATATGAGGTGCGATGATTAAGGCAACAATACTCATAAGCTTAATAAGAATATTCATACTTGGACCAGATGTATCTTTAAAGGGGTCACCAACCGTATCACCAGTTACACTTGCTTTGTGAGCTTCACTTCCCTTGTATTCCATACGACCATTGATCTCAACACCCGCTTCAAAAGATTTCTTAGCGTTATCCCAAGCTCCACCGGCATTATTTTGAAACATCCCCATAAGAACACCTGAAACAGTTACACCTGCAAGAAGACCCCCTAAAACTTCAGGTCCAAAAGCAAATCCAACCACAACAGGAGTAATAAGAGCTATAGCTCCAGGAAGCATCATCTCGCGAATACTTGCTTGAGTAGAAATAGCAACACACTTATCGTACTCAGGCTTCGCTTTATGCTCCATGATTCCAGGGATTTCTTTGAATTGACGTCTAACTTCTTTAACCATCTCCATCGCTGCACGGCCAACAGCTGCAATGGCAAGAGAAGAGAAGATAAAAGGAATCATCCCTCCAATAAATAAACCTGCAAGAACATCTGCTTTATAAATATCAATTGAATCAATTCCCGCTAACCCAACAAAGGCAGCAAAAAGAGCTAATGCAGTTAACGCAGCTGAAGCAATAGCAAAACCTTTACCAGTGGCTGCTGTCGTGTTTCCAACCGCATCTAAAATATCTGTTCTCTCTCTTACTTCTTTAGGTAAACCGCTCATCTCAGCAATACCACCAGCATTATCAGCAATAGGACCGAAGGCATCGATCGCAAGTTGCATCGCTGTTGTGGCCATCATACCAGCAGCAGCAATCGCAACCCCATAAAGACCAGCAAAATGGTGAGAAGCATAGATACCAGCTGCAAGAATAATAGTAGGAATAAGTGTTGATTCCATCCCTACTGAAAGACCACCAATAATATTAGTGGCAGCACCTGTATCAGACTGCTGTACAATAGAGTTAACAGGTCTCTTACCCATAGCTGTATAAAACTCAGTTACGATACTCATAAGAGCACCAACAATTGAACCAACCAAGATAGCCCAAAAGACTCCCATATTAGTAAATTCGTGACCCCTCAGTGTCATATTCTGAGGAAGCATCCACATAACTAAAAAGTAACAAGCAATAGTCGTTAAAATAACTGAAGACCAGTTCCCAATATTAAGTGCTTTTTGTACATCGCCTTTGTCATCAGAAATTCTCACCATGGCACAACCAATGATAGAAAAGATAATTCCAATTCCTGCAATAACCATTGGAAGAAGAATAGGTGAAAGTCCACCAAAGTTATCACTAACTGCAATTTCACGTCCAAGCACCATCGTCGCAAGGATAGTTGCTACATAAGAGCCAAAAAGATCTGCTCCCATACCAGCAACATCACCTACGTTATCTCCAACGTTATCAGCGATCGTCGCAGGGTTTCGAACATCATCTTCTGGAATACCAGCTTCTACCTTCCCTACTAAGTCCGCTCCAACATCAGCAGCTTTAGTATAAATACCACCACCCACACGAGCGAAAAGTGCAATAGATTCAGCACCTAGTGAAAAACCTGCGAGAACTTCAATGGCTTTTTCCATCGCCATCCCATTTACAGATCCGCCAGTTGAAACAACATACATATTATAAAAAATGATAAAAAGTGATCCAAGCCCAAGCACTGCCAACCCAGCAACTCCAAGCCCCATAACTGTCCCGCCAGTAAAGGCAACTTTAAGAGCAGATTTAAGATCCGTTCTTGCTGCTTGAGTGGTTCGAACATTGGCCTTAGTGGCAATATTCATCCCAAAGTAACCTGCAGTTGCACTGAAGATTGCTCCAATAAGAAAAGATATAGCTATGACTGGTGAAGAAGTTTCTACCATGGTTCCTGACCATGCTAGCAGAGCCGCTGCAACCACTGAAAAATAACCAAGAACTTTCCACTCAGCTTTTAAAAACGCCATAGCCCCTTCAGCAATATAAGTAGAGAGTTCGACCATTTTGTCATCACCACTTGATTGCTTGGAAACCCATGACGACTTAACCGCCATTACTACTAAACCTAATAACCCCAACGCTGGAATTAAATACAGAACTGTTGATTCCATTAAATAACCACCTATTTTCTTCATTAATAATTTATAAAAACCGTAAGATATTAAACATTTATGTGATATGTGTCAAAGAATTATACGGTATGAAAATAAGAAAGAAGGCGACGCAAAGTGTCTTAATCTAAGGTAAACTTGAAAGATATTGGACAATATTTTTATGATTTATTTAGGCCCTAAAATTTTTATTCTGCTCAACCTCCTTATGGTATTGAGTCTCGGAGCTACTGAGGTGGTGAGGTCTCAAACAAAAGCCTGTGGTATCGACTCTAGACTCAATCGATATTATTGTTTAGAACTTATAAAAATAGCGACCGACACTAAAAATCAGAAGCAACCCTTACTACTCATTCCCGGGCTGTTACAAAACGGAAACATTTTTGATTTAGATCCAGACAATAATATTTCCCTAGCACGTTATCTTGCTCAAAAATTTAATCTCGATATTTATATTATGAACCCAAGGACAGTTGGAAAATCCGATTATCTGCCTAGAACGAACTTAGATGACCTTGCCATCGATGATATAAATATTGTGGTTAATAGCTTGTATTCAATTTACCAACAAAAACTTGTGGTCATAGGCCACTCCCAGGGGGCCATAACTCTCGGTGCTTATGCCAGTGGTTTAACTCGTTGTGAAACTCATAATTGTTTTAATAAAAAGAGGGCTCAGTTTCGGCAACAAAAACTTAAAGGTCTTGGTTTTCTAGCTGGTTACACCAAACTAGAGCTAGAAGAGAATTCCCCCATCAGAGTCGCGAGTAAGACTTATCAGTTTGTAAGACCAACATTATTTTTTAACGACAAATTACCTATAAAAATCTTAGCAAAGGTTTTTAGGAGCTTGGGTCATGTGAATATTTTTGATTTGGTGGTGAATGAAGACAATGTCAGTGATGAAGCTAAAGTGATGCTTTTAAAAAATACAGTTGACGCAACATCTGTGGGAATTTTAGACCAGTTCACTCAAGGGGTTCTTGCAGGGGAACTTATGAGTATTGGTTTTGAGAGTTATACCAATGCTCTTGAGAATATAAAAGTCAAAGTCTACCAACATGCAAATGGAGCCGATCCGGTTTCACCTGCGGAGCTGATTCAAAATGTCAGTTTTCCAAAAATTGGAAGTGAGCAAAAAATCTTAGAAGTATTTCCTATTCAAGGGCATGAGGATGTGTTCCTCAACCCAACTCTACATTTTCAATTAGATTATATGTTATATTTTCTCACTAAATAAACAGGGAGGGCACGGTCAGACACCCTCCCCTAGGAATTTAGTGATGACTTAGGCAATTTTTTTGTCCTCCGAAATCACTTTCATGGATGAACCAAGGTTTTTGTTTAAAACTTCCAAAAACTCATGACTGGCACTATCCATAAACCTTAATTCTTTGGTATTTACGTAAATATCTCCTGTGTGTCCTTCAAGTTTTTTATCAATTTCCTCTGACAACTTAGGAAGACTTAAAAAAGTCATTGATCCTTGAATATCAACTCTTAAGGCACCTTCTTCTTCAGTGAAATTGACTTCACAATGATTAAGCTTATAGATGAGTTGAACGAGGGCCAAGGCGTAACCAATAATGACTCCATAAAGAAGATTGATTGTTACAATACTTGCAATGGTGGCCACATAGATAAAGACTTCAAACTTTCCAAACTCAGAAAATTTAGCAAAAGCTTTGATATCAAAAAGTTTATAACCAGTGTAAACCAGAATAGCTGCGAGTGCTGATGTGGGAATATAACCTAATAACTCAGAGAACAAGAATAAAAAGGCAACTAACCAAAGTCCATGCATAATGGTTGAGCCTCTGGTCCTTCCTCCAAATTCAAGGTTTGCCGAACTTCGCACAATAACACCCGTGATAGGCATAGCTCCAATAATACCAGCGAGACTATTTCCTAGTCCCTGGGCCAAAAGCTCTTGATCATAATCGGACTTATGATCTGGTTTTATACTGTCAACAGCGGTCACACAGAGCAGGGTTTCCGTGGTGGCAACTAAGGCCATCCCTATCCCTGCAATAATTAAATCGAGGTTGATTGAGCCAAAACTATCAAGGCCTATAAAATTCATTCCTGCTAATAAATTATCCGGCAACTCAATATAGTTAATTTGGAGACCACTAAGATTTGCTATTAACGATGCACTTACTATGGCAATCAGGGGTGCAGGTATAGGTAATTTAATTTTATCTTTAACAAAATTCCACCCCACCAAGATAATAAGTGTGATCAAACCAATGGTCGCTGCTTGCATATGTTGAATAGGAAAGCTTGCTCCAAAGATATCAATAAACGCTTCTGGAATGGTGATCAAATTCTGTGTTCCCGAACTCTTAGGAGCATGATCTAGCATAACATGAAACTGGGAAGCGAAAATAAGAAGACCAATCCCTGAGAGCATCCCTTTTACAACTGCAGGTGACACCGCTTTGAAATAGTTTCCAAGTTTTAAAAAATAACCGGCTACTTGAACTAGCCCAGCTATTAAGCATACGATTCCCAATGCTTCAAGCCCGTGAACTTGAACGACTTCGTAAACCATTACCGCTAGACCAGCAGCGGGACCAGAAACTTGTAAGGGAGATCCTGTAAAAGTTCCTACCACTAATCCCCCAATGATTCCGGCCATAAGCCCGACAATAGGTGGAACACCAGATGCAAGAGCGATCCCTAAGCACAATGGTAGGGCCACTAAAAAGACAACTAGACTGGCAAGAAAGTCATGCCAGAACTCGTTCTTCGAATAATGTAATTTCATTTTTAATCCTCCAGCACTTCGACGTCACCATTTTCAATATGGTAGAGCCATCCATAAATTTTTAAACCGTTATCAACTGCTTTTTGAACAAAATCATAAGATTTAATGTTCGCAATTTGAAAACGTACATTTTCATTTATGGACTCTGCTGGAGAGAGTTTTTTCTCTAAACTAAGACTTTTTAATTCATTAAGGTGTTGAAGATAACTTGCAATCACCGGTAATTCTGTGGCATCAACTCCACCAAGAAGAGCGTTGACAGCTCCACAATGACTATGACCACAAACCACGATCTCTTTTACTCCTAATACTTTTACAGCGTATTCTAAAGTTGCGGCATCTGCATTACCTTGTGAAGATCTTTCGTGAGGAATTGAGTTTCCTGCGTTTCGGATAACAAAAAGCTCCCCCTCTTTAGTGGAAGTCATCTCGTTAGGACAGATTCTTGAATCTGAACATGTGATGAAAAGTGTATTGGGACTTTGCCCGTCTTTAAGCTTTGCAAGTTCAGAAGCTTTATCACTTAATTTTTCGTTTTTATATTTCTCGTAGCCTTTGTAAGCGTACATAGTTCTTCTCCTAAATAAGTTTGTTTAATAAGTTTGTTTGAATTTATAAAGATTTAAACAGAAAACTGATCAGGAGGTGGAGTGATAACTTCTAAGGGAATGTATTTGATACTTGTCTCCAAAGTGGAATAAAAAATATTCTGATAAGTTAACTCAAAGCTCTCTAATGAAGCAATAACTTTCGTTTCATGCTTAACTTCTTCTTCGAAGGGAACATTAAAGCTAGATTCCACATTTTCAACAATAACGTTAGACGGCAATTGAATGGCCAAAGAAAGGCAAACCACGATTAAAATTGAAAATAACTGTGCTAAAATTTTCATCCTCTCTATAATAAAGGTATTGGCACAAATCTCAACTAATTAAATGTCAAATCTATGTTAAGTCTATATTTTGTAGAGATTATTAGGAGTTTGTTAAATACTCTTTATTGAAACAAAAGCATACTTGAGCTATTCCTTCGGTTTTTTTTGCACAAAAAATGGGCAATAAAAAACCCTCGCTCATAAAAGCGAGGGCCAAACTTATTTAGGACTAGAGATTATTTTCTAATCTCTGGGACGTCTTCTTCCTCTACTTCCACTACTCCCACTGCTTCCCCTACTAGGTCTTGAAGGCCTAGCTGTTGAGCCGCTACTTCTGCTAGGTCGACTTGGCCTAGTGGTTGAGCCACCTCTTCTCCGTGGACGATCTGGTCTTGTTGTCGGACGGTTAGGTCTTGGTCTATCCGGTCTTGTCGTTGGACGGTTAGGTCTTGGTCTATCCGGTCTCGTCGTTGGACGATTAGGTCTTGGACGATCAGGTCTTGTCGTTGGACGGTTAGGTCTTGGACGATCTGGTCTTGTGGTTGGACGGTT
>CEQY01201718.1_pt1 | contig 24247 bp, 25 predicted proteins | sample 361391 | NCBI WGS metagenome assembly CEQY01 (sample SAMEA2621075, study PRJEB7988) | marine metagenome | isolation source: saline water (ENVO:00002010), including | reverse complement strand
ATCTCACTTCGGCATCGCTCATTCAGAGCGGACTTAAGAATAGTAGTGATAGGAAAGAGATTCTCAAAAATGCAGCAGATAAAACGACAGAGCAAACTCAGAAAATGATACTTGCTATAAACCCTGAATTAAAGAAAAAGGATGTCATAAACCCCATATCTGAAAATGAATCTCGAGTACATTTAACATTTTCAGAAGACACTATTGATAAGTTAAATTTAGTAAAATCAAAACTAAGAAATTCCAATACAGATGAAGTTGTTAACCTTGCTTTAACTCAATTATTAGAAAAGCTAGACATTACGAATAGCAATACTAAAAAAGTAAAATACGTGGCATGTAAAAATGTGCCCCGCAGCACCGTTAAGAAAGTTCTGACCCGAGCAAAAAAACAATGTGAATATCCAGGTTGTAATGAAAAATACAATCTAGAGATAGATCATATCGTACCCAGGGCCAAAGGAGGGACACATTTAATATCAAACTTAAGACTTTATTGTAGAGCTCATAATCAAAGAGCCGCTATAAAAGAATTTGGGCAAAAACATATGAGCAAATTTTTGCAATAAAAAAGCCGCTGAAGACAGCGGCTTGTATTTATATTTGAGTTCTATAAATTTTTACCAAAGAATTTTTACACCTGCATTGGCACCGATAAGGTCATTACCAAGCCCTTTGTTGATATGAGCGTAAACTCTAACAAATGGGATATTCAATTGAATACCACCGAAAGCTCTGAAGTTTGTAGCGTCAGCTTCTCCTGAGTCTGATTCGTTAGCCGAAATAGTAGTATCAAATGTGTTACCTCCTGAGCCTCCTTCAACATCACCATCTGCATTTAAACTAACATCAGTAGATCCTGAAACTAAATCAAAACCTGCACCTGTGTAAAAAGTTAAAGCCCAAATTGTTCTTAAATATGTTGAGACTTCAATAGGAATAGTTGTTGTAGTTGTTTCAATGTCAAAAGTCGCGAGTGCATTTTTAAATGTTGCAGATTGTCCTTCAACATCAACAACTTGATCATCAAATACAGATGATAAGTCAGCTTTAAAAGTTGATCTTTGAATACCTGTATGAAGAAAAACCCCTCCCCACTCAAGCATGTAACCTGGGAATACATCTATACCATCCATAATTTGATACCTCGCCATTACGCTAAATGAGCTAAGATCACCTTCAGCGGTAAATTCATCATCCTCTTGGTCGACGTTATAACTCATAAAAGAAACGAATAAATCCATTTTATCAAGCTCAATTGGTCCAACTTTATCAATGGGTAATAAATCTAGATTCAGACCTGCAGTAACAGCAGCACCGAAACCAAAACCTGAAGCACTTTCTGGATCCTCTAAATCTCCTTCAACTGCAGCACCAGCACCGCCTCTAACCATGAAGAAAGTAAATTTGTCAGAGTAATCTGAACCAAGCCCTTTTTGAGCAAAGCCATTGGCGTTGGAAACACCCGTCCCATATTCACCTATTGAAACATCTGGTAGATCAGCTTCAGCAGTTTTTCTAATCTCATTTTGAAGGTCTTCACAGAATGTATTATTAGTTTCTGGATTTACATTATTGTAACTACCAGTACAAGTTGGATCAGCAACAGTTATTGTTACTGAATAGGCGGGCATAACACCTGATACAAACACAAATAAGGCAATAGCTACTAAGCTAGTCATTTTCATTTCCAATCCTTTGGTTAAATTGCAATTTAATTTCTTTAATATTTTATGTTTTTAGTAATTAATAGCAATGGGGAATGCATTATAACTAACTGAATTTATATATGAACCTTTTACACAACTATTGCTTAAATGCTCAGAAAAAGGTAAATACCTTAAATCTTAGGGGAACATATGAGCGAATTTGAAAAATTGGGTATTGATGAGGATTTTAATCAATTTTATGTAGAGCATGAAATCAAATCACCTAACCAAGTTCAGAAAAAAGTTATTCCTAAAATCATGAATAATCAGAGTTTAATTTGTGTCGCTCAAACCGGTTCTGGTAAGACTTTGTCTTATGCTCTGCCAATTAGCGAGCTTATCAAATGCCACGAGGATGAAAATGGACTATCTCAAAAAAGAGGAAAGCCTTTTGCAGTTCTCGTTCTACCAACTAAAGAATTGGCGCTTCAAGTAAGCGATGTTTTTAAGGCCATATCTCACCATGTAAAATTAAGAGTAAGGACGCTTGTTGGTACCAACAAAAGCATAAAAGATCAAAGCTTTGAAATCCTCATTTCAACGCCGACAAAACTAGCAAGAGCAGTAAAATCTGGTGAGGTTTCATTTCAGCAATTAAAATATTTAGTCTTTGACGAAGCCGACAATCTCTTTGAGATGGGTTTTAAGAAAGATATCGATAAGATCATGCATACTGTGGAGTATTCTCAAACTGATATTCATTTTTTTAGTGCAACAATGCCTATTGAAGTTGAAGATTATTTAATGCAAAAGTTTGCAAAAAAGAAGCTAGAGAAAGTGTTTTTGGGAAGCTCTCACCAAGTACAAGGAAAAATAGAGACGTTTAATATTTTTATTGATGATAGTGAGAGGCTGCAGATGCTTAAGCTCTTTCTGGAAAAATCAGTAAAAGGAAGAGGGATTGTTTTTTGTAATCAAAAAAATCAAGTTGAAGATGCGATTAAGTTTGTAAATGAAAGATTACCGAAAATAAAAATTAAGCCGCTTCATGGGGATATGCCAGAAAAAGAGAGACTTGCATGTATAAAATCATTTCAAGATAAAAAGTTTCAAGTGCTTCTTGCAACAGATGTAGTCGCGAGGGGAATTGATATTAAGGATGTTCAGTGGGTTTTAAATTATAACCTGCCTAAAACGCCTATTTATTATCTACATAGAGGTGGTCGAACAGCTAGAGCAGGAAAGAGCGGACAAGTATTTAATTTTGTCAGTAAATACGATAGCCAGATCGTTGCAGCAATAAATGAATCGATAAGAAATCAAAGTAAAATGAATTTAGATCTACTTAAAGCAAATGATTTCAAAGAGAAAAGACCAATAAAAAAGAAAAAGAAAACTAAACAAAAAAGAGTCAAAATAACAAAGAGAACGAAAGCAAAATGAAGTATTTAATCACAGGTGGAACAGGTTTTGTAGGACAACACTTAGTCAAAGAATTATTATCGAGTAACCATGAAGTGAGTGTTCTTGCTCGAGACATTGAAAAAGCTCAAGAGCAACTTGGACCTCAGGTGACAGTTATACATTGGCCAGATGTTTATTCAGATTTTGAAATTGAATCTAATGAGTTTGATTGTGTCATTAATTTAATGGGCGCAAATATTGCGGGAAAAAAGTGGTCTAATGAACGAAAAAAAGTTCTTTATAATTCTAGAGTTGATGGGACGAGAAACCTCATAGAGAAATTAGATGCTAAGAATATTAGTGTGAAGAAGTTTGTTCAAGCTTCCGCGATCGGTATCTATGATGAAAAGTCTGATGTGATCTTTGAAGATTCACCTGTAGAAAATGATTTTCTAGGTAAGCTCTGTCAGGATTGGGAAAAGCAGCTAACTGATAGAAAAGATAACTATGCTATCCTAAGGTTTGGAATGGTACTGGGAAAAGATGGCGGGGCCATGAAAAAAATGCTTCCAGCGTTTAAGTTAGGTCTAGGTGGCAAGCTTGGATCTGGGAAGTTCTATATGAGCTGGATTCATATTCAAGACCTTGTGCATATGCTCATTAAAGCCTCCCAAGATGAAAATATGAATGGTGTTTATAATGCTGTTTCACAGTATCCTGTGACGAATAAAGAATTTACTAACGTTCTGAGTGATCTTTTACAGAGACCTGCAGTTTTCAAAGTACCCAAAACCATGTTGCAACTTGTGTTAGGAGAGATGAGCCAGGTTCTTTTAGCCGATTTAAGAGTAAAATCAAAAAGAATCAAAGAAGTTAAGTTTGTTTTTACCTATCCGACGATAGAAAATGCTCTAAAAGAAGTTGTTTCCAAATAGGCATCAAGTTACAATATCCCTATGAGATATTTTCTTTTATCGATACTGACTATAGTCATAATTTCTTGTTCTTGCTCAAAAAAGCTTGATAATTTCTCTAGGGAAGAATTTCTCGCCATGGCCAGAAAGGGAGATCCCAATCTAAAAATTCGAACACCCAAAAGCATTACTGATGTACTCGTAAACTGTAACGATTATACACCCGCATGTCGGTATGGTTATAGAGTTATCGTCAAGCGAATTGAAATGGTTGTCCTTTATTACGAAGATCAAAAAAATGCTCTCAAAGCAGCTAAGCGTGCTAAAGCTTATATCGCACGTAATTGGGTTTTAGATGAAGTTCGGGGGGAGCCTATATTAGAAAGGTTTTCAACGAAGTATTTAGAAGCAAAGCCCGCGTTTTAGTTAAATTAAAAATTTGGTTAGTCTTTTTCTAAAGTGATCAATCCTCAGCGCAAGTGCATTATACTGATCTTGAGATAATAATTTTCTTTTCAGATAATCATCCATTGTTTGATTCATAAGAACTGTCCATCTTCCCATTTCTCCACTTTTTATTCCAAGCTCCTTATGAACTCCGAGTAAGTTATAGGGCAAATGTGATTTTTCAAGGACTTCACCATTGACTTGTAAGTTCCAAAAATCTGCAATTCTAGGAATATGTTCATCAAAATCTTGGATGTTTCTAAAATGATAACCAATGAGAATATCTCTTTTTGCTAACTCATAAAAATCTTCTATCAGTGATAATAGGAGAGGGTAAGGGATATTAATGGTCATTTTTCTTTACTGTGTAACTATATTGTTTCGTGTATGTGAACCCAAGCTTGAGAAGATAATCTTGTTGCAGCTCTTCTCCCAAATAATGAAGGCGATTTCCTTCTGTTTGTTCGAAGAAATGCATAATCACTTGTTGATGAGGTATCAACTCCGGTAAGGATTCATCTAAAATGATTGAGTCGTAGAAGTAATGACCTCCGGTACCCTTAATAAAGAAGGAGAGTGCCTTAATTTCAACTTCTGTTTCAAAAGTTAAAAATGCCATCTGAGCATTTTTAAGATTATACAATTTGAACTTTTCATTTTGCTTTAATTGTTTAAGCTGTTCGCCTCCACGTTTTTTATAGTGAAAAGCTTCCTTGAGATTCTCGTATTCTCCCATTTTAAAAGCAAGCTCTCTTTGTGAATACTTCCATGATTGAATGATTTGATTTTTAGTTCCATCAGCAAGAGAGCTCAAGTACTCTTCGTAGGAGCTTTTGTTCTTTAACAAACTATCAATAACAATGTGTTCATTCTGAGAACTCGATTTGATAGCATCTGAAGTGATGAGATTTTTTTGATAGCGCTCTGAAAAGTTGATTTTTTGAAAGTAAACGTCTTCACGCTCGATAATGTCTTTAAAAACCTGAGTTGTTTTTTCTCCAATATGCTGAGAGTATTTAGGGTTAAAAACTATACCATCACCTTTAGTTCCGGATATATTCCAAAAAGCAGCATTCTCATTTATTTCTCTTGCAGGTGAATTTTTCTTGAGAAGCCTTTGGAGAAAGCCTTTTTTTTGAGGAGCATCTTTAACGAGTTTTATTTGAGCAAAGCCAATGGGAGCATTGGTTTGGTTTCCAAAGAACAAAAAATAATTAAATTTTGTGTCCGGGCTCGCAAGTTTTTCAGCGTTTGTGATAAATTCAAAGCTTGGAATTTTACCCTCAAGCAATTCTTCGAGTGGAGAGATAAACTCTAAGTCTATTTCGCTCACACTTGTATATTTTTGAGTGATTATTTTACTCATACTTAAAACTTTCTCCGCAAAAAGGACAAAAATTCCAAAATTGAATATCTAAAACTTCACTACAGCTCTCACATTTATATTCGTGTTTGAGTTCATCGATATCGTCACCAAGTGCAAAAATATTCTTTTTCATCGCCTTAAAAGTTTGTTCAGTGGCTCTCCACTGGCCCGGGTATACTTCACTAGGATAAAAACGACCATGGGGAAGGCTGTTATCGACTTTGATTTGTAATTGAATTTCTTCTTGCAGGTCCTGGCGAAATAAGGTTTTTCCAGCAGCATTTTTCATGCGCTCGATTTTTTTTAATGTATCTCGTACGACCTCTTCCTTGTCGGTCTCAAATGACATATAAATTCCTATTTTATGGGAAATCCCACACATCTCACTTTACGCTGACTCATTTCATCAAGGCTTGTGAGTTTTCCGGTTGATTGTTCAATCGCCCAAGCTTGCTGCGTTCGATTGTTCTTAGTTGCTGTCCAGTAATATTCTGCCGTATCAGGAAGCACAAATCTAGCTCCGTTTAGATCAGCTTGTAAAAAAACATTTCGTGTAGGCAATGCCCATTTTACTTCATCAGCGGGGAGAGTTTCAATTTGATTGCAAATAAAATCTTCTTTTGCTACATCACTGCCGCTAGCGGTTTCCCAATTTGCTTTTCCAAGGCCATGACTCCAAAGCAGACCTGTCGACTCATCTTGCCAAATGGCTTCTCTCGATGGAGAAGAGTCATCTTCATTTTTATCGAAATAGACGAGTTGCCAACGACCTTCACCAGAGTTCCCTTGAACACTTCCGTCCCAAGTTGAGTTATCGCCATTTTTCTCAATACAATGATTGATACGATCCTTAATACTATCAGCAGTAAGCAGCATCCCGCAGTTCTCAAGATTTTGCATCTGTAATCCCACCATTAAGTCATGATCTGAATCGGGGTTAGGAATTAAGCGGTAGTCTACGAGATTATCTTCTTTGATTTTAGCTATCATCTGATTGGTAGTGAGTTGGTCTTTTCCAACATTTCTAAAGAACTGAGATTTTACTCCGGCTAATTTATCACCGCTTCCAGCTCTGGTGTCTCTCACATTTTTGCCATCATCTTTGTTACGTGAATTGTTCGCCGCATCAATGCACGACACCAAAATCGACGTAAGTAAGCTAAAAACCAATATATTCTTCATCATGTTCCTTATTTAAACACTTTATATAACCTTATTTTGCCAAATTTAAGAGAGGGTTGTAAAACTTTTACACAGTGAATTACATAATTTAGGTAAGTATTTAATATCCAGAAAAACTATGCTATAAATTCCCGCACTTAACAGGATACTATGAAGAAGTTTTTGATTAACTCTATTTATTTGGCCACCGAAGGTGAAGGCGCTCATATTGGCAAGCCGCAAATATTTGTGCGCTTCCAGGGATGTGCTATCGGTTGTATAAATTGTGACTCAAAAGAGACGTGGGATTTTAGCGGACCTGAATTAGAGTTGAGCGAAGTTTTAACTCAAATAGAAAAACTTGCTCAAAGAGAACACGGTCGTGTCAACAGAATTTCAATTACGGGAGGGGACCCCCTTCATCCCAAACATTCTGATCAAGTTGAGTTGCTTGCAGGTGAATTAAAAAAGAAAAATTTTTATATCAATATTGAAGCTTCTGGTTCTCGTGTGGTTGATAAGGTTTTTGATATCGTAGACTTTGTTAGTTTTGATTTTAAAACACCATCCACAGGAGTAAAAACTCCTCTCAGAAATCTTCAAAAAATGACTGAGCAATATCAAAGTAAAACTCAAATCAAATCAGTGATTAGTGATAAAAAAGACTTTGAATTTATATTTGATATCTATTCTAATATGAGTGACGAAGTGAAAGCTAACCTGAATTGGGTTATCACTCCTTGTTTTGAGCCACACGAAGAATTTCCTAGAGAACGATTTATTCAAATCCTTGAGTTGAACCAAAGTTATGGAGCTCCCTTTCGCTTTATCGGTCAGCAACATAAATGGATTTACGGACCTGAGAAAAAAGACGTTTAGTGGAAAACGAAAATCAAAGTCAAAATCAAAATAAAAATGTTCTACTGGTGCTTTGGATTGCCCTTCTTAGTTCCCAGCTTATTATCATCTTTGTCAGCAAGTACTATCTTTTTATTGAAAGGGATGTGAACTTTCCTCCAGGAATGACATATATTTTAGTTGCACTGGCCGTAGCAATGCTTGTTTTTTCTAGAGTTGCATTTAATAAGGCCAATCAAATGGCGGTAGATAAAATGACTCGAAAGTTTAATCCTCAATCATTTTCCTTCTATATAATAGGTTGGGCCATGAGTGAAGCAGTGACTATTCTTGGAGTGATGTATGGAGTCTTAGGCGGATCGCTTAATTATCAAAAAGCTTATTTTTTCTTTTTAGCCGGAATCTTTTCCCATATTCTTCAAAAACCAAAGATTAACGCTTAGGCATTTTTCTTGGGCAATAGGTTTCAAGCTCAACACATGAGCGCGAGTAAATAATTGTGGTCCACCAAGTTTCTGTCACTTTACTATTAAGCAAATATTCATCATCTGAACAAGTCGTTCTCACTATATCGGTAAGAGCTCTATCGGTGGCTTTCTTTGCATTTGAACTAAAGAGCACTTGGCCTTCACAATAATCTTTCGTGACTTTTTCTCCAGGATACATCTTTTTCGTAACAGGGGCTTCGTAATCATCTTTATTGAAATGACTCTTAGAAATAACATGGTAGGTTTCGTATTTTTGAGTACAAGATACTAAAACTAAAAGAGTAAGCGCTACAAAATATTTCATCTGATTCCTTTCTTAATAATATAGGCCAGCGTAAACCAACCTGCGACAAAACTCACACCACCAAAGGGAACAATCATAGCAAAAGTCTTCACTTGAGTCATGGCATATAGATAGCAATTAAACGAGAACAGAAAAATTCCCAATAAAAATAATAAAGCAGGTTTTTGAACATCTATTTTATAGACCCCAGCGATGATGGCCAAAATGAATAAAGCAAACCCATGATAATAATGATATTGCACTCCGGTTTGAAAGGTCTTGAGGGCTTTAGCACTGGCTATTTTCTCCAGTCCATGAGCACCAAAGGCTCCAATGAGAACGGCAAGGCCTAGGGCGACACTTGCAAGAATAAGTATGTGTTTATCTGATTTAACCATTAAATAGCCGCCTTAAGTATAGATTGAATTTCTTGAGATTTTAAATTTCGATGCTCACTAAGTCCATAAGGATGATGCTTTGAAACAGCTGCAACTATTTTTTCGATCTCAGCTTCGCCAATATTATAGGCTTTCAGTCTCGTAGGGACCCCCACACTATTGAAAAAATCTTCGGTTGCGGTAATAGCATTCTCGATAGTCTCTTCTGGTGTGGATGCTTTAATTCCCCAGACATTGTGAGCGTATTGCAAGAGCTTTTGATTTTTATGGTCCTTTTGAAAGCGCAATAAACTTGGGAGCACTAGCGCCAAAGTTCTTGCGTGGTCAATACCATGGAGTGCTGTGAGTTCATGTCCAATCATATGGGTGGCCCAGTCATGTACGGTGCCTGCACCTATAAGCCCATTAAGGGCATTGGTAGCCGCCCACATAAAGTTTGCTCTGGAATCATAATCATCTTTAAGTTCAATAACTTTAGGAGCTTCATCAATTAAAGTAAGCAAAATCCCTTCAGCAAATCGATCTTGTAGGGGAGTGTTTATATCGTTTGTTAGATATTGTTCAAGGACGTGGATAAAAGCATCAACAATGCCATTGCCCAGTTGTTTTTCAGGAAGAGAATAGGTCACTTCGGGGTCAAGAATGGAAAACTTTGGAAAGAGTCTTGGATCTCCCCCAAAACCTAGTTTTTCCTCTCCTCGTGTTATCACAGAGAAGCTATTCATCTCACTTCCTGTTGCAGGTAGAGTAAGCACTGATCCAAAGGGCACAACGGAGTTAATTTTTTCATTTTTAGCTAATATATCCCAAGGATCATTGGGTTGCTTGATACTTGCAGCAATAAATTTAGTTCCATCAATGACACTTCCACCACCAACAGCGAGGAGAAAAGTGATCTCTTTTTCTCTGGCAAGATCACGGGCCTTAATAAGGGTGTCGTATTGGGGATTAGACTCTATCCCACCAAACTCGTATATTTCATGGTGGGCGAGAGCATTTGTAACTTGTTCATAAATGCCATTGTTTTTTATAAACCCTCCACCATAGGTCAATAGCACTCGTGCATGGGGGGGGATGATTTGGGCCAGTTTGGCTATTTGTTGTTTGCCAAAGTGAATTTGGACCGGGTTAAAAAAAGAAAAATTATTCATGAGCGTCCCCAAGGAAGAAATTTTGATTTTGAATTTGATTTTTTTAATACGGATTGAATCGTGAGATTTTTACCCGCTTTTTTACCACTGGAATAAGCCGCCTCATCAGTTCTTGCACTTGATGTTGTTTGGGCAACTCTACGATAAATTAAGTGAAGTTGAGAATTGAGATGAGTCTGTGCTCTGACGAGTGCCATTTTTTGATCTTTATTTAAGCTGTCTTGAATACCTATTACTTTTTCCTCATAGCCTTTCGCAATTCCATAGAAAAAAGAATTCTTTGCTCTCGTTCCTTTGAGATCAGCTCTTGCTTTAAATAACTTCTCCAACTCTTCATCGAGAAAATGTGCGACATATTCAGCCAGCTCAATTGAATCTTTAGTCCCACTGACTTCAAGAGCGACTTGTCTTTTTCCATAGATGAGTATGGGCTTGACCATAAAATGTTTTAAAATATCATATATGCAAGTGAGCTTAGCATTTTTTCTTTTAGCAACAAGTAGTGTGTGAGAATAGATATTTTTATTCCCCGATTCAAAATGCTTTAAATTGTATTTCAAGATTAATTCATTTGCCTTGATGGTGGCGAGTTGAGCTTCATGCTCATTATCACTTGCCGCCAGGCTCAAAAGAGCTTTTACTTTTTTCATCATCTTTTCTAATTCAAGATTACCTTCTAACTTGTCATTGGCCAGCTGAATATCAAGGCTTGCTTTTTCAACGGCTTCTCCCCATTTATATTGACGACAGATGTTTAAAAATTCTTCTCCATGAGGGAGAGCAACACTTCCACTGGCGATGAACTGCAAGTAATGAGCAAGTTCATGTCTGAGAATATTCTTTAACACCTCATCTTTGGTTGAGTAAATGAGATCTGAATGAAGGCCTATTTGATAAGTATGAGGATCAAAATAGCCTAGCTTTTGAGTGCCCTCAAAAAAGACGATATGAATAGGATAGGTATAGCTTCTATATTCAAAACGAGATCTTCTCACATTGAATCCACATTCAGTTTGTAGTATCTCTTTGAGAAACCCTTCACATTTTTGAGCGTGTATAAAGAAATTTTCTGAAAAAATTTTCATATATAGTTCTGTTCTTCTGCTCTCGTTTCGGCCATATAATTAACCCTAGCTTTACTATCCCTTATTAAAGCCAAACATATCAAAAAAAGCTCTTATTGGGTAATGAAAGGGCGCTTAACTCTTCAGCGCCCAAAGATTAATGCCTAGCCCCCAACTGAATGGATGCTCTGAGTAATAAAGTGGATTTTTGAAAGGGGTGAGGTCATTTACTCGGTAGATTTCAAATAAAAATTCGTTTTCAGAGATGAGCTCAATCAGTAAGTTCTCAAGGGCCTGAGTTTCCGAGCTAAGGTTCAGTTTTTTAGCTGCGAGTAGTTTAAGGCCCAATATCCAAGACCACAGCATGTGATCGTGATAACGACTCAGACCAACAATTTTTGTTGTCCAGGAGATTTCATGGGATGGGTATGTGGGAACAGAGCAAAGGGGAAATTCTTTGCTATGAAATTTTTGGGCAGCCAGTTTCTTATAAACTTTAGCCCCTTGGTCAGCAGGGAGAAAATCCCAGATGATAGCGAGATAATTAGCTTCGGTACTCATAATATCTAAATGTTCTACGCTTCTGTAGAGTCCATTGGTAAAAAAGGTACGATGAATTTTACTTTTTATTTCAGCTAGCTTTGCAGCTATAACTCCATGCTCAGAGAGCTTCTTACAGGCTTGAAAATAGAGCAGGTTAGTATAAAAAGTTTTGCCTGCACGTTTGGCACTATCTTGCCAATCTTCAAACTCTTTTTGGAAGACAAGTCCATTATCTAAGCGATTTTTATAGAATTTAAAACATTGAAGAAGTTTGTCTTTATTATCTTCTAAGAATTTGTGATCACCTGATGCTTCCACGTAATTTATAAAAGCTAGAATCACTAAAGCATTCGAATCAATGGAAAGAGTTCCATGCTCTCCGTAGTGTTCTGCTTTAATTTTCCTATTATGCTTTGAGATAAGATACCTTCTCGGAAGGAAGCGAAAAACCGTATTCAATACAACGGTTCTATCTGAGCGACCTGTTTCTAAGATTCGAGGGATAAGGCCTTGTGTATTCATACGATCCAATAAATGTTGGAGATGGTTTTTAACGACTTCATATTCTTTGATCGCCACAAGACCAAAACTTGCCCAACAAAAATCTCTCGTCCAAAAACTTTGGAATTGATGGTCTCCAGCTTGGAGAAATTTACCATCACGGGTGGTAATAATATTTTTTTGAATTTGCTCAGAGAGCTGATGGATAAGATTCATATAAAAAAGGCCATCCTAAAGATGGCCCCTAACAAGTTTATTAATCGTTTCTTGAAAAAATCTTAGCTTTAAAAAACTCTCTGTTCATACGAGCGATATTAGAGAGGTTAATTCCTTTTGGACAAGAAGCTTCACATTCAGCATGATTGGAGCAATTTCCAAAACCTGCTTCATCCATAGCTTCTACCATGCTTGAGGCTCTTTTGCTGGCTTCAACTTTCCCTTGGGGAAGAAGCGCCAATTGAGAGATTTTAGCACTGGCAAAAAGCATGGCACTGGCGTTAGGACAGCTCGCGACACAAGCTCCACAACCAATACAAGCTGCTGCGTCCATCGCAAGGTCAGCATTTTCTTTGGGGACAGGAATATTATTCGCGTCTTGAGCGTTTCCTGTATTAACTGAAACGTAACCACCTGCTTGAATAACTTTATCAAATGAAGATCTGTCAGTCATAAGGTCTTTGAGAACAGGAAAAGCACCAGCTCTAAAAGGTTCAATAACAATCGTATCTTGATCTTCAAAACTTCTCATATGCAACTGACAAGTTGTGGTGAGTTTTTCTGGTCCATGGGCCTGGCCATTGATCATAAGTGAGCACATCCCACAGATACCTTCTCGGCAATCATGATCAAAAGCGACGGGATCACCACCATCTCGTACCAGTTGTACATTGAGAACATCTAGCATTTCTAAAAAACTCATATCTGGAGAGACTTCGTTTAAAGTATACTCAGCGAAGTGACCGGAGTCTTTCTTGCTTTTTTGTCTCCAGACTTTTAAGTGAATTGTCATTGTTTTATTTCCACTCATCATCGACTCCTTATTTATAACTTCTTTGAGTTAAAGGTACATATTCAAACGAAAGCTCTTCCCGGTGACGCTCAGGAACTTGATCATCACCCTTATATTCCCAAACTGCAGAGTGGGCGTAATTTTCATCATCACGTTTTGCTTCACCTTCTTCCGTTTGTGACTCTTCTCTAAAGTGACCTCCACATGACTCAGGACGCTCAAGAGCATCTCGTGCCATCAGTTCACCTAGTTCAATAAAGTCTGCCACACGAGCAGCTTTTTCTAACTCTCTATTGATTCCAATTTCAGATCCTGTAACTTTAAGATCTTGCCAAAACTCACTGCGAAGCTTTTGAATTTTTTCAATCCCAGCTTTTAAGCCAGCTTCATTTCGACTCATTCCTACGTGTTCCCACATGATAAGACCAAGTTCACGGTGAAACTCATCAGTAGATTTTGTTCCATTAATCTCAAGTAGTTTATTTAATTTCGCTTTAACAGCGTCTTCTGATTTCTGGAATTCAGGGTGAGAAATATCCACCTTACTTAATTCTGTAGAACCAAGATAGTTACCTAGTGTGTAAGGAAGAATAAAGTACCCATCCGCAAGGCCTTGCATAAGTGCTGAGGCTCCAAGCCTGTTGGCTCCGTGCTCAGAAAAGTTAGCTTCCCCAATAGCATGAAGTCCAGGAACTGTTGTTTGAAGATTATAATCAACCCAAAGCCCACCCATAGTGTAGTGAACAGCTGGATAAATTCTCATGGGTTGTTCATAAGGAGACTCATCAGTAATACGCTGGTACATCTCAAAAAGGTTGCCATATTTAGCCGCAATCACATCATGCCCATCGCGCTTAATCGCATCTCTAAAATCAAGGTAGACAGCTAGACCTGATTCACCAACGCCTCTTCCCGCATCGGCTTGATTCTTAGCATTTCTAGAAGCTACGTCTCTGGGAACTAAGTTTCCAAAAGAAGGGTAGATTCTCTCTAGATAATAATCCCGATCTTCATCCGGTATATCGTTCGGGTGACGTTTATCATCTTTATCTTTTGGTACCCAAACGCGACCATCATTTCGAAGTGACTCACTCATAAGAGTTAATTTTGATTGGTGATCTCCTGAAACAGGAATACACGTAGGGTGAATTTGTGTAAAACAAGGGTTGGCAAAACCAGCACCTTTTTTATAAGCACGCCAAGCAGCTGAAACATTACTTCCCATAGCATTGGTAGAAAGAAAATAAACATTACCATAACCACCAGTGGCCAAAACCACAGCATCGGCTACATGTCTTTCAATATCTCCGGTGACAAGGTCACGAGCTATAACACCTCGAGCTTTGCCATCAATGATAACGATATCAAGTATATCGCGACGGGTGTACATTTGAATTTTACCCTTCGCCACTTCTTTCATCATAGCTGAATAAGCACCGAGAAGAAGTTGTTGACCCGTTTGCCCTCTGGCATAAAACGTTCTAGAAACCTGTGCTCCCCCGAAAGAACGGTTGGCCAAATATCCACCATACTCACGAGCAAAAGGAACACCTTGAGCTACACATTGATCAATAATATTATTTGATACTTGGGCGAGCCTATAAACATTTGCTTCACGCGCTCTATAATCTCCACCTTTGACCGTATCATAAAAAAGTCGCCAAACACTATCTCCATCGTTGGGATAGTTTTTAGCAGCGTTGATCCCACCTTGAGCCGCAATTGAGTGAGCACGTCTAGGTGAATCTTGGAAACAAAATGATTTAACATTATATCCCATCTCGGCTAGAGAAGCGGCTGCTGATCCTCCAGCAAGTCCAGTTCCAACAACGATGACGCTAAACTTTCTTTTGTTAGCAGGGTTTACAAGTTTACACTTAAACTTATGCTGCTCCCATTTCTCTTGAATTGGTCCTTCAGGAATTCTTGCATCTAAATTAAAGGCCATATATTTCTCCTAAATTAATTTTGAAAGTAACAAAAAATAGCAAGACTGGAAAAACCAACTGCTACAAACAACCCGTATAAAAGTGCGATTGTTTTAAGATGTGGTGTATATTTTGGATGATTAAATCCAAGACTCTGAAACATAGAATGCACCCCGTGTGATGTATGTATTCCCAGGGCAATCATAGCTATCACATACCACACAACATAATAGATATTCGCAAAGTACTCGACCACGAGTTTATAAAGATCTCGCATCACGATATCATCGACTGTGGTTTCGTAATGAGCTCCATATTTAAAATTAATTAAATGGAGGATCACAAAAACGAGCAGAATCATACCTGTGTAAGGCATAGTCGCTGAGGCAAAAGTTTCACCGCGACCTGTTCTCACTTTCATTTCATATTTTACAGGCCGGGCACTTTTATTTTCCAATGTGAGAAATGCGGCCAAGAAAATATGGGCTAAAAACATACCGAGAAGTCCAGCTTCTGCGACATAAATAAGCGGGTTACTCGTGAGTTTGTGACCGTACATATTAAATGCATCAGGGCCTAAAAACATTAAAAAGTTCCCCAAAAGGTGGGCAAGGGTGAAGCCAACTAGACCAAAACCAGTCAGGGCCATAATTTGCTTCTTGCCAATAGAAGCAGTCAGATATTTTGGCATAGACAGCATAAAAAACTCCGTTTTAACGAGAAAATAATTGGATAAACAATTGATATTATAGTCACAGAATATACTTTGTCATATATAAATGCTAATGTCGTTGATCAAAATCAATATTGAGAGGTAAAGGAGAGTAGATGCAATTATCAGCAGAGTTTCCCCAAGAACATCTTATCGAACTCAAGGGTCTCTCTCCGGCATTTGTGGGTCGAATAACACTTTATCAGCAATCCAACGCCATCAATGCGGAAATTGATATCGTACAGAGCGAGTCGGGTAAAATATATTCCCATGTTAAAAGCCTCTATAACCATGATGACCCTAGGGAAGTTTTAGATTTATGCGTTCATTATTTGAAGGAATTTCTTGACGCATCGAAAAATTAAGAAAACTTCAATCCATGCTATACTATACTGAAATAACAACAAAGTAGCACAATGAGTCAAGCCATACTGATATCCAATAACGAAGTCGTTAACTCCCTTTACGAGGTGAATCTACGCGCCTATGTGGCGACAAATGTCACTATAAAAAATACTATGGGTGAAGCTCTGAAATTACTTGAGCACGCTCCTAATATTGACGCCATCATTAGCTTTATCGATGGCAGAAATACGGAAAAATCTCTTGAGAAGTTATTCACTTATTTAAATGAAAACAATCTAAAAACACCGGTTATTGTCCTCGGGGTTCGAAAAAGAGATGAAGGTCGAACGATTTATATCGAGAATCGCTATGAGATTAAAGCTTTGCTTAAAAGTATGGCGAAGATTTTAGGAATCACCGCTAAAGATATGGCCCAGCGTGCTGTTCCTGAATACTTTCCCGTTCCCATTAATCTATTGGCCCAGGTGGATAAAACATTTTGTGATGTTTATTTTCGCAATCAAAAAGCAGATTTTGAATATGAGTATTTTAAAATTCTAGAAGAAGGCAGTGACGTTACTGAAACCATACAAAAATATACAGAACAAGATGTAAATGAACTCTATATTGATTCTAAGCATCGACTGCATTTTATCAATCAAGCCTCTGCCTCTGTTGTCAGTGAGCTCTCTCGTGATGATATATCAACAGAAGAGAGAGTTGAATTAACTAAACAAGGAATGAATGTTGTCGCTGAAGAAGTCTTTGCCAGTGAAGAGATCTCTGAGAAAATGGCCGAAGTCAGCAAGGCTTGTGTTATGTCGATTAGAGAAACGGTTAAAGATGTTCCTAAATTGAAAAACCTTCTTAAAATGCTCCTCGAAGATAAAGGGGATATTTGTTACAAGCATTCCATTATATCCACTTATATCGCCACTCAAATTATTAAGAATATTTCTTGGGGCTCAGAAGAGCAGGCGAATAAAGTCGCTTTTTCTTTTTTCTTTCATGATATTTATCTTGTTCCCGTGTTTAAAAAATATCCTGATGCGGTAGGAGAGGAAGATCTTCTCTTCAGGGATGATGTAGATGAAAAAGATAAACAAATCGTATTAGAGCACGCAAAAAAAGCAGGCCAGCTTATTAAAACTTTTCCTAAGTGCCCCATGGGGGCAGATATGATCATCACTCAACACCATGGGATGACCAGTGGGGAAGGGTTTGCGACAACTTTTAAAGATGATATCTCACCACTTTCAAAAATTATGATCATTGCTGAAGAAGTGGCCATGGTGGTTTTGGAATTAACCAAAGACTCCCTTCAAAAATTTGAATTAGATAAAGAAAAGATGCAGGCTCATCTCCAACAGAAATTCAAAAATCATACTTATAAAAAAATTGTTGAAGCATTTGGACAAATAGAAGTCTAACTAAGCATCACTATTTTTTTGAGCTGAGCGATCGGTTCTTTGAAATTACCTACATTAAATTTCTTACTGTAATAGTATTTAAAAACTTTCTGAAGATTGGCGAGCTTAAAGGGAAGACCATCCACATCACGGGCAAAGTTTGAAGCGGTATTAAAAAGACAGACCGCCATTTGCATCTCGGAGGGAGAGGGAGTGGCGGGAAAGCCATTTCTATTGGGGAGTTCATGGTGATGTTCAAGTAAAAAGTCCACATCGGGAAATTGAATGAACTGCCTGGCCAGCTCTGCGATTTGGCGGGGATGTTCTGGATAGTTGGCTCGTTCTTCAACCGTAAAATTATCTTCAACTAACTCATCTTCTGTTCTCACCCGAGAAAGTTCATCATTATCAACGAACGCATCTTGGATGAGGGAGGCAAATATAAATTTTCTCTTCACTGTTAGAGAACGCCAACCCATGGCCCTGATCAGAAAAAAGCAGAAATAGGCACTCAAAAGTGAACGTGAAATATTACTTTTAAATGTATATTGATATTCTTCGGTTAATTTTTTGAGAGTCATTTCTTTTTCGAAGACCAGACAAATATGATCTATCAGAGCGTCGATAAATTTATTAACTTCGTCAGTGACTCCCACATTTACAATATAATCTTGAAGCAGAGCTGTGGAGCGCAAGTGAGCTGTGATCACTTTTTTATTGAGTTCTTTGGACTGTTTAAAAAAGAGCATGGCCTGCTCCATAGATTCTTCCAGAAACTTAATATGCCTATCTTTATCGATATAAAGAATTTTAATTCTTCGCTGAGAGAGTTTTCTGATTTGATACTCGGCTAGAGGAGCATCTTTTTCAAAGGTAAGCATATAGCGGTGATCACTAATTTTGACATAAAGATCATTAGGGGAGCGCTCAAAAAAATATAAATTTCTAAGTTTCATTGGAAGATAATCTCTGTCATTGGCCGCAAGAGAGCTTAGGTCTCTAAACTTTTTCTGATACCAAGCAATGGCATTCATGATCACTTCTTTAATTTTGTCATTCTCATCAGAGCTTGTGATCACATAATTTTCTTCATTTTTAATCAGTTCACGTTTGCTGACCTTTTGTAATTTCTCTGAGCTACCAAAAAGGACAATAGGTCTTTTGCCAGATAAATCAATGAGCTTTGAGAGTAAATTATCTATTTTATCGGTGTACTCCACGTCCAAAATAAAAAACGCGATATCAGGATTGTTTACAAAATATTCGAGAGCTTCCTCTTCTGATTGAACAATACTCACCTTAAGTCCAACATAGTTGGCTTCAAAAGATTTTTTGTACTCAAGGGAGACTTGAATTTGCTTAGATATCATCAGTGCATTCATGGAGAACTATTTTAACCTATTTTAAATCCCTTACAAGCAAGTAAGGACTGTGGTACAATGAAAGCTTGCAAAGGGTCGAATTTATGGAATTACAAGAGATTTATAAACAAAAACTGCTAGACTCAATTCCTGTGGTTAAGGGGATGGATGTGGAAATTGACAACATTTCACCTAATTCTCTCACGGTAGGAGCTCCTCTCAATGCCAATATCAATTATGAAGGTACCGCTTTTGGTGGAAGTTTAAATACCGTTTGTATTCTGTCTTGTTATCTTCTTGTTCATCATTTGTTGAACACACATGAAGTGGAGTTTGAATCCCTTGTGATTCAAAACTCAAAAGTTGATTACCTGAGACCTGTTGATAAAGATTTTTTTGCGATCTCTTACGTGGCGGATAAAGAACGTGAGAGGTTTTTTAAAATGCTAAAGGCCCGAGGGGTCGGTCGCATAAATGTGTCGTCTTCGATTCGAACAAGTGGCAGAGAAGAAAATCATGTGGAGTTTAAAGCCAGGTTTGTGGCCAAGCTTTAAAGATAGTCTTTAAGAAAGTCCATATGCTCGCTGAGGGGAATATAAGTGGCCCGGTCTGCAAATTTACACTGATCTGTGACATCATCATTCACATCAATTCTATCATCAAGATCCGTTATATAACTGACAATTCCTACGAGTTTTCGATCACCTTCTTCATTGATAAATAAAGGACCACCACTGTCCCCTGGACAAGGAAGTTGGTCGTCTTTTGTGGGCTTCATCTGAAGCATAGTGTATTTATCAGCTCCTCTAAAAAACTCAAGAGCGTAGTTGAGTTCACCTTGTCTTAGTTTGCCTTCCTGTCCTCTTTCATTAAAACCAAAGCCAAGAATTTCAAAAAGACTTTCTGAGTTAAAATCACCTCTTTGAACTGTTTTAATTTCCGGATATTTTACAAATGCACCTGCATTGAGTTTGATCACTGCTAGTTCTTCTTCAAGCTTAGTGCTTTTGATTTTAACTGAGTTCATATAGAGTTTGGTGTAGTAGCGATATCCCTCATGATTAATATAACGTACGGTGAATCTTCTTGGGTTATCACGAAAGCAATGGGCGGCCGTTACGATATAGTCTTCAGAAATTCGCACCCCTGAGCATATCGAGTTATTCATTTCTAATTTTACTACATAAGGATGATGAATATGGCTTTTCATTACGCCATTGCGAATCGCAAAACAGTTGAAAGCCACACATCCTAATATCAGAATTAGTCTGGCCATATATTCCCCTTGGGATACTTTAATCATTAAACAAAAAGCATCGTCTAGGGGGCCGGTAAATCTTTCATTTTATTAAATAGTCTTAGAGATCAGATGGATTCCATTTTCTTGTAACAGGCCATCTAAGTTATTGGATTTTCTATCTAAATAGATCATTTTTAAGATCTTCTCTGGCATGGTCATCACTTGCTCAATAGTGTACTTTTTCCCTGAAACTAAAACAGCCCCTTTTTGATACTCCATATCTATCACATACAAATCATCAGAAACTTTTTTACAAAACTCAATTTCCACAAGTTTTTCCATCAGAATTTTTTGTTTGGAGCTTAAATCTTCAGCTAAAATTTCTTTGATTTTCAACTGAGTTTGACTGAGATCTTCCGTGCTGCGTTCAGCTCGAGGTAGTTTAGTGAGACTATAATACTGGGCCGCTTCTTTAGCATACGTGGTGGTGATAAAACCTATATAAATTTGAGCTAAATTGGCCGCAGTATTTTTCGCATAAAGATCGAGTTGATAATTATTTGTATAATCCATAAAATTTTTCGACAGCATTTTGATATCAGTTTTAAGGGCGACATCTTTTTCTTCCATTTTTCCTTCAGCATTGAGACTCATTTCAAGGGGAAAATGAACTGCTTTCATCAGAGTAAAAGCCAAAAAAAGCGGGTTTTGATTCTGGGCCAAGCTTGCTGGATTTAATTGCTTGAGACTATCAAATTTAAGCTTTCCAAAACTAAATTCCACCTCACTCTCTTTAAAAAAGATGGGGCGCATATTCATAATGCCGTTGTACTCTTCTAGTTCTCCCTCAGCATAAAGTGTGGTGAGATTTTCCTGAGTTCTATTTCCCACTTTTAGCTCTAGGTCTTTGAGCCTTAGAGATTGTGCTCCCTCTTCAATATTGATCTCTCCAATATCAAATTCGATGTACTTATTTTTTAACAGTTCCGCCACATCAGGGTTATTAGGATCAATATTTTCATTACCGCTTATATCTCCCACATAGATAATAACATCTTTGAGAACCAGTCTCTCTTCTTCACTCAATCTTTCAAAATCAGCAAAGACAAATTTCAAGCGAATCCCACCAGATCCCATTTGGACATAAGTCTTTAAATCAAACTCTTCTAGAGTTTTGAGGTTCACCACTTGAGTGTGAATAAAATTATCGAGGGGATTGATAAAAGTATAGGTGTCCACTGTCGCTTGATAACTTTCTTCAGGACGATCAATTTGAAAAACGGAGCGTTGGTGATCAAAAGCAAGTTCTTTATGTTCTATTGCTGTATTTTTTAAATTCTCAGCAATCAGTTTTTGATGCACAAGCAGGTGATAGCCCTGAGGCACACCAACACCTATGAGAAGGCCGAGAACTAAAATAACAAGAATACTGATAATAAGGATAATTTTTTTCATACCCACTAGTATAAAGAGTAGTTATCGTTACGCAATATTTATGCGGACTTATCACCTAAAAAAACTAAATTCGCCAAAAATAACTGTCAGGTGGATCTTAAGAAAATTCATTGGCTCCCTAATAATTTCAAGTGACTAAGGTGATAGTTGAGTGTTCCCCTTGCCTCAGGTTTTGCAGGTCTTATAATGATTCTATCAACAAAATTTTTAAAGGGTGGGATAAAACAAAATAATTTAGAAACTAAAATTGGGAATTTTGTAGCAAGGGTTAGGTCTGAAGTTGTGTGAAAGCTGTTGTGGTACCAAGGTGTTAAAAGTGAAAGTTCGAGTTGTGCTGAAGTTCAAGTGAAAGCTCAAGTTAACAGTACTTAAAAATTAGTTTCTAAAATTTTAAAAGCTCCATTTGTGACCGAATTATGCCTTAAGGTCTCAAATGGAGTTTTTTTATTTGCAGATTAATTGTAATTTCTTCTTCTTTTTACTCTTTAGAGAGAGATCATTTTTTTGAAACTCTTGGCCCTTTTGAATCCGACCTAGAGGCAAAAGAAATTTTGTATGGAGTAAAGTTTTGTTTCTTTTGGACTTTAACTCCAAAGTCATCTGATTATCTTTGTGTAATATAAGTTTTCTCTTCAAGAATCTTCTTGATCTATCGACAACTATATCTTTAGATCTTTTACTTGGTACAGGAAAAGTAAACCTTTCTAATTTTTTCTTAGAGTCGTGATCAATACTAAAGAGTTCACAACTAAAAAAGAAAAACTTACTCTTTTGCGCATAACTATGATTAAGAGTACTGAGAATAAAAATAAAAATAAAGAAAGTTTTGTTGATAAGATCACTCCCTAATGACAGATCTCGTTGTTCCTTGAGGTGTGTTTTGTTCAAAGACTTCATTTGTAGATCTTGTTCCGTTACTTATTCTAGCACAGTAGAGCTGCCACTCTGTCACTCCATTTACACTATTTTGAGCAACTGCAGTGATGTAGTTTCCAAGAAGCTGGCGCCTTTGGTTTTGTGCTTCATTTGTACTCATATTATTACTTCGTGCGAATTCTTCATTACCTGGTATACTCATTCTAGGCATGCTATTTCCAAACTCCATAGGCGTTTCTCCATGAAGTCCTAGTTTGTATTGAAAATATTCATAGAGTCTCACTTGTCTTTTGGGGTCACTTTGATCAAAACGAACCTCTCTAAACTCGTTTAAATAGTCAGCAAATGCTTTTTGAGCTTCACGGTCAACTCGGCTATCAACATCTTCATCCTCAAATTCCATTCTGGTGAGCTCTATAAATTCGATCATCCCAGGTAGGGCATGGTCTCCTGAACTGTGGCATCCGACACAGCTTGTTTCCATTATATTAATAGCTTCTTCCTCCAAAAGTTCTGCACTTGCTGCCATTGTGGTTTGAATAATATCATCTTCAGCTATGGGAAGATAAAAACTTCCATCGAACTGAGTCGCACAAAATTGTTCTACTAATCCACCACTGCGTTCATCAAAATCTGTAGAGGGGAGAGTTGCTTCATCTAACGCTGCTTGAGACCGAATAAGTAATTCGTTACAAATATTATCATCAGTAACTCCATTGTCAGTAGTTTGCTCAAGCTCAGATCTAACTTCAGCAAATATATCCTGAAAGAGGCGCTGCTGGGCCAAAAGTACGAATTGATCTGAGAAGGAGTAGCTATTGTAACCGGCGTCTCGACCGTTAACCAAAGACCATTGGCTCATATCGACTCCATATGGCTCAAGTAGAAATCTCATATTACTCATCATTGTTCTATGATTTGCAGGTTCGGGGACACCATCTACACCTCCGTGATCAGTAATGGCGTGCCAATTGATGTCTTCTCTGTCGAAATATCTCTCTCCAGTATCTGAGCGAGCACCTAGTCTCGTGGGAGCTGTCACTTCAGCTGAGTAAAAAGCTGCATCTGCGCTGACTTGTTCTGGTGATAGACCTTCTGCATCTCGCATAAAACTCTCTAGAAATCTATAATGTCTATCCCTTTTAAAACCATCGGCTAAATTTTGGTTATTACTAATATCATTGTTAATGAGTTCTAGGACTTCTCTGGGAGTGGCTTCTGCTAGATTAGCAAGTTCTTCAGGTGTGCTATTTACAAAGCTCTCTCTTCCTCTGCCTTTAAAGAATTCAGCCGAACGTTGCATGAATGAGCTCGGTAAATAACTTTCTGGAGGTAAGTTTTCTTGTCCACATTGAGCAATTGCAGTGAGGGCATACTTAAATTTATCAAAATTTTCATTTTGACTTAAGTCTGTTGCTATCCGACACATATTCTGTCCTTGCATTTGATCAAAAGCAAATTGACTGGGGCCTGCGGCTAGAGCACCTTTGTTATCAAAATTAAATGCAAGACTACCATCATCATCATCGTAGAGATCAGGGTGATGTCTGATACGGTAAAATCCTTCTTGATCCACTTGTCTGCGAATCATCTCCACTCTTTCTTGAGGGGTTATCTCTCTTTCTCCATTCTCGGCTTGAAAAGCACTAATGGCTTCGGTCAACTGATCCTCTTGATCAAAGGGT
>CEQY01160842.1_pt1 | contig 24312 bp, 23 predicted proteins | sample 361391 | NCBI WGS metagenome assembly CEQY01 (sample SAMEA2621075, study PRJEB7988) | marine metagenome | isolation source: saline water (ENVO:00002010), including | reverse complement strand
TTTCCAGACCCGTCATCTAAAGTGGCAAAGGCAAATCTTCCTCTTTTGCCTTGCCTGACATTATATTGCATCAAACAACCAGCAATCCTTTGAGTGTGAGTCTCTGATTGAAGCTCAGAAATAAAAAAACCACACATTTTTCTAACTTCCTTTTTTTTATTTTCTAAAGGATGAGAATCCAAATAATAACCTAAGGCATTCCATTCAGCAGAAATGCTATCAAAATCTAATTCATCATTTATTTCATCTTCTATTGGTTCCATGAGGACTTCACCAAAGAGATCTTTGATATTGCTTTTGTTTCTCTCTGAAGCTTGCTCAGCATTTTTAAGACATGAATCAATTCTTTTGAATAAAGTTTCCCTTTCGCCCAAACAATCCATAGCACCCGAACCAATTAATGCAGTGAGAATTCTTTTATTAATCTTGTTAAAACCTACTCTCATACAAAAGTCATACATATCTTGAAATTTTCCGTCCTCTCTCTCTGTCACTATCTGGTCAACTAATGATTCACCAATGCCCTTAATGGCACCAAGTCCATATAAAATTGTCTTCGAATCAAGATCTTCAAACCTATATGAACTTAGATTAATGTCTGGACTCAAGACTGTAAGGCCGATATTTTTACAGTCATCTACAAATAACTGGATATTATCTGTGTTACCTAAGTCACAAGACAAAATAGAAGCCATAAATTCTGCAGAGTAATGTGCCTTTAACCAGGCAGTTTGATAAGCAATCAATGCGTAACCTACAGAATGAGATCTATTAAAACCATAACCAGCGAATTGCTCTATCTGATCAAAAAGGTTAGCAGCATAACGTTCATTAACATTTTTCTTTATTGCCCCTTCCACAAATGTAGAGCGCAAACTCTCCATCTCTTCTTTCTTCTTTTTCCCCATCGCCCTTCTTAAAATATCTGCCTGGCCAAGTGAGAATCCAGAAAGTTCCTGTGCAATTTGCATAACTTGCTCTTGATATACAATCACTCCGTAAGTAGTGCTCAGTATTTTTTTTACAGATTCATGTCCATACGTAACTTCTTCTTTTCCATGTTTTCTATTTATATAAGAATCCACCATATTCATACCGAGAGCGCCTGGGCGGTAAAGAGCATTCATGCTAACTATGTCTTCAAAGTCATTTGGTATAAGCTGTTTCAAATAGTCTCGCATTCCTCTGGACTCTAGTTGAAATATACCGGTTGTTTCTCCTCTTTGAAGTAACTCAAAGGTTTTAGGGTCTTTCAAAGATAGATTTTCAATATCAATTTTGTCTTCTTTATTTTTTACTTTTGCATTTATTCTTTTTACAGACTGATCAATCACAGTCAGAGTTTTTAATCCAAGAAAGTCAAATTTAACAAGTCCTGCGGATTCTACGTCTCCCATGTCGAATTGAGACGCAACAGTTCCTTTATCTGAATCTAAAAAAAGTGGGGTGAAATCTGTTAGTGCTGTAGGTGCAATCACAACCCCCGCGGCATGTGTGCCAACACTCCTAGATAAACCTTCTAGCTTAAGAGCCATATCAAAAACTTCCCTTGATTCGTCCGATTCATCAATAGTTTCTTTGAACTGCTTTTCTTTATAGGCCTCTTCAAGACTTATGCCGAGGACATCTGGAATGGCTTTAGCAAGCCTATCTCCAAACCCATATGGCTTTCCTAAAACTCTTACAACGTCCCTCAAAACAGCTCTCGCAGCCATAGTACCTCTTGTACTTATCTGTGCAACAGAATCTTTTCCATATCTGTTAGTGACATACTCTAAAACTTTGTCTCTTCCCTCGATACAGAAATCAATATCAAAATCGGGGTTACTAACTCGATCTGGATTTAGAAACCTTTCAAATAGAAGATCATATTTAATAGGATCAATTGCTGTAATTCCAAGTGCATAAGCAACTATGGATCCGGCTCCAGAACCTCTTCCCGGGCCTACAGGTATGTCATTCTTTTGTGCCCAGTTAACAAAATCTGCGACTATAAGAAAATAACCTGCGAAATCCAATTTACATATCATGTCTAATTCATATTCTAGTCTTTCAATATATACAGACTCATCTATGTCATAAGGATCAATTGATTTTTTTATATCATTTATTCTTTTAGCCAAACCTTCTTTAGATATCTTCCTTAAAAAATCCTCTCTTGAAAACTCATTTGGAACTTCAAAGTCAGGTAAATAGAATTTACCAAGCTCAAGATCGATATTACACTTTGCTGCAATCTTGACGGTATTGATGAGAGCTTCGGGTATATCCGAAAATAACTCGATCATCTCCCCTTTACTTCTAAAAAACTGTTCTTCAGTGTAATTCTTTGGTCTTCTTGGATCATCTAAAATATCTCCTCTTTGAATACATACTCTAGCTTCGTGAGCTTCGAAATCAGACGGAGAAATATCGGGATCTACTGCACTTATGAAACGTACATTATTTGTAGCAACAATCGGCACTCCCATTTTTGTAGCTAGCTCTATAACAGAATTATTGTATTCTTCCTCATTTGCTTTGCCAGTTCTTTGGATTTCAATAAAAAAATTATCATTGAATATTTTCTTGAAGAATTCGATTCTTGATTCTGACAATTGCTCGTTTCCTGCCAGTACTGAACTGCCTATATGACCTTCTAAACCACCTGATAGGGCAATGATTCCGTCTGAAAACTCTTCCAACCATCTAAAAAGCACAATAGGTTCTCCATTTACCTGGCCCTCTACAAAAGCTTTGGAGACTAGTTTAGTTAAATTAATATAGCCCTGTTTATTCATTGCTAACAGTACAAGAGGAGCTGAAACAGAGTCTTTATCTTTAGCTATTCTAATTTCTGAACCCACAATAGGCTTTATTCCATTCATTCTTGCTGACCTATAAAATTCTATTAAACCAAAAAGGTTGGTAAGATCAGTTAAAGCAACCGAGTGATAACCCAGCTTAAGTGTTTGATCAACAAGTTCATTAATCCTTATTATGCCATCCACAAGAGAGTACTCTGAATGTACATGAAGATGAACGAAATCTAAGTTCTCAGGCTGATTCATTTATTTTCTTCACTGGTCTAAAGGAAAGTCTATGCTCTTTTGTTACTCCATATAATTCTAATGCTTCTAGATGCATCTTTGTAGGATAACCTTTATGTTTTCCAAAACCGTAATGGGGATAAATTTTATCAATTTCTTTCATGTAACTATCTCTATGTACTTTTGCAAGAATAGATGCGGCCATAATATTTTTTTTTAACTGGTCCCCCTTTACAATTGTCTCAAAGTTAAATTCGCTATTAGGTGCATAGATACCATCAACCAAAACTAAATCTGGCTTCTTTTCTAATCCTTCTAATGCCCTTTGCATAGATAATAAAGAAGCTTCGAGGATATTAATCTCGTCGATTTCTTCTGGGGAGCTTGTTCCAATAGACCAAGAAAGCGCTTTAACTTTTATTTCCTCAGCTAACCTTTCTCTTTTTTTTTCAGATATCTTTTTTGAATCATTTAGGCCCTCAATGTTCACACTATCATCTAAAATGACTGCTGCTGCATAAACAGGACCTGCTAATGGACCTCTTCCTGCTTCGTCAACTCCGGCCTCTATCAACTTATTAATTTAAAAATGTCATTTGCGGCTTTTTCAGAACCCCCCGCCATTAAATTCTCTCTAATTTGTATAAATCTTCCTTCAAATAGAGCCTCATCATTCTGCTGCAAAGAATTTACAGATTTCACGATATTTTCAACTGTAACTTCTCCTTGTAAAAGCTCAGGTAATAGCTTTTTTCCGAATATCAGATTTGGAAGCGAAAAGGAGTCTATTTGGAGTAAGGGCTTTATCAAAAGATAAGAGAGCCAATTAGTTCTATAAACTGTAATACAAGGTGTAAAGGACAATACAGATTCTAATGTTGCTGTACCTGAAGTGGTTATAGATAATTTTGATTTTTTCAAAACTTCTTGTGAATCGCCTAAAGAAATATTAATAATTTCTTGAGGGTCTTCTTTCAGTAAATCTATATGCGTTTCATCGGATAAAGGCATAAAAAAAGTATATTGATGATTTATAGATTTCAGTCTTTTGGCTGCTTTAATCATTATATCGCCCATCTGCAGAATTTCTGATTTCCTGCTCCCAGGCAAAAGTGCAATACTATTCTCAATCTTTTGATTTATTTGATCTTTCGTCATAGAAATTTTGTGAGATAGAGGATGTCCAACATAGCTTATCTTGATTTTTGATTCAGAATAAGCTGATTCTTCGAAGGGAAAAATGGTAAATACAGAGTCAATGTATTTTTCCATTGATTTAATGCGACCTTTTCTCCAAGCCCATACTGATGGACTAACGTATTGGACGGTTTTGATTTTCAGATTCATTTTAAGAAACCTAGCAATTGGCAGATTGAAATCAGGTGAATCAATCCCTATATAAATATCAGGTTTTTCTTTAAGTAAGAATTTTTTAAGTCTCTTTCTTAATAGGAGAATTTTTCTAATGTTTAGTAAGGGTTCTATTATTCCCATTACGGCTATCTGATTAATATCAAATAAGGAGTCTAACCCCGACGTAACCATCTTCGAACCGCCTACTCCTACAAAATCAATTGATGGATCAATTGATTTCAAACTTTCCATTAATGGTCCACCTAGTTCGTCACCTGATTTTTCACCAGCAACAATTGCAATCTTGAGTTTTCTCCTTTTAGATTCTTTTATCATTAACGAGATATGCCTCTCGTAGAATTTTCAATGGACTTACAAAATAAATTAACCTCTTGAATCTCTTTCCTGATAGATTTAAGTTCTTCCATAGCTTCCTCAGTGGTCAATTTCTTTCTATATACTGATCTATAGGCTGATCTAAGCGCTTCAATAGTCTCTTTAGAGTAGCCAATCCTTTTCAGGCCCGTGACATTTATTCCAAATGGTTTAGCAGGATTTCCTCTAACCTTCACATATGCTGGTATGTCTTTGTTCACCGCGCTTCCCATGGCACAGAAACTATAACTTCCAATGCTACAAAACTGGTGAACGATTGCATAACCTCCAAGAATAGCCCCGTCCCCTACAGTCACTGAACCTGCTAATGCAGCCTGATTTGTCAACACTATATCGTCTCCAAGAACGCAATCATGAGCGATGTGTGAGTATGCCATAATAAGGTTTTTATTGCCTATCAGAGTTTCACTTCTATCTTGTACAGTACCTCTGTGTATTGTGACCCCTTCTCTGATTATATTGTCATCACCTATGACCAAAGTTGTTGGTTCGTTATTATATTTTTTATCCGGGCTGCCATCTCCAAGAGTTGAAAATTGGAAAATATGATTTCTTTTTCCAATCTTAGTTGGGCCTTTTATTATGACATGAGATTCTACTTTAGTTCCCTCATCTATCTCGACATTTGGTCCGATCAAGCAAAATGGTCCTATCTCTACGGATTCAGAAATTTTCGCGGAAGAATCGATTATAGAAGAAGAGTGAATCATGTTTATTTGGGCCTATCTGCACAAAGAATAGTTGCCTTTGCTACTAACTCCTCATCAACTGTAGCAGAGCAATCAAATTTCCAAATACCTTTTTTATTAGTCAAAACTTTGGAATTTAGCATTAGTCTATCGCCAGGGATGGCTGGTCTTTTAAATCGCAAATCATCGGCTCCAACAAAATAGTAAATTGATCCATCTTCAGGTCTTTTGTCCATTGTCTTGAAACCCAATATACCAGAAGCTTGAGCCATAGCCTCAACGATAAGCACACCAGGCATGACTTGTTTGCCGGGGAAATGACCTGTGAAAAATGGCTCATTTGTCGTGATATTTTTATAAGCTTTTATAGACTCGCCAAGATTCATTTCAATGACTCTATCAACAAGAAGCATTGGATATCTATGAGGTAAAAATTCTTGTATTTCTTCTATGTTTATTTCTATTTCCATATTTTATTTTTTTAAATTATGCAGTCTCTTGAAGGCTACAGCATTTTTTTTCCAATCAGAATTCTTCATAAATGGTGTTCCTGATGAATATATTCCGGATTGCTTTATTGATTTAGTTATTAGTGACATGGCCGTTATATGCACCTCATCAGTTAAACTTATATTATCAACAATGGCAGAGCAACCTGCCAAAGTACAATTTTTACCAATAGTAGTACTGCCGGCAATTGCACTATTGCCAGCTATTGCGGTTCCAGAACCTATATTTACATTATGTGCAATGTGAACTTGGTTATCTATTTTCACATTGTTACCTATGACCGTATCTCCAACTGAACCTCTATCAATTGTGCTGTTTGATCCAATCTCTACGTCATCTCCAATTAAAACTTTTCCGAAGTGCTCTATTTTTACCCACGTTTTATTTTGTTTCGCGAAGCCAAGTCCATCTGATCCAATGACTACACCTGCATGAATAACGCATGCGCTTCCAATTTCTACAAAGTCATAAAGAGATACATTTGAATATAGAATTGAGCCCTCACCTATCTTAGAGCCTTTACCTATAAAAGTTCCAGGCATGATTATGACATTATCACCAATCGTTACGTCCTCAGAAATTGAAACAAAATTTGAAATGGTTGCTGATTCTGAAACTCTTGCTGAATCATGTATCTGGGCAAATTCAGAAATACCCGCACCAAACAAAGGTTGTTTTTTGAAAATCTGAGTACATTTTGCATACGTTAGGTAAGGATCAGAACATATGAGTTTATTTCCTTCATACAAATTAGAAAATTCTTTATCACAGATAACTGCTCCAGCATTTGTTTCTGCTAGTAGAGGTATGTAGGATTTCTTTGTAATGAAAGATATTTGCTTGCTAGTAGAACTTTCAAGAGAACTGATACCAGTTATTTCTTTCTTTGGATCGCCATCAAGTTCCGTGCCAAGTAACTCAGCAAGTTCTGATAACTTGAAGCTCTCAGGAGAAGACACAAGATGCTACTACTCTTCTCTCTCATTCATAGCATCGATAACTTCTTGAGTAATATCGAAACTCTGATCTGCGTGTAGAAGAATTTGTTGTTGATTACTACTATTTATCAGCAGCGTGATGCCCTTTGCTCTTATTAACTCAGTAACTATTACTTGTAATTTTTCAGCTTGCTCCTGAGAAAGTAACTGAAGAGTTTGATTTCTTAATTGATTTGTTTTTTCTCTTAAGAAATTTATATCTTGTTGAAGGTTTTGAAATTTTTGGGCTGCTTCTTGTTTTTCTTCGTCAGACATCGTTGGCCCGTCTTTTTGAGTTCTTTCCTGTATATCCCTTGCCTCGGTTGCCTTCGCTTGAAGCTCTTCAACCACTTCTTTCCATTCGTCTGAATTTTCTAATTCTTCTAGCTCTTTTTTCGCAACATTAGTACTGAATAACGCCGCTTGGGGATCTAAAGTAGCTATGTTTATATCAGCTGACTGTAAACTAACAGCAAATAATGACGCAGTGATTGCAATAAAAAAAGTTTTAAAAAATTTCATATTATCTCCCATTATATAAGTGGTCGGTGAATTCTACAGTTTTGTTGGGTAATTTAGTAGTATTATGAAAGTTTTTAAAATTGAGTTCCAATTTCAAATTGAAAATTTTCTGTTTCATCAAGCGGTCCTTGATTAGATGGAGATGCAATTGCCAGTGACATAGGACCTAACTGAGTAATCCATGTTACGCCCACCCCAAAAGAATATCTAAGTTCACCAAAGTCTATCTCGCTGCAATTGACATTGGAAGGGTCATTTCCACAATCTTTTGAAAACACATTGCCTACATCAATAAAAAAAGAACTTCGCATTGATCTTTGATCATCAATAAAAGGTAGTTTGAAAATAAAATCGAAACCACCTTCCACTAAATAAGCACCACCAATAGACCTATCATCTCTATAAAATGAATATGGATTAGATATTGGATTCCCATTCTCGTCCAAAACAGGATTTCCTTCTTGATCTAATATAAATTGAGAGGGTACAGCTCTAGGGCCAAGAGTATTCTGTTTGAAGCCCCTAACTGAACTAATCCCACCTGAGTAATAGTGTTCAAAGAAAGGTGCTACTTTTGTATCTCCATAAGCTTCTAAAATTCCTAATTCTCCTCTTAATCCTAAAACAAACCTTCCATCCATTATAGGTTTAAAATATTTATGTCTATAAGTTGCTTTTGTGTAGGTTAAAGAACTTCCGGGGACTGCAACTTGCAATGCTAAAGATTGAGATTGACCTGCGGTGGGGAATAATCCTCTATTTAAAGTTACTTTGGACCAAATAAACTGAGTCTTAAAAACTTCAAATTTGGTACCTTCAGATTCAGTGAAAGATAGAATTTGTGAGGCGGGTGTTGATCCAGTATCGATACTTGTATTGTCATAATTTAAATTCAAACCAATTCTTTCAATATCACTTATTGGTAGCCCAAATTGAATTCCCGCTCCATAAGAGTCTGATGTATAACTTGCTATATTGAATTGTCCATAATCTGATTCTCTGAAATAAGCACTATACCCTCTACTCACTCCATCAATATTAAAATACGGTTCTGAATAGCTGAACGAATAACTCCTTTGCCAAGTACTATCATTTATTCCTATGCCAATTGCTTTACCTGTCCCAAACGCATTATTCTCGTTATAATTTAAGCCCAAGACTAAACCATAAGCACCGTAACCCAAACTTCCTCCTATCGATCCAGAAAATTCTTCTTCAACTGTAAATTCAACATCAATTTGATCATTTACTCCGGCAACTGGAATTGTCTCAGATTCAACTTCTTTAAAAAATCCAAGTCTTTCAAGCCTCAGCTTAGAGTTTTCTATCAGGTTATTAGAAGCCCAAGCTCCTTCCATTTGTCTCATTTCTCTTCGCAGAACAACATCGTGTGTTCTTTTGTTGCCCTTGAATATTATTCTACGTACATACGTTCTTTGTTGTGGATCAACATAAAATGTTAAATCAACATTCCCAGAATCTTCATCTATATCTGGCACGCCTCTGACTTCAGCAAAACTATAGCCTTCGTTACCCAATATATTTTTGAAAATCTCTTCGGTCTCAGTCACTAAAAACTGATTGAAGCGTTCTCCTTCCTTTATAAGAACTAATGATTTCAGAAGATCTTCTTCTATTGGTAAATCACCAACAATTTTAACTTGATCTATATTAAAAGTAGTACCTTCAGTTATATTTAACGTGATAAAAACACTGGATTTATCAGTTGACACGCTCACCTGTGAGCTATCTAAGCTAAATTCGACATAACCTCTATTTTTATAAAAGGATTCCAAAGATTCAATGTCTCCTTTTAATTTTTCTCTTGAATATCGATTGTCGTTAGTGAAGAAAGAAAACCAACCACCAGTTTTGAGCTCAAAACCTTTTGTAACTTCCTCATCAGTGAATGAATTATTTCCAATGATGTTAATGTTTTTTATTACAGCAACTTCACCCTCATCTATTTCAATAAAAAGAGAAACCCTGTTTCTTAATTCATCTTTTGTTGAAACATCTACCTTTGCACCGTATCTACCTTGGGATACATACTGCCTTTGTATCTCTAGAGCCAAGCTATTGATAATAGAACGTTTGTAGACTTGACCTTCAGAAAGACCAGCATCATCTAATCCTCTTATCAGATCTTCGGTTTTTAATGCCTTATTTCCTTCAAGTTCTATGGATGCTATTGAAGGTCTCTCTACAAGACTAATTATTAGAGTATTACCTTCTCTTCCAAGCTGGATATCATCAAACTGTCCAGTTTTAAAAATAGTTTTTGCTGCCATTTGAAGCTCGTAAACATCAACACTATCTCCTATGGATATAGGCATGACATTAAAAATGCTTCCAGCTGAGACTCTTTGAAGGCCGCTTATCCTTATATCACTGACAACCCATTCTTCGCTTGAACCTAAGATGTTATTTTGAGAGAAATTCAAAAGAAGTATAAAGATAAAGATTTTTATAAATTTCATAATTAAATTAGTCTTGCAATGTCATTAGCGAATGCGAATATCATTAGGCTTAAAACAAGCGCTAAACCTACCCTCATTGTATACTCCAATATTGTATCTGAGACGGGCGAACCCTTTATTTTTTCGATTGTTATCATTAATAACTGCCCTCCATCTAATATAGGTATAGGCAAAAGATTTAAAAGTCCAAGGTTAATACTTAGCAATGCTATCATGGATAAGAAGGTAATGTATCCTGCTTTTGCAGCAGAACCTGCAAGAACTGATATTTGTATTGGCCCGCCAAGGTTATCGGCTGAAATAGACCCTGATATCATCTTCCCAATGGATGAAAGTATTAATATGGTATATCTATAAGTTTCTTGAATACCTGCTATAGGGGCAAAAAACAGGCTTTCTTTCTTTACAAAGACATACTCGCTAGGCCATTGATATAGATCATTAGAGGCCAAAATACCTATTCTTCCTTTTTCATTGCCGTCCTTATCGAGAAAACTTGAGGACTCTAGCAATATAGTTTGAGAAATTTGATCTCTAATAATATCTATTTCTATAAGTTGATTAGGGAGACCTCCTAGAATTTTTGAAAGATCCTGCCATGTGAATATCTCTTTATCGTTGATTGAGATAATAAGATCTCCCGCTTTTAATCCAAATTTACTAGCTGGTCCACCATCTTGAATTTGGCCTACAACCGGGGGCAAAAAGGGTTGAATTCCAAGGGCGAGCGAAGGAGAAGCCTGACCAGCATCTGATAACCAATCATTTATAGGTATCGCAGTTGATTGAATAAAATCATTTCTAGAAAATTTGATATTGATAATTCCCGAATCACCTATTCTTTTTGATAAGGCAAGATTAATATCATTGAAGCCTTCTACCATCTGTCTATCTACTTCGATAATCTTGTCTCTTGCTAATATGCCATATTGATCAGATGGACTATCAGGAATTATATCGCCAACATGAGAAGATAATTGTGTCGTTCCGATGAAAGCTAAAAAACAATACACTATTGCTGCAAGAAAAAAATTTGCTAAGGGCCCTGCAAATGTTACTACCGCTCTCTCTCCGAGTGTTGCCTGTTGGTAGGACTTTTCTCTCTTTAGAGTGACTTCCTCACCTTCTTGAACAGGATTATTCTCTCCAAGCATTTGGACGTAACCGCCTAGAGGTAAAATTCCAAAAGAGTAATCGCAGCCCCTTTTATCTTGAACAGAAAAAAGCTCTTTACCGAAACCTATTTTAAATTTTAGAACATGAATATTATAGTATCTTGCAGCTAAAAAATGGCCCAGTTCATGAATACCTACAATAATGCTTATTAACAAAATAAAAGAAAATATCGTAAAAAATATATCCATTTTTTTAATTTATAAGTTCTTTAGATATCTCCCTAGCTTCTAGATCAGATTCAAAAATATCATTTAAATCTTTGACTTCTTTAATGTTGGATTTATCTAAAACGTTTGTGATTATTTTAAAAATGTCTAAATACTTTATTTTACCCTCTAAAAAAGCATCAACACACTCTTCATTAGCCGCATTGAGGATGGCAAAACTTGATCCACCTACTTCAATACAGTCTTTTGCTAGCCCTAGAGCGGGAAATTTATTGAAGTCAGGTTTTCTGAAGGAAAGGTTATTAAACTCGTCAAAATTAATTGAACTAGATCCGGAAGTAATTCTCTCGGGAAAAGCGAGACCATATGCTATGGGTATCTTCATATCAGGCTCTGATAATTGAGCGATTATAGATTTATCGGTGAATTCAACCAAAGAATGAATAATTCCTTGTGGATGAATAAGAACATCAATGTCTTTTACATTGAATAGCCATCTTGCCTCGATTATCTCCAAACATTTATTCATCATGGTTGATGAATCTACGGATATTTTTTTCCCCATTTTCCATATAGGATGTGAGGTAGCTTCTTCAGGTGTTATGTTATCAAGGTCGTTAATATCTCGATCTAAAAATGGCCCACCTGAGCCCGTCAAGATAATCCTTGAAACAGAACCTTTGTCTTCAATGCCTGTTAAACATTGATGTATTGCGCTATGTTCACTATCTATAGGAAAGATAGTGGATCCTGTCTCTATAGAAAGGTTATTTAACATCTCGCCAGCCACAACATATGATTCTTTGTTTGCAAGTAAAATTTGTTTTCCATTCTTTACGGCATGATGAACAGGCTTAAGACCAGCCACGCCCACCATTGCTGCAACTATTATCTCTGATTCTTGAGACGAAAGGATATCCATTAACTCATCTTCGTTAGTCAGAAAAGTTGTATTAAAATTTAAACTTTTTGCGGCTTCCACTAAGGATTTTTGTGCATCAGGATTATTTAAGTATATAAATTTTGGCTGAAATTCATGCACTTGTTCCAATAAGATTTTAAAGTTTTTATTTGCAGTTAAGAGATTTATTTGAAATTTATCATTATTTCTTCTAACAACGTCTAAAGTTGATCTTCCAACTGAACCTGTTGAACCTAATATAGCTAAATTTTTCATTTACTTCAGAATAAATACAAAAGTAGAGTAAAACATGGGAAGACAGCTATATGGCTATCCAAACGATCGTATATTCCTCCATGACCTGGTATGAAATTAGAGAAGTCTTTTATCTCTATGACTCTTTTAATCATGCTTGCGAGCGCATCTCCAAGAACTGAAAAAATAGAAACTAAAAAAAATATTAAAAAAACAACAATACTCGACAAATCAAATAAGCTACTAGAAAAGGTAAACAAAAGAAAAGGGGTAAAAACTAAGGCTGACAAAAACCCTTCCAAGGTTTTGTTAGGACTCACATTATTAATGAAAGGTCTTTTTCCGTAATTCTTTCCAACGAAGTAAGCGATAGAGTCCATCAAAGTACTGATCAAAATAACATAAAGAATTAGAAGTCTCTCATTTACAATATTTAATGAGAAATTGGTAAGATTTTCAGAAGATATAATCTGAAAGATAGATGCAAAAAAACCTAGATGAATAATATATCCAGAGCCGACCCAAGTAATTGGGTTCTTGAGAAATGCCTTATTGAGAGGAAAGCTAAGGATAAATACAGAAGATGATAAATATAAAATCACGCTGAGAGCAATGAACAAATAACTAAAGAAGGTTACTTGACTTAAAAAGAGTAAAGACACAAAAAAGGTCAATGTAATAAAAGTGAGAGAGCTAGAAAATCTTACTTTTAGAAATTCCCAAAGAGATACACATGTAACAAACGCTAGGAAATAAATCATGAATTCATCAGATAAGAAGAAAATGATCATGCTCAACAGAGAAGCTAATAGGATTGCGCTTATTAATCTTTCTTTTAGCATTTATCTATATTTGAAAATTAGATTTGTCTCCAAAACGTCTAACTCTTTTTGAATATTCCTCTAAAGCAGTATCAAATTGATTATCATCAAAATCCGGCCAAAGGATAGGAGGAAAATAAAGTTCGGAATAGGCAAGTTGCCATAATAAAAAATTGCTTACCCTAATCTCATTCCCTGTGCGTATACAAAGATCCGGATCACTATAGGCAGATGTAGACAAGAGATTACTAAAATAATCCTCTGTTATATCTCTATTTAATTGAGAATCTTTAACTTTATTTACTGCGTTTATAATGTCCCATCTACCGCCATAGCTTGCTGCCACAACAAGATCCAATTTTTTTATGGAGGGGTCGCAATAAGTTGATTCTTCTGATTTTTTCATTTGATTTACTAGTTCGTCATCAAATAGCGTTAAGTCGCCTATAAAACTCAACTGGACAGAATTTTTTATTAGATTAGGTACTTCTTCTTGCAGTGCGGTATTCAAAAGTTTCATAAGTAATGCAACTTCTTCAGTAGACCTACCCCAATTTTCACTACTAAAAGCGAATAATGTAAGCGTTGACAAACCTTTCTTAACAGCAAATTCGACTGCTTCTCTAGCTCTTTCAACTCCTTTTTTGTGCCCTGCTACCCCCGGAAGATTTCTTTCACTTGCCCATCTGTTATTGCCATCCATGATAATAGCAACATGTTTAGGTAAGGTTTCTATTTGATTACTTACCATTTTGATAAGTTAAAAATCTAATAGATCTTTTTCTTTTGCTTCCAATGCTAGATCCACTTTCTCAACAAAAGTATCTGTGAGTTTTTGAATTAACTCCTCACCTTGGCGTTCTTCATCCTGAGAAATCTCTTTTTCTTTAAGAAATTCTTTAAGCTGAGAATTACCTTCTCGTCTTACATTACGAATAGATACTTTGGCATTCTCTGCTTCAGCTTTTGCTTTTTTTATGAAATCTCTTCTCGTCTCTTCTGTCAGATCTGGAAGGATGACCCTTATCGTATCCCCCGAAGTAGCAGGGTTCAAACCTAGATCTGATTCTGAAATAGCTCTCTCTATTTGTTGAACAATTCCCTTCTCCCAAGGTACTATAGCGAGGGTTTTAGCATCTTCAACAGAGATACTAGCAACTTGTCCTAAAGGGGTCATTTTCTCGTAGTAATCTACTTTTATACTGTCTAGGAGAGAGGGTGTTGCTCTGCCTGTTCTAATCTTCTTAAACGCCACATCAAGAGATCCAAGGCTCTTTTCCATACCAGCTTCAGCGTCTTCAATAATTTCGTTAAGCATTTAACCTTCTATTTGCGACATAACTTCGCTTGCGAAGTCTACTTTTTCAATTTCGATACCCTCTCCCACTTCGTATCTTGTGAAAGATAAAATAGTAGCATTATTGTCTTCAAGAAGTTTACTTATTTTTTGATTTGGATCTTTTACAAAATCTTGTTCAGTTAAGCTTACTTCAGCCAAAAACTTCGAAATCTTACCTTCAATCATTTTCTCAACGATTTCGGGAGGTTTACCTGATTCCTCCGACTGAGCTTTGAATATTTCTCTTTCTTTTTCTAGCGTATCTTCCGGAATATCGGATGGAGAAACTGCCATTGGGTCAGTCGCTGCTGCGTGCATCGCTATATCGTTTGCCAATGACTTATTTCCTCCTTGTAACGAGACTATGCAGCCAATTTTTTGATTACTGTGTAGATATGAACCTACCGTTGAAGAGAGATCTGTTTTGTCTAGCCTTCTAACAACAATATTTTCTCCCAATTTTTGAACCAACTTCTCTCTATTCTCCTCCACGCCGTTGGCAAGCAGTTCTTCAAGAGTAACTTCAGGAGTTTCAGAATAAATTGAAAGTGTTTCAAAGGTGAAATCGATGAAAGACTTGTCTCTTGCTACGAAATCTGTTTCGCAATTTACTTCAATCATATAAATACTATCATTCTTTGACGTGATTCCAATCAATCCATCTGCAGCAGATCTACCTGATTTTTTACTAGCTTTTACACCACTTGTTTTTCTTAACTCCTCGATAGCTAAATTTAAGTCTCCATTAGCTCCTTCAAGAGCTTTTTTACAGTCCATGAGACCTAAACCGGTCTTTTCTCTTAATTCTTTAACTTGTGCAGCAGATATATTGCTCATAATTATTCCTCTTCTTTCACCTCATCATTATCTTCAGAAGTAGCTTTTTCTTTGTTCTCTTGCGATACATTCTCAGAAGATTCTGAAACCTCACCGGTCTCTGCTGCAGCGGTTTCATCAATCTTTTCAACAACTGCCTCTTCTTGATTCAACCCTTCTTTAGCATCTTCTTTAACTTCTGATTTAGTTTCATTTTTTTCGGATTTTCTAACTATAGCTGGTCCAGACTGGGGTTCCTCTTGTTTTAAACCAGTAGCGGCTTCAGAACCTTTCAGACAAGCGTCTGCTACTGCCTCTGTGAATAACGCAATAGATCTAATAGAATCGTCATTGCCTGGAACGACATAGTCGATACCTTCAGGGTTACTGTTTGAATCAACTATTCCTACTATAGGGATGCCCATTTTGCTTGCTTCTGAAACTGCAATGGATTCCCTCTTAACATCTATGATGAACAGAGCATCCGGAAGACCTCCCATTTCTGTCACTCCTCCGATAGATTTCTCAAGCCTATCTATATCTCTTTGAATCTTTAAACCTTCTTTCTTTGTCAACTTAGCAAAGGTTCCGTCTTCTTTTTGCCTTAGGAGATTTTCTAGTCTTGTAATAGAAGATCTAATGGTCTTGTAGTTGGTAAGCATACCTCCTAACCATCTTTCATTTACATAAGGCATGGAACATCTGATAGCTTCATTTTTGATAATGTCTGTTGCTGTTCTTTTAGTTCCTACAAATAAGATTTTATTATTCTTTGCGGCAACTCCCTCAATGAACTTTAACGCAGGTTTGATCATCTCAACCGTATGTTCTAGGTTAATAATATGGATTTTGTTTCTGACACCAAAAATATGTTGATTCATTTTTGGGTTCCAGTACTTTGTTTGGTGTCCAAAGTGCACACCAGCTTGAAGCATTTGTTCTAGCGATATTTCAGCCATTTGCTCTCCTTGATTTATTATGAAGAACATTACATTCTTCTGGTTATACTTCCATGCTCTTACAGAACTTACTGAAAATGAGCAATTTTCAGCACCTTAGATCTGAAACAGATACATGTGTTAGTTAACAAGCTCTCACTTGATGTGTGCTTTATATCATAATTCTCCTTAATCAAGAAGAGTAAATATCTTTCATGGAATAAAGACCGGGGCCTTTTCCTAATAACCAAACAGCACCGTTTAGAGCTCCCTTGGCAAAGATTGATCTATTTTCTGCTCTATGTGTTAATTCTATGGTTTCATCGTCTAGGCTAATGCTGAGTTTGTGCTCTCCAGGATTAATTCCCTCTCTCAAACTATCGATTGAGACTTTAGCACCTGGAAAGATACTTAAAATCTCATTTTTTAATTCCAATGCAGTGCCAGAAGGAGAGTCTTTTTTTTCACTATGATGGATCTCTTCAATATGAAAGTGATTATCCGCTGAAAAAAATTGGTCAAAGCTATTTATTAAACTTTTGAGTACCGCAATGCCTTGACTGGTATTTGGAGCAAATAAAATTGGAATGTTTTTGCTAAGAGTAATTATCTTTGAAAGTTGATCCTCAAGGAATCCAGTCGTTCCTATCAAAATTGGTATTTCTCTTTCATTTGCTGACTGTAGTATGTCCATTGCATTCTTTGGAGAAGAAAAATCTACAATTACATCAACATTTAAGTCATCAGGAATTTTCTCAGATATGGTAATACCTAATTTCTTTGTACCCAATAACTCTCCTATATCCTTATTAAAGTGCTTATTAGTAATTGAGCAACTGCCTCCGACAAGACGCAAGGTTTTATCATTAATGACAAAAGAAGATAAAAGCTTACCTACTTTTCCAGTTACTCCTGAGATAAAAATTTTTTTCACAATTTTATGTTTTTGTATCGAAAAAAGATTTCACCTTGGAGAACCATTCCTCCCTCAGGGGATTTTGTTTAGAGTTGTTAGAAATAGATGCTTGAAAATCTTGCAGAATTTCTTTTTGTTTTTTCGACAAATTTTGTGGTGTTTCAATTACCGCTCTGCATAGCAGGTCTCCAGTTGATCCACCTCTAATTGGAGTAATACCTTTACCTCTCAGTCTAAATAATTTTCCGGTTTGTGTCCCCTCAGGAATTTTAATCTTAACTTTTCCTTCCAAAGTAGGAATTTGGATGTCTCCCCCAAGGGCTGCATCAATAAAACTTATAGGCGCTTCGCAATAAAGATGCTTTCCATCTCTTTCAAAAACATCATGAGGTAAGACTTTTATTTGAACGAATAAGTCCCCAGGAAGTCCTCCGTTTAAGCCTGCTTCGCCCTCTCCTGATAATCTAATTCTGTCACCTGTATCAACTCCAGATGGGATCTTAACAGACAAAGTTTTACGTTTCTCAACTCTTCCTTGTCCTCTGCAGGATTTACAAGGGTTACCTATGATTTGTCCAGAACCAGAGCATCTTGAACATGTCTGAGCTACTGAAAAGAAACCTTGCTGCATTCTAACTTGACCAGCGCCTCCACATGAATCACATGTAATGGGCTTACTTCCTTCTCCAGCACCAGTTCCATTGCATGGATTGCAACTTTCGAGTGCAGGAATGGCAATTTTTTCAGTTACTCCTCTAACTGCATCCTCAAGGCTAATTGTCATTGAATATTGAAGATCTGAACCTTTATTAGATCTTTGTCTACGACCAAATGGATCTCCTCCTCCGAAAATATCGCCGAAAATATCGCTGAAAATATCGTTGAATCCCTGGGAACTCCCTCCGCCAAAACCTGTTGGATCTACCCCATCATGACCAAATTGGTCATAGGCATTTCTCTTTGAACTATCTGATAAAACCTCGTAAGCTTCTGAAGCTTCTTTGAATTTTTCAGAAGCTTGGGGATCATCTGAATTTCTATCAGGATGATACTTCATAGCAAGCTTTCGATAAGCTTTCTTTAGATCATCTGGGCTAGCGCCTCTCTGAACGCCTAATACATCGTAATAATCCTTCTTAGACACTCTATATTTCCAGTCTAATTAGGAACCTTTTAGGAACTTTGGTTTTCTTTTTCTTCAGTCACCTCTTCAAAGTCGGCGTCGACAACATCCGAATCATTGTCTTGATCGTCTTGATCAGCGGCCTCTTTATTTTTAGCTTCCTCTTCATACATCCTTTGAGCCAGAGGAGCAGAAGCCTCTGATAGTGCTTTGACTTTCTCATCTATTGCTTCTTTATCGTCAGCTTTTAAAGCTTCTTCTAGATCCTCAATACCTTTTTCAATGGCTTCCTTTTCAGAGTCCTCGACCTTATCCTTTGCTTCCTCCAGAGTCTTTTTACAGCTGTGAACTAAGTTCTCACCTAAATTTCTGGCCTGTACTAATTCTTCAAATTTCTTATCATCCTCAGCATGCGCCTCAGCATCTTTAACCATTTGCTCGATTTCATCATCTGATAGGCCACTGGAAGCCTTAATCTCTATTGATTGCTCCTTACCAGTAGCTTTGTCTTTTGCAGAAACATTTAGAATGCCGTTAGCATCTAAATCAAAAGAAACCTCGATTTGGGGCATTCCTCTGGGGGAAGCAGGAATATCAGTTAGGTTAAATTGACCAAGGGTTTTATTTTCTGCAGCTTGCTTTCTTTCACCTTGAAGAACATGAACTGTAACAGCAGTTTGATTATCTTCAGCAGTTGAAAATACCTGCGATTTATTAGTAGGGATCGTAGTGTTTTTGTCAATCAAAGGAGTCATCACACCACCCATTGTTTCTATACCTAGTGTTAAAGGAGTTACATCCAAGAGTAATACATCAGTCACATCTCCAGCAAGCACTGCACCTTGGATAGCGGCTCCCACAGAAACTGCTTCATCAGGATTTACATCTTTCCTAGCTTCTTTACCGAAGAAAGATTTTACTTTCTCTTGCACAAGAGGCATCCTGGTTTGGCCACCAACTAAAATTACTTCATCGACTTCGGAGGCTTTCAGTCCCGCATCTTTAAGGGCTATCTCCGTTGGCTTTATGGTCCGATCAACTAAATTCTCTACAAGAGATTCTAATTTAGCTCTGGTTAGTTTATGAACAAAGTGCTTTGCTCCGGAGGAATCAGCTGTGATGTAAGGTAAGTTGATTTCAGATTGCTGATTACTTGATAGTTCAATTTTTGCCTTCTCTGCAGCCTCTTTAAGTCTTTGTAAAGCGGCTGAGTCATTGTGAAGATCTAGGCCAGATTCCTTTTTAAATTCTTCAGCCAGATACTCGATCAAAGTAATATCGAAATCTTCACCACCAAGGAAGGTATCTCCATTAGTTGAAAGAACCTCAAATTGATGCTCACCGTCTATTTCTGCAATTTCTATAATAGAAACATCAAAAGTTCCACCACCTAAATCATAAACTGCTATTTTTTGGTCACCTTTGCCTTTGTCCAAACCATACGCGAGTGCCGCGGCAGTTGGTTCATTGATTATCCTTTTTACTTCAAGTCCAGCTATTTTTCCTGCATCTTTTGTGGCTTGTCTCTGTGAATCATTGAAATAAGCAGGCACAGTAATAACCGCCTCTTTTACCTCTTGACCTAAGTAGTCTTCAGCCGTTTTCTTCATTTTCTTTAAAATTTCAGCAGAAACCTGTTGAGGTGCCAATTTTTTTCCTTCGGCTTCAACCCATGCATCACCGTTATCTGCAGAAAGGATCTTGTACGGCACCATGTCACTGTCTTTCTTCACAACGTCATCATCGTGTTTTCTTCCTATAAGTCTTTTTATCGCATATAAGGTGTTCTCAGCATTTGTAACAGCTTGGTTTTTAGCAGAATCTCCTACCTTAATCTCGTCTCCGTAAGCAACAACAGAAGGTGTGGTTCTTTTACCTTCAGAATTTTCTATAACCTTGGCTTGATCACCTTCCATTACAGAAACACAAGAGTTTGTTGTTCCTAAGTCTATTCCAATTACTTTTGCCATCTTAAGCTCCGCATAATGTTGTTTTACTTAAGATGGGGCTTATGTTTTTTATTTCAAGGGGGTGTTTTATTTTTCTTTGGATTTCTTAGATACTACAACTTTTGCTGGTCTTAGCGTCCTATCCATGATGGTGTAACCCTTTTGAACAGTGTCTATTATTGTATTAGGTTCGAGAGAGTCATCTTCAAGTAATGATATAGCCTCATGCTTTTCAGGATCAAATCCATGATCTTGAGTATCAATAGCCTCAATGCCAGATGACTTCAATGCAACTTCAAGGCTCTTTAATGTTAATTCAAGACCTTCTTTGATAACTGGATTTACTTCTTCTTCAACGGAAGATTTAATAGCTCTTTCAAGATTGTCAGAGACAGAGAGTATCTCTTTCGCAAACGACTCAACACCAAATAATCTTGCCTTAGTAACTTCTTGAGCTGCTATTCTTCTTACATTTTGGACTTCAGCCTTAGCTCTGAGCAACTGATCTTCAAGATCCCTTATGAATTCTTCATGAGACACATCTTCCGTGATTTCATTTTCTTCAGATAATTCAAGTTTATTCTCTTCTTCGTATTCTTCAGAAGTATCGATTTCGATTTTTTCAGATTCGTCTGTGTCTTTTTTAATATCGTCTTTTTTATCTTCCACAGTTTTTTCCTCACTAACTATGTTGGGTCTAAAAAATTCTATTCAAGTAGTTTTATTCTTTGATCGGTTTTACATATAAAACCATGCTGTGGTCGATAAGTTCGTAACCTTCAGCTTCTGCAAGTTTCTTTTGCCTGTCTTCAATAATATCATCCGTGAATTCAATAACTCTTCCCGTATCCATGCAAACCATATGATCATGGTGATGTGAAGGAGTTAGCTCATATACTGCACGACCTTCCTCAAAATTAAGTTTGATGCATATGCCTGCTTGTTCAAATTGAGTAAGTACTCGGTAAACAGTTGCAAGTCCTACTTCTTCTCCTGCATCAAGCAAACGCTTATAAATCTCTTCAGCACTTAAGTGACCAGAATCATCTTCAAGAACCTCAAGGATCCTAAGCCGAGGTAAAGTAACCTTTAATCCAGCTCTCTTTAGTTCTGCATCATCGCTCAATTTGATTACCTTTTAAATAATTAAGTTTTAAGATATGTTGATATTATAATACCCTAACACTTTTAATGAAAATTAATGAACATAAAAAATAAAATTGGCTTATTGGTATTTGTTCTTCTTTTATCTAGCTGCAGTATTCCAAAAATCTTTCAGGTAGTTGTAAGTCAGGGAAATCTGGTTGATCAAGAAATGTTAGACAAATTAGAGGTAGGCATGACAGAGTCTCAAGTAAAATTTGTTATGGGGACTCCTTTGATATCAGATACCTTTTATCCTCAAAGGTGGGACTACTTCACTTCTGTCACACAAGGTGATAAAACATATACAAACCAAAAGATTACTCTATTTTTTGAAAATAATAAGCTGTTGAGATGGGAAGGAAAAATTGAACCTGTAGATTCTTTTTAAATAAAGAAATAGAGAAAAACACAACCAACCATAACTGGTGAAATAAATCTGATGCTGAAGTACCAAAATTTGAATAAAAAGTTTTCTTGCACATCAAGCTCTTCCAAAACATTTTCCTTTTTCATTATCCAGCCTACGAATATAGCTATAAATATACCTCCTAGAGGAAGCATAATCTGATTAGTAAGAAAATCTGTAGCATCAAAGAAATTTTTTCCGAAAATAGTAAACTCCGAAAGAAGGTTGAATGATAAAGCACTAAATAAGCCTAAAAACCAAGCTACAAAACCTAACAAAAGTGTTGCTGTCATTCTTTTTATTTTTAGCGATTCAATCAACCAGGCTACTCCAGGCTCTATTAACGATATTGAGGAACTTAGCGCGGCTATGCTTAAAAGCACAAAAAATAGGGTTCCAAAGAATGCCCCAAGAGGCATGGAGCTGAAAGCTATTGGTAATGTTACGAAGACTAATCCTGGACCTTCTGAGGCAGCTAAGCCGTTAGCAAAAACTATTGGAAATATAGCTATTCCAGCTAATAAAGCTACGCCTGTATCTAAGGCAGCTACGGAAATTGCAGTTCTACCTATGTTTTGATCTGCAGGCATATAAGCACCATAAGCCATTATGGCTCCCATACCCAAGCTTAAAGTAAAGAATGCTTGGCCAAGAGCTTCAAGCATAACTTCGGGTGTTATTTTGCTGAAATCTGGTTGGAATAAATAAACTATGCCTTCAAGAAATGCTCCTGATTGAGTAGCATACAAACAAAGCATTAAAACTATAACAAATAGCATAGGCATCAACGTATTTATCCATTTTTCGAGTCCGTCAAGAATGCCTCTTGCTACAACGAATACGGTAATAGATATAAACAATGTATGCCAAAAAACTAAGTAAGATGGACTAGATAACAGCTCATTAAAACTTGATGTTGAACTATCAGCTGTTATGTTCTGAAATCCGTTAAAAACATAAGAAAGAGCCCAGCCAGCTGCAACACTATAAAATGATAAAATTAATAGACCTGCAAGGGCTCCTGTAGCCCCTAGAAGAGTCCAAGCACTTGTTGTGTTTGCCTCCACAGCTAATGCTTTCATAGTGTTAGCAGGACTACTTCTCCCTCGTCGCCCTATCATTATTTCACCAAGCATTATAGGCAATCCAATAACAGCAATACATGCTAAATAAATTAAAACAAAAGCTCCTCCACCATTATCTCCAGCCATATAAGGGAATTTCCAAATATTTCCTAATCCCACTGCAGAACCTGTTGCGGCCAAAATAAATGTCCATCTACTCGACCAAGTACCATGGATAGACTTTCTTTCTCCTAACATATTAATAATAGATAGCTAATGGATAAGTATACGGATTAACCCAATAAGTTAAGATTAACATAAGACAAATACACAAGATAATGCTTATTTTGTTGATCAAGTCTTGGAATTGATCTGCAATCGCGGAGAGCATGATATTAATGAATTTAATATGTCTAGTGAAATAAGTGAATAACAGTAAAAAAGATATGCCCCATGCTGGATTAATGTAAATAGTCAACAGGGCTCCTGATATTGCAAGAGCAAAAGCCATCATCGATAAAGTAACTAATTCTTTTTGATATATAGAATTATCAAAATATCTAAGAGACCAGATATTTGCGGACAGGAGAAATAAAATAATCGAAAAGTAAATCTGTCCTAAATGAGCTAAAAAGTAAGCTGTTTTATCTGAAGCAAACCAAAGAGATGCTGCAAGTACAATTAAAGGTGCCACTGCGGTATAGGCAATACCGCGGAACGATCTAAATAAAACATTTTCATCTTCCATGTCTGATACAATTTTATAACAAAGTTGAGACACAAGCTGTGGCGAAGAAAAATAAAAAAAGTGCGAATACAATTTCTGAGAACAGAAAAGCTAGATTTGACTTTGAAATCTCAAAAAGATTTGAAGCAGGTATATCTCTTTTAGGTTGGGAAACAAAAAGCATCAGAGAGAATAATGCTCAAATTGCAGAAGCCTACACCTTACTAAAGAATCGTGAAGCCTTTCTCATAGGAAGTTATGTTGACCCTCTAAAGAATAGTAATCTAGAAATGGATCCGACAAGGTCCAGAAAGCTTCTTTTAAATAAGAGAGAACTTGATGAAATCATTAAATCTACTTCTCAAAAAGGCAACACTTGCATACCTACAAAACTCTATTGGAAGAATGGTCTCATTAAATGTGAAATTGCACTCGCAATGGGAAAGAAATCTCAAGATAAAAGAAATACAATCAAATCCAGAGATTGGGAACGTCAAAAGGCTCAAGAGTTAAGGGAAAGAAACAAAAATTAGTGAAGTTTTAATAGGAAAGGTATAATCGCAAAGCTTTTTGGGGGCGAACTGGCTTCGACAGTAGATATAAAACCTCAAG
>CEQY01201678.1_pt1 | contig 24446 bp, 18 predicted proteins | sample 361391 | NCBI WGS metagenome assembly CEQY01 (sample SAMEA2621075, study PRJEB7988) | marine metagenome | isolation source: saline water (ENVO:00002010), including | reverse complement strand
CACACACACACACACACAAGTTGAAAATTCACTCAGTAGGGTAGCCGTTCCACCCAAAATTGCACGATTGCTCACGAACATTGTTCCAGTCACCACCCGGAAAGCGCATCCACATGGGATGCACCATGTATCCCTCGCCGTTCCTGTCAAACGAATTTGAATCTTCAGAGATGAGGTCCGCCCACAATTCCATCATCAATTTGTCCGAGACGGCGGAGACGCCAACGCCGGTCACGCATGCCGGCTCCGGCGGTAGCGCCTCCAGGATGTCTTTCGCCTTGGCGCTGGGAAGCGGTGGCGCTTCGTCGATTATTATCAGGCCCGTCTCGTCGTGCTTGCACCGCAACCACCTGCCCGCGTCCTGACCAATGCGTACGGCCACGACAATGCAACCTATCTCGGTATTAAGGGCATTGTCCTTGACGTTGCTGACCACGTGCCAAGGGTATTGATAACCACCAAGCCCTTTCAGGTGGTCAAAGCGTGGGTCGGATAGTCCGCACAACACCCACTGCACGACCTCGCCCTCAACACGGTCGGGGTCGACGCCGTATTTTATATTTACGAGAAGCAGCAGATTATTTGATTTTTCCCCGTTGGACCGTTTTGTGCAGGCCATGTCGTCAATGATTTCCGAGATCTCTTCTGGAAGCGGAAGTTGCGCAGCCATCACAACTCGCAGGGTTGCGTTCGCTTTCACTTGCACCGCAATGCGTTCACGGGTTGCACAAACAGTGCTTTTGGACTAGACATTCTTAGCGCGGGGCTGCGACGCCGGTGAGTAAGTTCAACACTAAAGCGTCTCCCATCCGCTTTTCCAAGGCGAAATAGCGCGGTTTTCGCTTGAGCATGGCCAATGAACGGGCAGTTGTCTCGCTTGCACAGTTTCACAAAACCGCTGCGCCGTAATATGCGGCAATCGCACCAGTTGAGAACCAATGCTAGTGTAATCGTAACAGTGTACCTCTATGTAATATGTAACAACAAGATTTCCATTCGCAGCAGTTCCCAAAAGAACTACGACCCCTGTGTTGTGAGCAAGTGGTCGATCGATTTGCGCATTCTTCCATAAATTGTTCCAAAGCGCAGCGTGCTTCTCTTCCATGGCGGGGCAAAGGTGATACTTCTTGTCCCACTCCAGAAGCGTGTCAAAATCCCTTTTTGTCATACTGTAACTGTTACGTGTGCGGACACGCGCCGTGTGAGACAAAACCGCGTCCATAGTAGCTGACTGGGTGTTCGCTTCGAATGCAATGCAGCGGATCGCACTTGGTGGCGGAGAGTAAGTGCTCTTCCCCTCTTGTAGTAGGTAGCCGTTTCGACGTCGACATTCTCTTCCTTGCCAGCCGCCATATTCCACGAGTGCGTTACTTATAGCCTTGTAGAGAAGTGCATGTGCGATTTGCTTCGCGCTGTCAGAATCCGCGCTTCTGGAAACGATCCTATCAATGCGTGTCATGTGCAATTGACTTTGTATCGGGTCGTTGAGCCACAAACAGTCGACTTGTAAAAGGGATGTTAAATGGAAGTCTTTCGTTTCAAGAGCACGTCGAAGGCGGCGATCCGGAGAGTCAATTTTGCGACAAGCACGGTGCCACAGTTTGCACACAAGCGTAAGCTTTTCAAGAAAAAACTCCAAGTCGTCCACTTTTATGTGTTCCAAAAGGATTGGTAAGATGTCGTGTTCAGAAGCGGCTCCTACAACTGCGTCCAACAGGTTCGCTTTCACTTGCACCGCCATGCTTTCATAGGTTGGGTGAACAGTTCTTCTGAACTAGACAAGTCTAGCGCGTTATATGTGAAAATGTGTGTTCTGATAACTCCACTCAAACGCATGACTTCGTACTCCCCCACTTCTACACTTGTCGTGCTTTCACTTTACCTTGAACCTCTACACAATATTAGCTCATTTTCACGCGAGCTGCATCGTCACATGTGAGTGCTTAGACGACGCGTAGAGCTGCAGCGAGCGAAGTGTCTCCGGCCCCTGCCGCGCCGAGCACGTGGTGCTGTGTTGCTGAAAGGCCGATGCGACCACCGCCGCTTCCGTTCTTCTGGACAAAGCTCAGCAGAGGGTCAATGACCGGCAGTTGAGCAGGCGCAGCCGCGGCAGTGGACGTGGTTGGCGTGGAAGAGTTGACGCCATTGGTCTCGCGCGACGAGGAATTGGAAAAGTCGAATTGCGTCTTGATGTGGCCGTGCTTGGCAAGCTCGCTGGTCATATTGGCAATGTTAGAGTCCAGTCCCTGAATATGCACCTGGAGCTCTTCAACGCGAGAGGCCTTGGCGTCCCGATCAGCCTTCACCTCATCAAGTTCCTTGTTGACGCGAGCAAGCTCCTCAGCCGCGGCGGCAGACTGGCTAAACTCCTCCGACTTGCGCTTGAAGCGGGCCGAGTGCACAGAAACCATGCGGGCAAGCGGCATCACGCTGTCAAGGTTTTCGGAATTGGCCAGGTTGCTAGCAAATTCCTTCATTGGTGCCATGACGTGCTTGTCCTCCATAGAGCCATGCTCAAGACCATCGTTAACCCACTCCTCAACCGTCGGCTGCATCGCGGTCAGCATGGCACGCTGAGCCTGCTCATGCTGGGCATACTTGGCCTTAAGAAGTGCCTCGTTACGGGTCTTCTTTTCGAGCTGCGCCTTCAGATCATCAACATACTCCTTCGAGAAAGAGTCAACTCCTGCGGACGATTCGATCACAGTGGATTGGGTGGTGGCAGCCTCTGTCTCGGACATGGCAATCGGCGAATTTGTGGTTCTACTACATGGAGTATGGGAAAGGGCTTATGAGTTAGCGGCAAGCTGTACCCTTCTTTGAAGCTCTCCGGACCGTGCGAACTCGCTTGCCATCCACTTCATCAATAAAACACCCCCCTCGACGAGGGTCTTCGCATATGGAGAGCTCATCTTGAAACGCCGCCATTCTTCCTCCATGTTCATCCTGAATCACCGATGTGCCGAGTGAGAGGCCACGCATCTTTCCGGAGCGCACCATGCGTTCTGCACTTGGATCAGTTACCGTCCCATAAACACGCAGGGATCCGTCAGGACCCTCCCAACTGGAATGCACAGTGCCAACACGATAATCGTGGTCGTGCTCTACCAACACTTTTGTTCCGCTGCCCCTTCCGAGGTTTGTGGTTGCGATTTCGGCCGCATTCAGATCCGCGGAATGGTCACGTTCACCATCGCGTCGTGGAGGTGGGTGAGCCACGCCACGAAAGTTGAGAACCATGCACGCGCCTTTTCTTCTTTCTTTTACAATCCACTCTTTCAAAACTCTCCTTTTTACAAAAACGCGATGGGTATATTTATTTAGCGCGAGCGATTCTCGGCTGCCTCCTCAGCCTCCAAAATAGCAAGTGCTCTTTTGAGTCCCACGACTGCGGGCAGTTCATCTGCCGGCAGATCTCTGATTCCTAATGTTATGCCACTCAGACGTTGTTGAGGGGGCGCGGGTTGAGGGGAGTGTCGAGAACACTGACGAGGTTGAGAGGAGTGCTGGCATTCGTTTTTTTCGCGCCTCTTTTTATCCATTTCCAACTCTTTAAGAGCTCGAAACTCTTGCTCAAGTGCCTTAAACTGTTGTATGAGTTCAGGAAGCGATTTGAGGCACTCGTGCACCGGTTCCACTGTAGAAAGATCCACGTTCACTGGCGCTGGTGGCGCCACCGTTGTTGGCGACGTTGGCAATGTCGGTGTGGCTGGTGGCGCTACTCGCTGCGCTCTACGTAATCGCACTGCTTCTGAAAGCCGTAGCGGTTCGTATTGTACACCTTTTATGTACATGCGGTAGACGTGTTCCTTGGTGACAGCGATTGGCACCAACCATGGATGCATTATAATCCTTCTGGTATCGTCCAAGTCCAAGTTGCACTGGTTTGTGTTTTCCCCAACTATCGTAATATTGTGAATGCGACCATCTTCTGTAATGATGCACACCAAAATGCCCTGTCTGGTGTCGAGGGATTCTCCTATGGTGCAAAGTTGTTTTTCTATGGACCCCCCTCGTGCTTCAATGGACGCTTTTACGATGTCTGCATCTGACTTGCTGAGTAGTGCGTCGATGACCGAGACACACATTTGTCCATTTGGGGCTGTGCGGCCTATGCATTTTGTGCTCACTTTTTGTAGAGTGTTTTCAAACATGTCCGACATCTGATGCACCTTGCTTGGACGCATGCTTTCGGGAAGTTGTTTTACGAGCATCGTTTTTTCGTCTTCTTGCAGCTTGTTGAGAATCTCTTGTAATGGGTCATCTTTACGTTCGCACATTGTTTTATCATCTTCGCTGCACATTATTTGGGCATCTTTTTCTTCAACGTCATAGTAATCATCATCGCTGGCAAATTTAAGAATTCCTAATGCCAAAGCTCCCAAAATCGGCTTCTCTGCTGCGGCCGCGCATGACATTTGCAATTCAGACTCTGGCACACGTTGTCTTTGAAGCACAGTATAAAGTTTTATGCCGTTGCTGCCACAACCGTTTTCGGAGAGCAGATCGTGCAAACCGCGCACACCTTTTTCTGGACAGGGCACATTGTGAAGCAATTCGTTCACGGCCGCTGCTTCGACGTCGTTTGTTGGTTGACGAAGTCGCAAGAAGGCCAAAGGGCCTGGACGAACAACGTGATAGTTTCCAGAAAGAAGCCACCGGGGCATCTTTTGCAAGCCGCACGCTTGGATGTAACGCCCAACATGCACACGAAGCGCTACCTGAGAAACCAGCTCATCACCAACCCACCACCGCTCAAATGCGTTGTTGGAATCGACGGCTCCCCTAAAAAGTTCCACTTCACATAGTCCAATGGGGGCATTTGGTACGAACACGTACAGTTCCGCAATTTTTCCATCGTCTGATATTTTGGCGTAGAGGATGCATGGCAAGCATGCATCCTTAGCGACATTTATGATCAACCCACCAATGCAAGCACATTCTGCGGGAACGCTCCAACGCCCCTCGCGGTAGGGCACATCGGATAGGGGACTTGCTTTAACGGAACCGTATAGAAACGAGGAAGAACCGAACTTACTCGGATGCAAAAGCGTTGGAGGGGGATCCTCGAGCGCAGATCGCGCGCCGGTGCACGCGGCACGGCGCAAAGCTTCAAGTGCGGTGGCGGCTTCGCGAGAAAGGCTTTCTTCTAAAATAGATTGCATGTTAGATCCAACGTCGACAAGAATTGAGCTTATAGTAAGTGTGGACATTGCCGCGTTAACACCGACTGGGTGCTGTGGTGTATAGCTTCAGTATTTGCCTCAAGTCTCTGTGTTAGCGCAGGCACGGTAAGTCGACCCAATAGGTGGAGCACCAATCCCGGACATATTATTTAAAACCCAAATTATAACCGATTCACACCCTCGCCTCTTAGTGCCAGTATCGCGTCCTCGTCGCTGTCGGCCGGAGCCGGAACGCGCTGCGCTTCTCTCATCTCGATCTCGGGATCATCCTCGTGTTCAGACTCGGACCCCGATCCGTGTGCATCGGTCGATTTCGATCGACCCCGCACACGTCGCCGCTTTCGGGTGCGCATGCCCCAAATGCAGTGCAAAGTGCGCCTAACCACCTCTTCAGTTACCACAATCATTATTAGTGCAACAATTAAAAGTTGTGTGTGGTCAGCATTTGGACCAGTTGCGCTTTTCAATGCCGCGTTTGCGGTCTCCGCCACCAGTGTTGCAAATTCGTGACACGTTGTATTTGTAAAGGACGCGTTTTTGCCTTTACCCCACGACAACGCGCGTGCCAACTCGTCACACATGAATTTTTTATTGTTTGTAAGATACACACTCACACATGCCACACATGCCGGTCACCCTTCCTAGCGAGCTGATCACTAGGCAGCCAGTTTAGCCGCTTTTGCTATTTGTGCTTGTCCAACCAGATACTGCTTCATGAGCTCGATTGATGCCGCACTCATCTTGGGTTCATCGCTGACACTTGCAAGTTCATTACGCACCCGCTTAAGCTTGGCCTCTCGTTTTGCGGAACGTTGTTTTTCGAGCGCGGCGTCATCTCGTGGAAATGTTTGCTCTGCTCCCGAACACTTGATTTCGCAACGGGGCACTTGCTCTTGCAGTATGGCTATTTGATCACCGCTGAGAGGCCATGTTCCCAATGCCCCCTTTGAAGGTAGGGGCTTTTCCAAAAATAGAGTTTCTGCCACAATAAGACAGACGGGACCACTGCACCACTTGGATTCTTTGCAGGATTCTGGCGGAAGCGCGTGAGCAATCCGGAAAAGGCCTGCAATGTGCCCTTCCGGACAACGCTTTTCGTTTTCCTTCACGCTTGCCCATTCCTCATCAGTTTCGCACATGGCCTTTACCTTTTCATCAAGGTCGGCGTCGGGTTTGGAGCGGCCGGTGTGAAGAGCGTACCACCCTGGACGCAAACAACGCGAACGGTTCTCTATTTCTTTTGCGTTGCTTAGTATGGCGCTTGTTAGGAGTTTTCCCTTCATGGTTAGAGCACGATTCACTTCCATGGGTGAGAGGCTCATTATGTTGGGTGCTGTTGTGAGTTGGATGTTCTGCGCTGCTGCGCGGTGACTGGTGATGTATCCGTTCGTTCTGGCGAGAGCCGTTCCCAACAAATCAAGTCGATTTCGCCGATGCTTAAGGGGTTCAGAAAGGCGTGCTTGTTTTTTTCCTCAGGGCGGTGAATAATATATGTTTCTTTAGGTGGAGATGCCGGTGGCGGCCTGTAAGGCTTCAACTTCAGCCGCACACGAGGGTATTTGAATTTGAGTCGCACGCTGGGGTATATTACAGGGTCAAAAACTGGAAATTGTCGCGCAGGTTTTGGCGCGTGCTTTTTTGAACGAATAATTGGTTTTGTGGACGCGATAATGAAAAATCCATCAATTATATCCCAATCCTCGCCAGGGTTGATTACCTTTCGAATGTCGCCGTAGACAACCAGGCGCGAACCGAGCACACGTGGCATGGGTGCGGGCGTGTTCAGTAGCTACCCATTATGCACTCTTGGCAACGGTGATAACTATAACTCATAACAACCTTAGCGCCAACCACTGGCAATCACATCGGCTCTCATGGCATGGATAAATGTTTAGTGTGTGTTTATGAGTAGGTAGGCATTGTGTGAACCGACGCATCGGTTCGTTGTTGAACCGTTGTCCAAATATGGACGCGTTTTTGAAGCAGCGCCAAAAGGATCCGCGATTTGCGTTGCACGGGCCCCGACCTGAAGTGGCGCTGCGCCGGGCCGCCGAGCGGCCATGGTACCAGAGCAGCGGCATCGTGAAACACACGTACAACGCCTCTGCCAAGGAGAGAAAGAAGGAGGAGAGCAAGAAGGAATCGAGCTCGTCGTCCAGCTCGGAGAGCGACGGCGAGGGCGGCCGCCGCAAGAAGCAGAAGACAAAGGAGACAAAGGGCAACGCTCCGGGCTATGATGGCCCAGACAAGTGCTGGGATGGCTACAAGAGAGTGCGGAACAAGATGCGCGGGGAGCCCGGCTCGTGTGAGAAGGCGTGATTGTGTGTATCCATTTGTATTCTGCGTAAGACAGAAGCACTAGTGCCAAGACTTTGTAAGCCAATCAGTTGCAACTTTGCGGTGGAAAGTCACAGAGTCCTTGTATTGGCAACTTCCCATTTTCTTATACCATTCAATAGCTTCCTTGCAATCTTTCTTAAAGGCAAAATGGCTCTCATAACTCATAACAACCTTATAACTCATAACAACCTTAGCGCCAACCACTGGCAACCTCAACGCTACTGGGTAGGCTATTAAAATGTTTGCGCATCAAGCAACGTTTGGCCTACCCGACTGTTTTCCACGCACAGTGTTTGTTGTACTTACGTACCTTTTATCACCTCGCCTTCCGGTTGCGTTCAGGACATGGATGCGTGACGCCGCGTTCATGGAGGTTGACATAATTCTCATGGTATCGGCGCCGCAACACGAGACCGATGCTTTTAAGAAGCTACACACATTGCCGTTGCGCGTGAGCATCGCAAACACCTGGCCGCTGCTAAAAAGGAATGACAGTCCATATCTCGAGCGATGGAAGACTCAGGCGTTCTTTGGGACACTGGTGGAGCCGAAAAGGTACGACTGGTACGTGATGCTTGATGACGACACGCTACCCAACTTAGCTTCGCTCACGCGAATCCTGTGCCTGCTTCACAGCAGCGACAGAGGCAGCTTTGCTACGAAACGGACGTTTGGCCGCCGCATAAATGCAACGGGGGGACTGTACATGGGGTGGACTCCCAAGGGTAACGAGGGTTATGTTTTTGCGACAGGGCAGGGTTTCCTTATGGACCAGGAAGGTGTCAGGGCGCTGAAGCATCGAATGCTGGGTTTGTCACGAGTCAAAAGCCGAGAATCATGCCACTTGCAGGCCGTGTTGGCTCGCATGCCCAGGTGGTGGGCGGGTTGTTGCGCCGTTGATAATGGCCTTGTGCGGAGTTTTGATTACTTCATTGGTGTCTGTCTTGCAACGACAAACGTGAGCCTTGTGTCGATCGGTGACTCAGGGTCAGGTTGGTGGCCTAGGCTCTTTCACCACGGAGGGATGCTCAAGTTTCCAGAGAAGCTGGAACAATACGCGACTCGAGCGCGGCAACAGGGATGGGAGGTTGCACGCTGAAGGTTCCAGAAGTGCTACCAAATGAAGAGAGATGCTCGCGCACTAGCTGACTTCATTTACGGCGAACTGGACTTGTGGCGAACTTTGTGTATTGCACGTGACACATCGTTAACAAACGATAAAAAGAAATGGGTAAATGTCAAGGTAAAGGGTGAGGTGCAACAATCTGGTCGCTATCTAAATCTACTGTAGTTACAAGTTGTGCCGTGTAGCACCCAACTAATCGGAATGTCGATTCCAATAGACGGATGGGTCGGTTATGTGCGAGATTCAATTGATGAATACACGTCTACGGAAGTCGTCGAAACCGACTCTGAGTACACTGTTCGATACTCCATAGAAACACCCGCGCTGCCCCCCTTACCAAAAAGGACTGCGCGGGCAGCACTTTCCCCTTACTGGATTTCGAAATCGGACGACGGTACAAAAACGCAGGTTCCGTGGCATGCAATTTATCGCGATCATCGACAGACTGTAACGTCGCAGGGCGCGACCTGTGAGCACTGCTCCGATAATTTGTCCCGGCGACAATGCGACAAGGGGTGGAAAACTCCACACCCCCGTGACGTCATTGTTGTTGGTGTTCCTTTTGAAGGAAGGATGCTTTTCGGATGGTATGTGCGATTCCAACATTCCCGTAATCGGCTAGTCAGGCTCCCGGTTCAAGTTTGCAAATCGGTGCGTCATGAGATGGATGCAGACGAGGAATTGTGCAAGTCATCTCTCAATATCAACTTTCCGGAAGCAACCTTTGAGCGAGGGCTAGTTGATTTTGACGCTGTCGCCGCATTGAGATTTGAACGAGTAAAAGCAAATCTCGTAAAGGTAAACTTTGTCCAAAAACGAAAAAGGGCGTGTTCAAATCTCGATGAGAACTTGTGCGACAAAAACAAAAGACAACTGTCGACAACATCAAAAACTAACAACGCCGACTCCCGCGGCACGTGTAGCGTTTGTCTGGAGGATGCTGAAATAGTGGGCCACAAATGCTGCGGCGCCACAAGTTCCACGTGCTCAGATTGTTTTGCAAAGTTGCGCGGCTACTGTCCAGTGTGCGAGCGCAGCGACATCAACGCACAGTATTCTTGTGCAAACTGTCAAGCAAGTGTAACTCTTCGACAGTACGGATTTCCCTGCTTGACGTGCGAACGACGCGTTTTGTGCGCGTGCTGTTACAACTCTTTTGGAGAATGTGACGAGTGTGACATTCTACGCGACACAGAGTAATACAGTTGGCTAAAAAAGCGCGCTATCAAGAGCGTTCAAACCGTGCAGTCGTTTTCGAAAGCGTATAACGCACATTTGATGCAACAGCCGTCGCTGGAAAGCCTGTTCCAAAGAGCACGCACATTTAAAAAAGTAAAGATTGTGGACATTTGCTGCGGTGCAGGCGGATTTACTCAGGGCGCTGTGCAGGCGGGCCACGTGTCGTTTTCGGCGATTGACTGTGATGCGGAGGCAATCGAGTGCCATGCGCGCAACCATCCAGAATGTCGTCACGTGCACGGAACACTTCCAACCGCACTTCCGGATTTTCCCAAGGAGGGATTCTGGCATCTCCATGCGTCCCCGCCTTGTCAACAAGTGAGTTCGGCTGGACAGTATTACAAATCCGAGGACGCTCTGCGCACGCGCGAGATGATTGCGTGGTGCATAGAGTTGGTACGCGACAAGCGGCCCACGAGTTGGAGCCTAGAAGAAGTTGTAAGCGCCGACGTCTATGCGGTACTTGAGAGCTACAGGCAAGCGTTTCCAGACCATGTGGACTACCATCGTGTCAACACTGCCTACTACGGAATACCCCAAGAACGAACGCGTGTACTTGCGGGCTCCCCCTTTTTGATCCAACGTTTGCGCCGTTTGGAAAACCGAGGCAGAATTGTGCCCGTAAGTGCAGTGGTTGAGTGTCCTCCCGGATGGCTGTTGCACAACAACTGTCTTAATGTGGAAGGAAGCAAGGGACCACATGCGAACATTACCTCAATTCTCACTCGCAGCGTCAACGAACCATCCTACACAATTATGGCATCGCATCCACCTTCCTGGTACTCAAAAGATGGCGAGCGAGGTGCTCGACTAACGCCCAAAGAGACTGCCGCCATACAAACCTTTCCAACAAACTATCACTTTCCCAAAAACAAAACCCTTGCTCAACACCTAATCGGAAACGCGGTCCCGCCAGCGCTCTCTGAAGCATTGCTTTCGGAATACAACCCTCCTCTTCCTTCCGAATTCGACGACTGGCACCCGGAACCAGAAGCGGAGTTTCCGGACTGGAAACCCTCCTCCCAAACATATACGCGTTACAACAAAGAGTGTGCGTTGTCTTCCTCGCGCACATTTACGCAAACCCAGCTTAGTTTCGTGTATTTGGAAAAATCAGTATAAAACAAACCCCGTAAATGCTTACGACGCCGTCAAGTCTTTGCTTTCGTCTTCACTGCCAGGCAGTCGATCGGCGTAATCACGTGTCAATCCTTGATTTTCTTGTTCAATAAAGCTGAGCATGCGCGCAATCATGGGCAAGTGTTTATAATTCTTGCTGTTTCTGTATCGTCCTCCGCAACCGTTTTCGAAATAATGGGCCACATTATACCTGAACATGCGTGCCATTTCCCACTCGTCGTTGTACAATATGTATTCATTAGAACGGCGGGGGGGGTCAGGTTGATAGGTCTCGTACCCGTCCTTCTCAACAATCGACTCTGGAACCTTAAACCTGCGGTATGTTGGGCCAAGCGCCAGAAAAGCAACAGCAAACGGCGATTCGTTTTTGTTGTATTTGTTGTTGATATTCTCGAGTAGCTCGTTGACTTTTGGCAAGGCATACTCCGAGAGATGCCAGTCTTCATGCCGGCATGCCGCTGACGTCATGTACATCGCAAAGTTGACAAGTGTGAGCACTTCTGTAGGAACAAAAGGCACCAGCTTGCAATAATATGGATCAAAGTCGATGAAACGAATTTCAATCTTGTCCCAACTCTTCATTTCGGGTATCGCGTCGTCCGTTTTTGTAGTGCGATAAACGGAATTCCCTAGTTTGATGTCGCCATGAAGTATGCCCGCTTGACTCATTCGCTCACACTGCTCGTAGACTGCGTCGATAAACAATTGGTATTGATGACGATGCTCCATGGTTAGATGAAAGACATCGCCTTCAAACCCTTCCATAAGCGTACACGTGCTTTTCCACTGAAGTCCGTTGTCATACGCAGTTTTGTGCAGGGATGGCATTATTAGAGCACTAGTTTCCGCGATGCTATGATCCAGTGTCCAATTCTTCCTTTTGCACCACGGTTGTGAAGGAATGCAATATTTGTCGAATTTTTTGTCATTCGCATCTAACCGCGTTGCTTCGAATAGACCGTCTGAAAAATGTGAACACGTTTCATTGGTATTCATGTACATTTGGTAATTGTGTGCCTCTTCTGGCACAATCCATTGTGCAAAAATCCGTGGACCAAAGCCGTTGGAAGCGGCAAGCGACGATAACATTGCCTCGCGCAATGGCCCCTCAAATGTAGCATCAACTTCGGAATAACCTTTGCGGAGAACCAGGCCCCATTTATTTGCGTTAGCATGAATTTCCTCGATTCTAGGGTCGCCTGTTTCCAGCCCATAGGCGAGACCAAAATCTGGCAAAAAAAACCGTACATCGGGAGCAGTTAGGGCCTTGGGCTGATCAGTAACACGTGTCACCTTATGGCCGACCCATTCCGAAGCATCACGTGAAAGCTCCAAAGTAAGTTCCTCTATCAATTTCTGGATCCGTTGTGCAATCTGCGGACCCGGAACCGGTTTGTATGCCAAAGTCATGTGAGATGTTTGCATGATGACTTGCGCGTCCAAAAATTCAATGTTTGAGAATTTCATCACATTGCTTTTGGGTATTTTGTCCAGTTTGTTTTTCTGGAAATTGACAACCTGTCGTTTAATCGTGTCCCATTCGCGAGCGTCGTCTGAATTCGGCCCTTCAACAATCACCGAGAAGGCGACAACAGTGTAGAGGTTGTTTAAGCGTTCTACCGTATTGTACGAGCCCGATGCTTCATCCTCAAAAATCAATGTTTGGGGGAGGTAATCCAACTTGCTGGACCACCATGGCACACTGGAGCATACGTATTTTTCTGGAAAGAACTGGATCGCCTTTCCGGGTTTGTCGGGTGTGCCATCCAAAACCGAAAACATCACTCTGCCTTTTACAATCATGTGGTCGTAAATTTTTTGAAGCGCTGCACTGCTGAAAAATCCATTTTGGTCTGGATCGTCTGCCTGAACGCCCCAACGCAAAACGCGTTCCGTGGGGGGTCCGGCAAACCGCCACTGTTCCTTTTCTACTATGTCGGCAAGAAAGAAATCTTTTTGTTTTTGGTACCATTGGCCGGGAACTGAATATTCCTTCCACGCTTTTGTCTTGGTGATGTAAAAGTTGTCCATTGGCTTTAAGGCTTCAACGACTGTGTCATCGTCAACACGCTCGTTGGCCTTGTACCGATCTGCGATTTTTGTGTAGTTGTCCGATAAATGCCAATCCACGTAAGGATCAAACTCGTCAGCCTGTGGTGTTGGTTCTTCGCCTCTGCGAATCAGCGACGCGAGCTGAGCGTCAGCAGCCAAATACACGTTAGGCACAGGTGGCGGTAGCGGTAGCGGTAGCGGTAGCGGTAGTGACATGTCATCGACGATATTGTCGAAGTCGTCGACGATTTTCTCAAAGTCGTCATTGTTTGACCCATTGTCAAGCGCATTTTCAAGCATCCTCTCAAGACCAAAATCCATGGATGGTGGAATCAGCAAACCAAGATCCACGCGTATGGGGTTTTCCTCGCCCATGCTGGCTGACCAAGCGAAACGCTCAGCGCTTCTGATACAAGCCATGTTTTGTATCGCTACTTGAGACTCATCCATGGCGACCTGGACATTTTCGTCCATCTCTTCAGAAAACGTCAAAGACGCCCTAACGGGTCCTTTCCCGTTTGAAGCCATTCCCGAATCGAAAACCGTTGCCTCTATCCATTTGATGTCAAACGCTGGATCGTAAAATTTCTTGGCATCGTTCATTGAAATTGTCCAATACTTTTTTCCCGCTTTGATGTGCTTGTCGTTCGTCACCGTGAAATTGGTCATCTTTACAAAACCGTTGTTTTTAAGAAGCAGCTGTATCGCCTGAGTAGATAGGCACGAATCCTTCCAAAAGCGAGTATTGAATATGTCATCGCCAGTAAGGTTAGTTGTTGTTGGAGCAGCGTCTGCCTTCACATCTTGCGGATTGTCAATAGCAACCAAATAATGATCCGTAGCAGGAGGTTTACAGTGAACGTAGACAAAGCGTAGCCCACCGTTGTCAAGAACGCATTGAAGCTTTCCCTCAAGGGTTCTTATGGGCTCGCGGCGTTTCAATATCTCAAGCCTTGGTTTTTTAGTGCCATCAACAATCACAACCTCTTCGCCACCCTCTTCGTTGGGACGTTTTCCTTCTGTGTCCAGTGTAAGAGCAGAAAGTGCAGATAGCACACTTCCCCCCACAACTGGGGACTCTTTGCTGTTTTGGTCATGGTCATTCGTCTTTTCCAACATGTTGCTGTCCGACTCCGCCTCTCCCCCTTCCTGCTCTTCCTTGTTGCCGTCAAAGTCATGACCATAGCAGGACATCAGCACCTCTTCCGAGAAGTTGTGCTTTTGGCTATCGCAGTGTTGCTCCAATTGCAGCGGCACAGGCGGTGTTTCTGTCGGAAGCGACGTTTTGGTGTCAAACGAATGACGTTTATGGTTCTGATTTTGTGACAACAGTTTCTCCTTGGCCCACCGTGCCAAGCCAATTGGCTCAGTAGACTCTCTGTTAGACGCCCTAATTGATGACATTTAGACTTTGTGCGCAAACACCGCTTATTACGCGACACGTCAACACGTGCACAAGTTGAAACTGCGTTTTATGGCCTCTACTTACACGTATTTGCTAGTCTATACTTATCAAATGGGTACATGTCATTTATGGCTCAATGACGGCCAACCCGTTATGGTAGACAATGGACCATTTGTGATCTTTGTGGGGAGAACGACCCAGCTAAATTCCAAGCCGAGGCTTTCCATAAGAGTTCCACTAGACACATTCTTTGCGAGTTTTTCAGGGCCCATTTTTTCTAGGAGTAGCCACAAGCGGGCGTATAGTGCCAGAATATTGTCATCTGTGGGCCATGGTCGCATGAGCATTGTGTACCAGAAAAAATCCATGCCATGGTCAGAGGCGGCTTCGGCACTGATCGCGTGTTCGCGTCCACCAAGCCATGCATGCAACTCGTGAGAACTCGTGGGGTACCGTTCGTTTGCAATCCAGCGACGTTTAGGGGAGCGAATCGTTAAGAATGGCGAGGATAAATGGTTGGGTGCTGTGCAAATTCCCGTAACGGGTGTCGTTGTAACGTTTGTCACAACAGCAACCCTTTTCCGCACATGCGGGGGACAGTACACACCAGACGAAGTAATGGGAGTGGCAGATAAGCAATCGCGTTGTATAAACACACAAAAACATTGTTTGTAAAATTGCATTCACGCCTTAGCGGCGAACCGGAACCCGGAGCTAGCTGGCGGCGCCACCGCCGGTTCAACCAACGCGTTCCTTATGGGCGTGGACGCGAGCATGTAACCCCCCCAACTTTCCTCCCCCCCACTTTCCCCCTCTCAACTGGTGTTCTGTTAGTGTTGTCGCAAATCAAACGTGTGCCGTTTGTGCACTATGCGTCCCATTCGCCGGTTTCTGGAAAGTAAAAGAGTTTGAACCGCGTTTTCGGTTCTTGTGTGCGTGATTGAGTAGCAGTTTGCAAAGATAGCAGCGGACGCGGCGCAACGATGTCAAGCCGCTTCTCTAGATCGGAGGTCATTGAAGTGATTGCGTTTGTCGAATGAGCTTCCATCTCTCTGAATGTGTTCATAAGGTCGACGGGAGCGACGGGAGCCAATCTTGCATCATTCCAAACCCTTGGCTGAGCTTGGGAAACTCTTTGCGCCAAGCTTCCCAAGTCTGCGGTGTCGGAAAGAAGGTCCATTGGAGTGGTGGGGTTGACATCTGGTGGTACAGGCGTTCCAGAAAAGAAATTGCGAGCTGAGTTTCCCATGATGCTCAAAATCGAAGCATCCACCGCGTGAGGCGCCACTGGGCTGGTGACTGGTGCCTCTGCACCCGCAGGAGAGACATAATCCCAAAATTTAGCGCCAAAGCTCGCCAAAAAGGTCCATGGATCGCGTAACTCTTCGACCCTGTTGGCTGTTCGGGCAGCATCATCAATTGTCCCCGGAAGCTGGTTAACAAAATCGGGACCTACCACCCCAACTGCGGCCATTCGTACCGTGTCTGCGCCCTTTTTGCTTATCTCCAGTACATTGTTGTAAGCAAACTGCATAATGTACGTTCCCGTGTACCACACTTTCGCTGCTCTTTCCCCCACTGTGTTTTCCAGGATCTTTCCGGCACCCAAAACCAGTGCCTGTCTCTGAACGGAATTTCTTTGCGCGATCATGCCGCCAATCCTGTTTCGGAGACCATCCGTCAAAGAGCCGGGCGCGAAAGAATATTCGGCCAACCCCATCGAAACTAACCATCCAGCCGCATTTTTGAGCATGTTAGTCGGGTTTAGCAGCACTATTGCTCTGTACACAAATTTTCCTCCGAAGAGAGTGCGATCCGTAATTACGACGGTCATAATACCGCCCATTGCATAAAGCGCTTTTTGTGAGCCCATCACCTTCCACATTTTCTCAAAAACAATTGCTTTCCAGCACTGTTCTTCAGTCATTGGTTCAAACTGCACATCGTCTTCTTTTGCGCCATCCTTTTCTTGTTGTTTGCGACGTACCGTTAGAAAATTGGAAAGATTCTTTTGGGCCGTCTTCTGCTTACCTGTGCAAATGGAAATTGCCACCTCGCGGTGTAGGTGCATGCATATTTTCACTGGGGTATTCGTCTTCACCCCATCATCGATAGATTCTTGTGGAAGCAAGCTGCGAGCTTCAAATCCAAGAGTGTTTGCACACCGCACCAACGCGCCAAAAAGGGCAGGTGCAGCCGGTGCGTGAAGTAGCCACGAGTGTTTGAGGCTTGTATACAATGTGCGATGTACGTAGGCGCGCGCTTTTTCCTTCCTGCTCGCCCCCGTCGAAAACGTGAAGACGTCGTCATATGTGTACGACCCTTGGAGGCCGTCAACGTATGTGGGGATGTCCGGCATGCGATTATCAATGGCCTGCAAGTTGGGGTCATCGCCCGAAAAGCATCGGAATAAAACGCACATCATCTCTGTTGCAATCTCGCCTTCAAATTCTTCAATGAACACTGACCCAGTCATAAGCCCAGTCTTTGTAAGTCCTATGACTTCTTTAAAATCACGAAGCTGCACATTGTCACCCCATTTTAAGTCTTCCAAATCAAGCAAATTTGCTTCCACAACGCGAAAGAACTCTTTGCAAGCCAACCGATACTTGAAATCGCCCCACGTGCGCCACCATGCGGGTAATGGTGGAGAATCGTTTTTGAAACGACGAGTGCGAACAAGCTCTGCACGCTTGGTCTCATCGTCAAAGTCTGCAAAAAATGCACTGGCTACTGTGTCAAAGCTGTTGTAGAAACTGAGACCAAATTTGGAATACTCGCGGCATTGAGCGTGGCTGAAACACAGCAAAACCGTGTCTATTGTGTCGCAAATGCTTTCATTGTCAAACAGTTTTTGTTGGGCAGCGCGAAGTCGGCCGGTTTTTTGCACATACATTTGAAATTCGTCGGTACCACACGCCATGAGAAGGCCGTCATATCCGCACAATTCAAACATGGACGAAGTCGGCAAATTGCCACCGAGCATTGTTTGGATTGCGCTTATCCATTCGCGGCGTCGCTGACCCTCACTGATTTGGCTAATGGTTGTTTGGGGAGGGTTTTCGTTGATTTGCGTAGCAAGTTTCTCAAGATCGGTAGCAAGCTGCGAGACACTACGGTGCTGCAAGGCATGCAACTCTTTCAAGAGCTGCACGCGCTGAGTCATACGACAGTGCTCAATCACTTTTGCAATGATTCTAGTCCGCTCTTGCGCATTTCCATTTTCAAAATCATTCTTTAAGCGCTCGTGCTGCGCGATGCGTCGTCTTTTTGCCCGGTCGTCAAAGTCTAACACAAACTCAAACGCTTCCCGCTTTTCTTCAAGTGTCGCTTCCCCTTCCCGTTCCGGGCCAGAACCAGGTTCGTTCGGGTCTCCAAAAATCATGGCAAAACCCTCGTCTTCGGTTAGGGCTAGACGGCGGGGTGGGTCTGGTGTGTCTGGCGCATTGCGCTTTCTTCTTGTAATGCGACCAGCACTCATTTAGGAGCTGCACTCTTGCGCTTACAACACTGTCAGTTAACTAGTCCTATTTTGACGCTGCTAACAAACGCCTTATCATTTTTATGCAAGTGCAACACACGCCTCAGCTAGTGACACACATCTGCAACCTTTCTGCATAGCAGTGTCAGCGCAGACAATCACATTGTCAAGAACTTTCAGCATATCCGACCTGGAAGCCTTGTCAACAATATGCACCAACAGTTCATTTTGCAACCCTCCATATTCACTTGCGAGCACCGTAAGTGCAAAGACAAGCGAGAGCATTCGGTGCTGATCCCCGACAATGACGCGTATTGTATTACTGATCTTGGATTGCGCTGACGCAAGCGCAAGTGCGTTTATCATACGGTCGGTGTCATACGCGACAATGCGCGCCCTGTATGCGAGAGCTCGCACAAAATTACTGGCGACGGCACGGGCCTGAACGTCCGCTTCAAGGAAAATCGCGTCGGCAACGGTCGTAACTCCCGTATCGGCATGCATGGCTTCTGACCAGTTTCGCCCGTCGCTTGCGTCAAAACGCGCACTAACTGAGCCTTGTCGCGTTGTTATGACCAGTGGGTGCCTAGCAAGCCAAACCGGCCCTTTTCCAATCTGCTCTTCCACAGTTCCAACCGTTACGTTCCCTTGAGCGCCAATGATTGGGTACCCTTCTACTATCGAACGATGCAGACGAACAGCGACACTCTGTAGATGTTCGAGGAAGACCACACATTCGCTCAAGGAATCGACTGCAAAAGGAACGGATCCGGGTGTCGAATCCAAACGCGCACCCATTGGACAGTAATAGTGACAAGTATCCGAGTTCGTAGAAACGGACCTTCTTTGTTCGTTTGGTTCCAAGCCAAGTCCAGCGAGCTTGCTCACAACGTTTTCCACCCCCTTTCCCATTACAAGTCTTCGTTGCGGTGTTGGGTCAACACGTCGCGCGGCCCACATTTCCTCGGAGTAAGAGAGGAACGGCCGACTTGTGTGGGTTGTTGCCTCGCGTTGATCGCGGAAAAGCATCGCGTGTGGCAAAAACTGGTGAACTAGCGCTTTCACCTTGTCGTTCATTTCCAAGAATGTGTGGTTTTTTGCCACCACAGCCAATGCACGCTCTTGTTGTTGGGTAAGAACACTAACACGAGCAAGGCTTCCAGCCATTTGCTGGGCGCGCGCAGAAATAATGTCGGTCTGCGAAAGCAATGAAGTCGCACCTAATGTTGCTGTGACCACAGCTTGTTGCACTGCCTGTTGTGCTGTAGCGATCCATGCCTTACAAAAATCGCTCACAAGAACTCGTCTTGTTGAGCTCCACGTGTTTGCTTCCGCCCGTACCAGTTCGGTGACGGTCTCTCTATTGTTTTGTTTGAGTTGCCGCACCATGTCGGCGTGTTCAAAAATTGCAAGGTGCTTTGCGGCAAGACGCGCTGCTGGCCCGCCATCCATGCACGACCATATCGCGTCGTTTCCTTTTACCAGTGTTACACCAGAATTTTTACCATAGGCTGCCTCGAGTAGTCTCGCCCCTTGTTTGGCGAAAATGAGAGCCGTTTGCGCAACGCTGGTTCCAACGTGCTCCCCAAGAATCTCAGAGCGGTCATCAAGGCACACGGCAATGAGTTCACGGTGGGCGGCCGCAGCGGCAAGCTCGGCAGGCGTTGTAGCGATGCCCCTGTTTGGACGGCCAGCGGTACGAAACAAGGGTTCCAAAAGAGGCACCCTGCGCAAAACTAAAGCGTCGTAGAGTTGTTCGGATACATCTGGTGGGGGGAAAAGTGTCATTGCCGTGGAATCAAACATAGATGTCCAGTCAGCATCTGTGTTGCGCATAGGGGCTTCTTCTAGAAGCGCTTTGTCAACATCGTACTTCTCGCTGAAACGCCACCGCAATCCAGTCTCGTGGTCATATATTGTGTCGGTATTTCCAAATGTACGCGTTTGTGCTTTATTCTCGTTTAAGCTCGCAGACAACGCTGTGAGTGCTGCACGCGCGGAAGCCAGTGAGCTAAGAATAGGTGACCCTTTAGCAGCTTTAGTCGCTCTTTGACGAAATTCGTCTTTAAGATCGTTTGTGGCTGCACGATTTTTGTAGAAAATGATGGAGGACGCTGCCGCGCTGAGTTGGGCTTTTTGCAGACTTGCCATGCTGCCAGAGAGGGTAACGTTGCTAAATTCTTTGTATGCGAAATTCCCGACATTTGCAACATTTTGCTCAACGCTTTTGTCCACGTCGAAACCAATTAATGTTTGTATGTACTTTGTCCACCTCGCATTCTTAACGGTTGTGAAAAAGCCAGCCGCCGCGCCTGCCTGCCCGCCCGTCGCACCACCGATAAGGGTCGCCAAAAGGGCGTTCCACGCGTCCGTTACAACTGACTCGGTTACTTGTTTTGCCTCCTGGTCGACCTGTACACTCTGCCGGAACCTCAAATTCGCGATTGTCAACCCGACCCAAAACAAAAACGAAAAGAGGGTTTTCAATGGACCAAAATTCCAGGACGTCTCTTGCTCCTTTGCTGCAGCCTCATCGGCCATTGTGATGTCGATCGGGGTACGAAGCTTGGGTATGCTGTTTCGCAGCGGATGTACAATCTGTGGGAGTTTCCGCGATGCGCTGGTTCGCGTCTGAGTAAAAGCTTCAGAAAGCGGCGCAAGAGGTGAGGGAGCATCTTCTTCAGCTTCCCAATTGTACTCTCCGGGAACCACAGGATCGTCGTCTTCTCCCGTGGAAGTATCCCTTAACTCGTCGTGTGTAAGCGTCATGTCATGCAGGACCAACTTTAACTCGTTTAATATGGCCGTAACATGGTTGGTATTCAACTCGTACTCTTCACCTTTGACGTCGCCGCGCAGCCATTGTACCAACCCATCTTTTGGGAGTGGATATAGATTGTAGATTTGCTCCTCAATATTTTTCATGGCCCGCTGCACAGCGTTTTCGTCATCGCGAGCTTTCCCAACGCCATCGAGGGCTGACAAAAACTCATCGGCAGCATCATTAAAGTCGGACAAGTCCTGGTAGTGTCCAGCGTAAACAGAATGCGCAGCCACTGCGTCGTAGTCACGCGTTCGCAAGAGCACGGTTGCAGGCGCCATGCCATCGTGTTCGGTTACTTCAATGCGCATTCGTATAAACGTGGTTGTTTGTAGCCTGGGCACAATGTCAATGCGATCATACACCATTTCAGTGTTTTTTTGATCCCGCTTTGCGATCTCTTTAAAAAATCCCCTGACTCGCTTTTCCGACGGGTTGGCAGCAATTGCGTTGAGTAGATCTGTGTCCGCAGGCGTTGCCGTTACAAGAGCGTCAAAAAAAGCAAGCATGGCTGTATCGTTGCTGTCCAAAAGGTGATGCCGAATGATTTTTCCCACGTCTTCTAAACTGGTGCTCTGTGAAGATGGTGCTTGTGGGCCATCAGCAACATTCTGTTCGCCAAGCAACGCCCAATCCATTATCATCGTGCTCTTTTGACAGAGCACCGTGAATCGCTGTAGCATCTGCGCCAAGCAGCGCGCCACGCTTTGTTCGTTTCCGCCAATCACATGTGTTCGTTCTTTGCTATTCAATGGCGCCGGGGGTAAGGGCTTCCAGTTACGATCGATTGGTTTAGGGGTCTTGAATTCGGAAATTGGCACTTTCTTTTCTTTGGTGGGTTTTCGAACCTTTTCTTTGACGGGTTTTTCATTTTTCCAACGATTCAGCGCTTCGTTTAGGAGGAATGGACCTAATGCCCCCTGACCTTGGTCTTCGGGCTTCTTTTGCTCCCATTCTTCCATTGCTTTTTTGTGTTCATCGTCGACGCGCTGCTTTTCCTTTTCCCAGTCGGTCATTTTTTCGGCATACCGCTTATCTCTAAAATAGTTGAGGAAGCGCGCTGGCATGTTCCTCTTTCTCGCCTTAACTTTCTTTTCATTCCAATCATGCGCTCGTCGCGCGTTGTCCTTTTCTATAGCTTGATTTTGCTTGTTGCGCATTTCATGCTTTTGTCTCCAACGTTCGATTTCGCGGTAGCTGCAGATTGCAAGAGCGCTCTGGGCCGGTGCGCAGAACGGATAGGGCACAATGACCGTTTTTGCAATTGGGTCAGACACGGAATACGGTTCCACTGTTATTCTACCAATCTCCATGACTTCGTCCTGAGCACTGGCAGCCCGATTTATGCGTTCCTTTGAGCGGCACACTTGTTCAATGACAAGCTGTGCTTGTACCGGCATTCTTGCTTCGCTTTCCATTCGCACAGCCACTGCCAAGGAACGCGCAACGGTTGCGATGCCTTGTTTGTAAAATGTGCCATCGTCGTTTTTTTTGCGAAAGGGTGGAGGAAGATAGCAGCTTACTGGATTGTCTCCACTGGTAGGAGTTTTGGCACACCTTAACCCGTCGACCACCACAGTCCAAGAATCGTCATCGGGCCCGTCATGCCCTCTCACAAGTTCCACACTAATCGGGTCGCTGTCCGATGCGGGATCAGGCCATGGCGTTCCCTTTTTGTGTAACGCTGGCTTCTCGTCAAGGGATCCCAATGCTGCAACAACACCAATGTGTTTGTACCCCTCCGCAACCCACTCGCTAAGGGGAGCGTCTTCTGTAAAGCCGTGACTATCAAGTGAGGAAGGCATTACTGTCTATCAATGAGATAAGCTTGGCTAGCTTATCCACTAGGTAGAAGGTAAACACGCGTTAGCGACTATGACCACGCTTGCACGGGTGCGTAAGCGTCTAGAAGGAAAGGACCATAGATCGTTTGTGGTTAACCTTCTTCAGACGCAAGCGGATGCGGTCGGGGCTGCTGGATCGGAATCTGTAGCCAACAAAATGCGCAAGTTCAACAACGATGACAAAGAACTCGTTTTAAAGGCGCGTTTTGCAATGGGTGCAAACTGTGGCGCATACCTGCGCGCCAACACGCAAGCACTTCACGCTGTGGACAATGACCGAACGGCACTCGCAGACGAACTAACGCCAGAAATGGAACTCGCTGGACGCACTGGTCTTTACATGGCTCTTGAGGCGCACATCAAAGAACAGCAACACGATGTAGCCGAACGTTTTGAGGAATACGTTGCATTTTGTTCATGGATGCTTAGCATTGACGAAATTCACGATTTTTGCCTCGAGTACCTTTCTTCGGAGGAAGAAAAGACCGCGGTGGATAAAGCAAGAGAGCGTGCGGCAAATGCAATCAAAGGCATCGCTCCGAATGCTAGTAGCAACGGCGCAGCAGATGCCACAACGGTCGCATATCAGCGACGCGTATACGTTTGCAAAATCATTGACGCATTGATGCTACTGTTCGGAGAACCGATGTCCCTTGTCGAAAAACAATGCGATCACGTACTTGAACAACCCAAACGCTTGTCTGATGCACAATTGCGCTTAGCTAACGCAGCGAAGTTGAGTGCGGATGTCTACGATGCAGACAAGAAACCAATTAAACCAAACGGGGTTTCAGACATTCGAATTGGGGACACCCAAATTGGGGCCACCCAAATTGAGGCGATTCCTGCTTTACTTGGAGCGTCCACGGATAGCAAGTTTGAACCACACATCATTGCTAAAAGGGACGGGAGTGGAAAGTTTACATATGCGCTGGTCAAGCCCGTGGGAGTTTTTGGACCATTGCTTGCGTTGTCGTCTGGTGTGCGTCTGCCAGAGCAGGCGTTTACTCTTCCAGAAATGCGACAAATCATACTCGCAGACTTCAAAAAAAACGCAGGAGCCACAATGTTATCTTTTTTCAACGGCGACGTTGGCAGGTTCGTAAGGAAATTTGGAAAGCAACTAAAGAGAAACTACGATGTCAACGAGTTGTTAGGCGGGGAAGTAGAAGCTACATATCCCAACTTGGTTGACCAGATTCGCAGGGCGCGGTTGGGCGAAATCCTACCCACGAAAGATTCTGAAGGCTTGATAATTCCTGGCGAATACACTGTTGTAGACAAGGACTTTCAATTCGGCCCGGAATGGTTATATGCACAAACGTTATTTCGATCATTGATCGGCGAGGGCAGGCCAGGATACAGAGCAGAGAAAGACAAGCCAATAGAAGGAGAACGACTGTGGGGAGTTTATAATGACCCAAGTATGACCAGGAACAGTAAAATCGATTGGTTTCAAGTGGTGCTTGGCTCCAATGACTATGATGCGCAACTGTTTATGGATTACTTGGACATCATGAATCTCAAGGCAAGGGTCACTGAGTATGAAGAGCTGTTCAGAAATAACGAAGAGCTACTAAAAGCGCCACGATCGAGGTTTGCGTATATAAAACGGGCTCAAGACTTTCAGGACGACAGCAAATTGAGAGAGGCCATCAAACAAACACAAATTCATGCTCGAAAATTAAAGAAAGCTATACCTTATCTTTGGGTGAATGAGGTTGGACCGTCTCCGGTGCCTCCTATGTCGGAAGATGATTTTCGGAATGTGCGTCCGCCGCCTCCGCCGTCACCGTCGCCTCCATCTCCCGA
>CEQY01177593.1_pt1 | contig 24459 bp, 19 predicted proteins | sample 361391 | NCBI WGS metagenome assembly CEQY01 (sample SAMEA2621075, study PRJEB7988) | marine metagenome | isolation source: saline water (ENVO:00002010), including | reverse complement strand
GGGTTAACCGCTTGAGCTTAGATGTGAATTTAAGCCTAGAGAAATGAAATCTTCAATGACAGAACCCGGCTTATAGATTATCTGGCTATAACTCTCCAATAAAAGTGTTCTACTTTTGTACTATTCCCGGATTATAAACTTATTGACTAAATCTCAAAAACCCATACTATCCCAAATAATCCCACAATGGAGGGTAAATTGGAAAATATAAATATTAATAGGTTTTTAAAAGAAAATGTTTTTATCAAGTTACGAGAACAAAATAGACAAGAAAGGGCGTGTTTCTGTGCCAGCAACATTTAGATCTCATCTCAATTCAATTGGATACAATGGTTTTATAAGTTATCCATCTTTTAACCACGCTGCATTAGAAGCCTGCTCTCAAGATAGAATTGAAAAATTATCTAATACAATCGACTCTTTAAATCCATTTGAGGAAAAAAGGGATTTTTTTGCTACTTCAATATTATCAGAAAGCGAAAATTTACATTTTGATACAGAAGGAAGAGTTTCTTTATCAAAAAAATTACTTGATCATGCGAAAATTAAAAACAATGTTTTATTTGTTGGTCTAGGAAAAACATTTCAAATTTGGGAACCAAAAAATTTCGAAAAATTCAAAGTCGTTGCAAGAAAAAAGGCTTTTCAAAATAGATCTAATTTAAAATGGGAAACTAAACAGAAGGGAGAGCTATCATGAGTATAAATATAGGAGGGGGAGAGTTAAAGGAATTAAAGCCAAGAATATTAGTTTTAGGTGTAGGTGGAGCAGGCGGTAACGCAATTAATGCAATGATTGACTCTGGAATGGAGGGAGTAGAATTTGTTGCCGTCAACACTGATGCGCAAGATTTAAAGATGAGCAAAGCCCACGCAAAAATTCAAATTGGAATGAATTTAACAAAAGGTTTAGGTGCAGGAGCTAAGCATGATATAGGTCAAGCCGCAGCCGATGAATCGTTGAACGAAATTACAAGCTTTTTACAAGGTGCAAATATGGTTTTTATTACTTCTGGAATGGGTGGAGGAACTGGAACAGGCGCATCCCATGTTATTGCAAGAGCAGCTAGAGAATTAAATATCTTAACAGTTGGTGTTACTACACTGCCCTTTTCATATGAAGGTCCAAAAAGAATGAGAAGAGCGGTAGAGGGCTTAGAGGAATTTAAAAAACATTTAGATACTGTTATAGTAGTTCCTAATCAAAACCTTTTCAAAATTGCCAGTGAGTCAACAACTTTTGAGGAATCTTTTAATTTATCAAACAATGTTTTAAAGCACGGAGTACAAAGTGTAACAGATTTAATGGTTAGGCCAGGAATGATTAATTTGGATTTTGCTGACGTTGAAACTGTTATGACCGCAATGGGTAAAGCCATGATGGGAACAGGGGAGTCTGAGGGAGAAAATAGAGCTATGGCAGCAACAGAGATGGCCCTTAATAATCCTTTGATTGATGAATATTCTCTTCAGGGAGCAAAAGGTTTATTGATTAATATTACAGGTGGAAATGATCTTACATTATTTGAAGTAGATCAATCAGTAAATAAAATAAGAGCAGAAGTTGATCCAGAAGCTGAACTTATATTCGGTGCAATTAAAGATGAAAATATGACGGGTAAAATCAGAGTTTCAATAGTTGCCACTTCACTTGATGGACATAAAACTGAAAATAAAACTGTACTTAATATGTTCTCTAGAGTTCAAAATAGGAATACCGGGTATTCTGAAAATTTATTTTCACAAAGCCCAAGAATGGAAAATAATACGCTGAGTTCTATTGATGGGGCTACAGCTTTGAAGCTTGACGAAAACTTTGAATATGATGAACAAGAGCAAAAAAACTCAATAAACAATTTTGAGAATGAAAAGTTTGTAGAAAGTTCAAATCAACCTGAGACTTTAAACAATTTGCCTTCAGGCGTTTCAATAGAAAGCGCGTCTTATATGGAAAATAATAGTTTAGTTGAAAATGAGACAACTTCATCGACCCTCGATGAAAATAATCACGAGGAATTTACCCCAAAACTATTCACTGAGGAGCAAAATTCTCTATCAGATGAAATAATTGAAGAGTCTAATTTTCAAGAGAATAGTGATAATGATCAATTATTTAATCAAGACGCAAATGAAGAAGAAGATTTTGAAATTCCTGCTTTTTTAAGAAAACAAAAGTTTTAATGACACGAACTTGGATTAATGAACAATCAAACCTCATCACTGGAAATTTCCCATTTTCCAGTGATGTTGAATGAAGTTCTTAAAATATCCTCTTCTTCGACAGAAAAAAAATTTATTGATTGTACATTTGGCGGAGGAGGATACTCAAAAGAAATACTAAAGTTTCCTAAGACTAGTATTCAAGCCATAGATAGAGATAAAAAGGTATTGCTATCAGCAAAAAAACTTGAAAGACAATATCCTCAGAGATTTAAATTTAATCAAATAAAATTTAGTCAGCTGGACAAAGTCTCGAATGATTTTGTTGATGCAGTAATTTTTGACCTTGGTTTGTCGTCTATACAACTAGATGATCTTGATAGAGGTTTTTCCTTTAAATCAAAAAAAAAATTAAATATGAAAATGGGATTAAATGAAATTTCAGCTCTAGATGCAATCAATAATCTAAATGAATTAGATCTCAAGTTAGTAATAAAAATTTTAGGAGATGAAAAGGAAGCATCTATAATAGCTAAAAATATTGTTAAGTATCGTAATTTAAAAAAACTAACTGACACATCAGAATTAGTTAAAATAATTGAAAAAAGTAAAAAAAAAAATTATCTAAGTAAGATCAATCCTTGTACAAAAACATTTCAAGCATTAAGAATTTTTGTAAATAAAGAGATAACGGAGTTAATAAGTGGAATAATTAATGCAACAAAAAAATTAAAGCCAGGAGGAAAAATTTTAGTTGTTAGCTTTCACTCCTTGGAAGATAGAATAGTAAAATATTTTTTTACAAATTTTTCTAAAAATAGATCTAAGCCATCCAGGTATTTACCTGAAGGTCAATTTATCGAAACAGCTTTGTTTGATGAATATAAAAATAAAGTTTTTAGGCCATCCAAGGAAGAGATCTTGAAAAATAATAGATCTCGATCTGCCAAATTACGTTTTGCCATTAGAAGTAAAAATGAATTTAAATATCCAAAAGAATTAATCAATAAATTTAGAAAATATTTGGATTTAGAAGCTATCAATGTTTAAAACAAAATTAATAATTTCTATAACAATATTTATTATTTTTTCTGTTGTTACTTCCGTTGTAAAAAACAAAACACGGGTAATTGAAAAAAAAATTGTGAATTTAAAAACTAAAATTTCAATTAAAAAAAATGATATTAATGAGTCTCAACTGGATTTTCACTACCTGACGTCACCCTCAGAAATTGAAATAAAACTAGATATTATAGGATTTGATAAATACAAACCAATTAAATATTCGAATATTTATTTCAATATTGATGACTTCACTAGAGTCAATAATAAAATTACAAATTCAAAAATATTAAATGAAAAAGAAATACATAAAAAATAAGAATTCTAACCAAACAAGTTTTTATTTTGAAGATTATTTGGAGACAAGTAAAAAAAATAAGATATTGAAAAAATCAAATAATTTTCAAGACAGAATTTATTTATTATTTTTTTTCTTTCTTTCTTTAATCTTAATTTTTTCAATTAAAATTACTCATATTTCTCTTAGTAAAAAAGATATATTCAATTTAGAGAAGCAAAAATCTAAATTTTCTCTAATAAGAAGAGATATTGTAGATAGAAATGGAGTAATTATTTCAAGAAATATAAATACTTTTCACGCAGCGATTAATCCAAAATTAGTAAAAGATAAAAAAAATTTTTTAATTAAATTAAGACTTAATTTTCCAGAACTTCCAATTGACCAAATCGAAACTAAATTAAATAAAAATAAATATTTTCGAATTAAAAAAAGAATCAATCAAATTGAAAAAGATAAGTTTTGGTCGCTTGGAGAGAAGGCAATTAAATTTGAACCTTTTCAAGCAAGAATGTATACCCATGGTGATTTATTTAGCCATATAATTGGCCAAGTTGATTATGATAATTATGGAATATCTGGTATTGAAAAATATTATGATAAAGAGTTAAAAGATAATAAACTATTGGATAATCCTCTACAACTTACTATAGATAGCAATATTCAATACATTATTAATAAAGAATTAAATGAAGCTATCAGAACTTTTGATGCTACAGGAGGCGGAGCTTTATTAATGAACGTTAATAGTGGAGATGTAATATCTTTAGTTTCATTGCCTAATTTTAATATTAATCAAAGAACAGATATTAAAGACAAAAGATTTATAAATAAAATTACAAAAGGTGTATATGAGCTGGGTTCTATTTTTAAAACTTTCACTGTAGCATTAGCGCTAGAAAATAAATTGGTCGAAGCAAGCACAGTCATCGAAAATATACCTAGAAAAATAAGATGTTCTATTCATGAGATCACTGATATGAAAGAACATCCTAAAAACTTATCTGTAGAGGAAATTTTAGTTAGATCTTCTAATGTAGGATCAGTAATTCTCGCAAAAAAAGTTGGTGAAGATATTTATAAAGAATTCATTAAAAAAACTAATCTCACGAAAAATCCTCAAATAGAGTTGGAAGAAGTAGGAGTGCCGCACAAATTAAAATGGAATAGATGTAAACTAGAAACTATTTCTTATGGTCATGGTATAACTACTACTCCTTTGCAAGCTACTGCTTTATACGCTGCTATGAGTAATGGAGGTAATTTAGTTGTACCCAGTTTGATTAAAAATAGAATAATAAAAGAACCACAAAAAATAATTTCTAAAGAAACAAGTAATAAGTTAAGCAATATTTTGAGAAAGGTTGTTACAAGTAAAAACGGCACAGCTAGTTTAGCCGATAAACATGGATATTATGTAGGTGGAAAAACTGGTACTGCTGAAAGTTACGGAGATAATAAGAACAGGATAAATACATTTATTTCAATTTTTCCTACAAACAAGCCTAATTACACATTATTCTTAATGTTAGAAAATCCAAAAATGAATAGAGATTTAGTTTATGATTATCGAGGGATAAAGACTAAAGCCCCATACAATACATCTGGATGGAATTCTGTTTATGTTGCAGGCAAAATAATAGAAAAAATTGGACCAATTTTAGCCATAAATAACAAAGAGTTTACAGATCTGCATGTTGCTGAAAAATTTAATTAAAAATATCTCAAAAGATAAAAAAAACATCGTCATTTCTGGACTTTCAACGAACAGTAAGGAAATAAAAAAAAGATACATTTTTTTTGCAATTAAAGGAAATAAAACCAATGGTGAAAAATACATAAAAGAAGCTATAAAAAAAGGTGCATCGATTGTCATTTGCTCTAAAACCTGCAATTTTAAAGATAAAAATATTTATATAATTAAAACAAAAAATATTAGAAATCTTTTAAGCGAAATAACTGCAAAATTTTATAAATTAAAACCTAAAAATATTATTGCAGTTACTGGCACAAATGGAAAAACATCAGTTGCAGATTTGTTCTATCAAATATTACGGATTAATAAAATTCCAGCTGCTAGCATTGGTACATTAGGTATTAAATATAACGACAACCTAATTAAGACAACTCTTACCTCACCAGACACCATCTCACTACATAAAAGTTTGTGCTTTTTAAAAAAGAAAAAAATTAACAATGTAATTATTGAAACTTCGAGTCATGGCTTAGATCAAAAAAGATTACATCATATTAAATTTAAAGGAGCTATTTTTACTAATTTTAGCCAGGATCATTTAGATTACCACAAAAATATGAAGTCCTATTTAAATGCAAAACTTATTTTATTCAGAAAAATTTTAAAGAAAAAATCTACCATAATTTCTGATAAAGAAATTAAACAATTTCCTATAATAAAAAAAATTGCAAAGAAAAAAAATTTAAAACTCTTAGATATAACAAAAGAGTCAGATAAAATTAAAAGTAAAAATCTTAATTTTAATAGTGATTTTAAAATTAAAAATTTAGCTATGGCGATTAAAGCAGCTAAACTCCTTAATTTAAAAGAAAAGAAAATATATAGTGCAATAAACAAAATCAAAGAAGTTAATGGAAGATTAGAATTAGTTAGAAAATATTCAAATGATGTTAGAGTTTTCGTAGATTATGCCCATACTCCCGATGCTTTGTTGAAGACTTTAAAATCTCTTAAATTAAATTTCGGAAATAATATTTCAATAGTTTTTGGTTGCGGCGGCGATAGAGACCAAAAAAAAAGGCCATTGATGGCAAAGATAGCCAATAATTATTGTAAGAAAATATATTTAACGGATGATAACCCAAGAAATGAAAATCCAAAGAAAATAAGAAATGAACTTTCAAGGCATATAACTCGAAACAAATTTTTTAATATTGGAAATAGAACATTGGCTATAAAAAAAGCTATTTATGACTCAAAACCATCAGAAACAATATTAGTTGCCGGTAAAGGTCACGAAGAACAGCAAGTTTATAAAACTAAAATAATAAATATTTCAGATAAAAAAATTATTAATAAGATCAATATTAGAAATAAAAATTTTAATAAAAAAAAACAAATCTATTTTCAAAACCAATTAATTTTTTGTGAAACTTTAAATAAAAAGAAAATAGTTAACTTTATTGGTCTTTCAATCGATACAAGGACGATGAGGAAAAATAATCTATTCTTAGCAATTAAAGGAAAAAGAAACGATGGAAATAAATATATATATGATGCATTAAGAAAGGGAGCAGGATGTGTAGTGACTTCTGCAATTAAGAAAAAAAATAATAATAAAGTAGTAAAGGTAAAAAATTCAATTGCTTTCTTAAATCGTTTTGCACAATTAAAAAGAGATTGCAGTCTAGCAAAAATAATAGCAGTAACTGGCAGCGCAGGTAAGACATCATTAAAAAATCTAATAAAGAATTTATTACAAAATTTTGGAAAGACTTACTCTTCCCCAAAATCTTTTAATAATCATCTTGGAGTTCCAATAAGCTTATCTAATCTAAACTTTGATCATAAGTTTGGAGTATTTGAAATTGGAATGAGTAAGGCTGGTGAAATTAGAAAACTTACCAGTATAGTTAAACCACATATAGGAATTATAACAAATATTGGCGAAGCACATATTGAAAACTTTAAAAATATTAAAGAAATAGCAAAAGCAAAATCAGAAATCATAGAAAATATAAAACCTGGCGGTACGATTATTTTAAATAGAGACGATAAATTTTTTGATTATCTGTTTAAAAAAGCAAAAAAGTATAAATTAAAAATTTCTACTTTTGGTAAAAATAATAATTCCGATGTATATCTTAAAAAGATTATAAAAATAGGAAAAATACACAAGGTTTTAATAAATATTTATGATCAATCTGTGCATTTAAAAATCAAAGATTTAAACTTATACAATGTATTAGCTTCAATCGCAGTTTTAAAAGAACTTAAAATTGATATTTTAAAAATTAAAGACAAATTTAAAAAATTAGAGTCGCCTGAGGGAAGGGGCAAAAAATACTTTATTTCTAGATATAGAAAAAAATTTAAATTTATAGATGAAAGTTATAATGCTAATCCACTATCAGTCAAAAATGCCATTAACAAGTTAAGCTCAATAAAAAAAGATAAATTTAAAAAATACCTAATACTTGGGGATATGCTTGAATTGGGATCTAGATCTAAAAAATATCATGAAGAACTCTCAAAAGTTATTAACAATTCTGATATTGATAAAGTATTCATTAAAGGAAAAAAAACTATTTTCACATATAAACATCTTAATAAAAATAAAAGAGGAAACATTTTGCAAAACAATGAGGATATAGATTTTAGCTTAAGCAAAACGATATCGAATAATGATTATTTAATGATAAAAGGCTCAAACGCAACAGGACTAAATAATTTTAGTAAAAAAATAATAAAAGGAATATAAATGCTATTTAGTTTTTTAACCTCTTTAATTGATCAGTACTCTTTTTTAAATGTATTTAAATATCTAACTTTTAGAACAGGATTATCTGTAGTTACATCCTTAGTAACTGTTTTTATAATTGGAGGTCCATTAATAAAATTATTTTCTGAAAAAATGATAACTGGACCGATAAGACAAGACGGGCCAATAGATCACATAATAAAAAAATCCGGAACGCCAACCATGGGTGGAGTTATAATAATTATCGGAATTATATCTAGTACTTTATTGTGGGCTGATTTAACAAACATTTATGTTTGGACCTTAATTTTTGTTTGTCTATCTTTGGGTTTATTGGGATTGATAGATGATATACTTAAAATAAAATTTCAAAATTCTAGTGGACTAAAGTCTAGATATAAATTTCTTGGTCAAATAATCATTGGAGTAACGACATTGTTGATTTTAATCAAATACTCAAACCACGAATATTTATATAATCTGTATTTTCCATTTTTTAAAAATTTAATTTGGCAAATGGGATTATTTTTTATTCCTTTTGGACTGTTTGTTATTATTGGAGCATCAAATGCGGTAAATTTAACTGACGGTCTTGATGGTTTGGCGACTGTGCCTGTAATGCTGGTAGCACTTTCTTTTACCCTTATTTCCTACGTTGTTGGTAATACAATTTTTTCTGAGTACTTGCAGATTCAATACATTCCAAATGTTGGAGAACTATCAATTTTTTGCGGATCAGTGGTAGGAGCTTGTTTGGGTTTTCTTTGGTATAACGCTCCGCCTGCAAAAATTTTTATGGGTGATACGGGTTCACTTTCCTTAGGAGGTTCATTGGCAGCGATTGCGATTATCGTTAAGCATGAAATTGTTTTAGCAATTGTTGGAGGCTTGTTTGTTTTGGAGACAGTTTCTGTGATTATACAAGTAGCTTCTTTTAAGTTAACAGGAAAAAGAATTTTTAAAATGGCTCCAATCCATCATCATTTTGAAAAAAAAGGTTGGGCCGAGTCTACAATCGTTATTAGATTTTGGATTATTGCAATAATTTTAGCATTAGTTGGGCTAGCAACACTAAAATTAAGGTAGAACATGTTGCAAACCCCAAAACTTAAAGAACTGTCGTTCCTTATTTATGGACTAGGATTATCTGGTCATTCAGTTATTAAATTTTTTAAAAAAAATAAAATTAAACGGTTTGAGGTTTGGGATGATAAGAAAAAAAATATTTTTAAAAAAAATAGATCAAATAATTTATTTAAAACTTTAGAGAAAGTTGATTATATTGTTTTAACCCCCGGCATAAGTTTGCTTAAAAATAAAATACTAAGAAAGTATGAAAAAAAAATAATTACAGATATTGATTTATTCTTCTTAGGAAAAAATAAATCAAAAAAAATAGTAGTTACTGGAACAAATGGCAAATCTACAATCTGTAAATTGCTTGCTCACATACTTAAAAAAAATAAATATAATATTTCTTTAGGTGGAAATATTGGAACACCAATACTTGATTTAAAAAATTCGAATAAAGATTTTACAATAATTGAAGCATCTTCATTTCAGCTTTCACATTCAAAATTTATTTGCCCAGATTACGGGTTTTTTGTTAATTTTTCTAATGACCATTTAGATTGGCATGGTAGCATAAATAATTATTTAAATTCGAAATTAAGAATTTTTCGCCTTCAGACTAAAAAACATTACGCGATAATTAATAGTAAATTAAAGAAAATTTTTATAAAGAAAAAATTTGCAAGTAAATTAGTTATTCCTAGAGAAACAGATTATAAAAAAATAAATTTAAAAATTAAAAACGATTATTTAACCTCAAATATAAATTATGAAAATATGAGTTTTATTTATACTTTTGCTAAATTAATAGGAATTAAAGAAAGATCTTTTATAAATTCTACGAGATCTTTTAAAGGTCTACCACATAGATTTGAAATTTTTTTAAAAAAAAATGATTTAACATTTATAAATGACTCAAAAGCAACTTCATTTAAAGCAGCTAAGTCTGCCGTATCAGCTCTTAAAAATATTTACTGGATTTTAGGCGGATTACCGAAAAAAGGAGACAAGTTTCAATTATCACAAATAAAGAAAAATATTATCAAATGTTATTTGATTGGAAAGAATATAAGTTTCTTTAAAAAACAAATTAAAAATAAATTAAATTTTTCAATTACTAAAAACCTAAAAAATTCCATAAATCAAATTTTAAAAGATGTTAAGCTACTTAAAAAAAAGGACAAATTCATTCTATTTAGTCCTGCTGCAGCATCATTTGACCAATTTACTAATTTTGAAAAAAGAGGAGAAGAATTTAAAAGACTAAGTAAAAAATATGCTCGAAAATTCACTTAAATTTAAACTCATAAATTATTGGAGAAGTATTGATAAAAAAATATTACTCAGTTTTTTTATTTTGTTTTTTTTGGGTATTTTTTTTTCATTTTCCTCTACATCTTCCCTTGCAGGAGAAAGACTAAATAAAGATTACTACTTTTTTTTTACAAAGCATCTAATTTTTACATTTATAGCAATATTAATTATGATTTTAATATCAGCAGCGAAAACTGAATTATTTGTGAAATTAGTTTTTCCATTATTTTTTATCTCCTTTGTTCTTTTAGCTTTAGTTCCAATAATTGGCGTCGAGGTAAAAGGAGCAAGACGTTGGATAGACCTCTACTTATTTAGATTGCAACCAATTGAAATATTAAAACCTTTTTTTATTTTAATGACAGTCAAAATATTAACTTACGAAAAGTTTAAAGACTCTCAAATAAAGTATATTTTAAGTTTTATACTTTTGAGTTCGGTCTTAATTTTATTAATTGATCAACCAGATTTAGGACAATCAATATTATTAATTGTGAGTTGGATTGCAACTGTTTTCATTTCTGGTGTTAGTTTAATTTATTTATTCATTTTCTTTTCATTTTTTTTAATAGCTATAAGTTCAGTGTTATTTTTTTTCCCGGAAAAATTTGGGTATATAATTATTCGCTTAATTACTTTTTTTGATCCTAATCAAGGAGATAAATTTCAGTCATCATCAGCACTTGAAGCTATAAAATTGGGTGGACTTACCGGGCAAGGAATGGGTGAAGGCATATTAAAAGAGAGTGTTCCAGAAGCCCATACTGATTACGTAATAGCTGTAATTTCAGAAGAATATGGTTCTATAGTTTCAATGATGATTTTATTTATTTATCTATATATCTCTTTTAGAATAATAAAAAATTGTTTTAATCAAGATAATGTCTTTTTAAAAATTTCCTTAAGTGGTTTGGCAACATTATTAATATTTCAAACATTCATACACGCAGGTGTAAATACTAATTTATTACCAACTACAGGTATGACTCTTCCTTTTTTGAGCTACGGTGGCTCATCATTAATTGGAAGTGCAATTTTGGCTGGATTAGTTTTAAATTATACGAAAAACAAAGTATATTTGTATGATTAAAAAAAAAATATTGATTGCAACAGGCGGTACTGGTGGACATGTTATTCCAGCTTGTGCTTTGGCAAACTTTTTAATCAAACAAAATTTTAGTGTTAAGTTAACTATTGATAAGAGAGGTCAAAAATACCTTGGAAACGATAAAAATTTTGATTTAGTAAAAATATCCTCGTCCCCATTAATTAAAACAAATACTTTTAAATTTTTTAATTCGATATTAATTAATTTTGTTTCAATTTTTAAGTCACTTTTATTCTTGTTATTTAATAGACCAGTAATAGTTTTTGGAATGGGTGGTTACTCTTCCTTCCCCATTTGTGTCGCTGCATCAATCCTTAAAATTAAATTTATTGTTTACGAAAATAATTTAATTATTGGTAAAGCAAATAAGTATTTACTACCATTAGCAAAAAAAATATTTGTTTCTTACAAAGAATTAGAGGGTATTAATGAAAAATATCAGGATAAAGTAGTAGAAATAGGAAACATAATAAGAGAAGAAATGATTAATTTTGATATTTCTATGCAAAAAAATACATTAGAAAATATGAATATTTTAGTGTTAGGTGGAAGCCAGGCAGCGAAGGTATTTGCGGAAGAGTTGCCAAAAATATTTGAAAAATTAAAAAATTCTAAAATAACATTTAAAGTGTTCCAGCAATGTCAAAAGGAGCAAAATGATCAATTATCAAATTTTTACAAAAACTCTGGTATTGACTTTGAAATCTTTAATTTTTCAGACAATATCATTAACTATTATTCCAAAGCAAATCTTGTGATTACACGCTCTGGCGCCTCTGTTTTAGGAGAGTTAATAAATGTAAAAACTCCTTTTATTTCAATACCTTTGCCAACTTCAGCAGATAACCATCAATATAAAAACGCTGAGTTTTACTTAAAAAAAGGATATGGATATTTATTGGAAGAAAAAGATATAAAATATAAATTATATGACTTATTATATTCAATCTTAAAAGATAATTCACCCTTAAAGAAAATTTTATCCAATCAGAAACAATATTCAGATAGAAATATTTTCAAAAACTTAAAAAATCAATTAGAAAAAATTTTAAATGAAGAAAATTAACCTAGGGCAAAAAGATATAATTCATTTTGTAGGAATTGGTGGAATAGGAATGAGTGGGTTAGCTCAGATAATGAACAATATGGGTTTCAGAATTCAAGGAAGCGACTATAATAAAAATAAAAATACAGTTAGTTGTTCAAAATCCAAAATTAAAGTTTTCATTGGTCACTCCTCAAGTAATATAAAAAAAGCTACGATTTTAGTTAAATCCACTGCTATCAAAAACAATAACGTGGAAATAAAATATGCAAAGAAAAATAAAATACCGATATATTCTAGAGCAGAAGTTTTAGCTGACGTTGTTTCTTTAAAAAAAAACATTATAATTACTGGTTCTCATGGAAAAACTACGACAACATCTTTAGTTGCAAAAATTTTATATGACCAAAAACTCGACCCAACTATTGTTAATGGTGGAGTTATAAATTCACTAAAAAGTAATGCAAAACTTGGAAAAGGGGAATGGGCAATTTTGGAAGCAGATGAGTCTGATGGAAGTTTTTTAAAATTACCAATAAATTATTCAATAGTAACTAATATTGACTATGAACATTTAGATTACTATAAAAATTACAAAAATTTGGAAAATTCATTTATAAAATTTATAAACAAAACTCCTCCTACCGGGAAAGCAATAATTTGTATAGATAATAATAATATCAAAAAAATTCTACATAAAATTAAAAACAAGAATATTTTGACTTATGGAGAGAGTAAAAAAGCAATTTATCAAATTAAGAAAATTAGATATAATCTTGACTACACAACCTTTGATCTTAATTTTAAAGATAAAAATAAAAAAATTAAAAATATAAAAAATATAAATGTAAAATTATTGGGAAAACATAATGTGTTGAATGCATCAGCTGCTTTGATTGTTTGTTTAAATTTAGGCGCTAATCTAAATTTAGCTAAAAATTCTCTTAAAGATTTCTCTGGCGTTCAAAGAAGAATGACTAAAGTCTTTTCAAAAAATAAAAATGATTTTTTTGATGATTATGCACATCATCCAACTGAAATAAGTTCTATCTTAGAGGGAGTTTATAATGTATTTCCAAATCGTAAAATTATTAGTGTTTTCGAACCACATAGATACTCGCGTGTAATATCTTTGAAGAATGAATTTTCAAAGTGTTTTTTAAAATCAAATTTAGTTGTTATTTGTCCACTTTACCCAGCAGGCGAAAAGAAAAACTCAAAATTTAATTTGATAAAATTTGCAAAGTTAATTGGTAAAAACTCAAGTACTCAAGTAATACTAGTTAATAATGTGATTGAATTAAGCCAATTTTTTAGAAAAAACTTGATGAGTGATGAAATCATTATTGGCATGGGAGCGGGGGCAATCTCGAAATGGATGACAGAACTTAAAAAATTATTATGACTTCAGATAAGAATTTTTATCAAAAATTTAGCAATAATTTAAGTAGAGACGTTAAACTATCAAATTATAGCTGGTTCAATTTAGGTGGTAATGCAGAATATTTTTATAAAGTTCAAGATAAAATGCAACTAATTGAATTTCTAAAAGAAATTAAAAAAAAAAAACTTAAAACAGTAACTATAGGCGCTGGTTCAAACACTTTATTTAGAGATAATGGGGTGAAAGGGGCGGTAATAAAACTTGGAAAAAATTTTTCTTATACAAGAATAATTAATGGAGATATAGTAGAAGTAGGTGCCGCAACCTTAGATCGTAAAGTTGCAAATTTTGCAATGGAAAATGGCTTGAGCAATTTGGAGTTTTTGTCATGTATACCTGGCTCGATTGGAGGTGCAATTATAATGAACAGCGGTTGTTACAATGAGGAGATATCAAAAATTCTGCTGTCAATTAAAGCAATCGATAAGAAAAATTTAAAAGAAGTTGAAATCAATAAAGATGATATTAAGTTTTTTTACAGAGGAACAAACCTATCAAAGGATTTGATTATTATCTCTGCTAAACTAAAAGGTAAAATTGTAAAGAAAATAGATATAGAAAAAAAACAGGTCAACTTTATGGATAGAAAAAAACTTTCTCAACCCAGTCAAATAAAAACATGTGGAAGCACATTTAAGAATATTAATGAAAATAAAAAAGCCTGGATGTTGATCAAAGAGGCGGGTTGTGAAAATTTTAAAGAGGGAGATGCATCAATATCACAAAAACATTGTAATTTTTTTGTAAATAATGGTAACGCTAAATCATCTGATATTGAAAATTTAATTATGAAAGTTCAAAAAAGAGTTCTAGAAAAAACTGGAGTTAATTTAGAACTAGAGATCAAAATTATAGGTGATTAAAAAAAAGTTTAAAAAAGTTTTAGTTGTTTTAGGAGGAACTTCGGGGGAGAGAGCTGTTAGTTTGGATACTGGGAGAGCTTGTATAAAAGCGCTCAAAAAAAAAGGTTACAGAGTTACAACATTCGATCCAAAAATTAAAAATTTCAATTTAATTAATAAAAATAATGTCGACGTTATTTTTAATGCTTTACATGGAAGAAACGGTGAGGATGGTATAGCACAAAGCTATTTTGAATATTTGAAAATTCCATATACACACTCAGGTGTAATCAGCTCCTTTAATGCCATGAATAAAATTATTTCTAAGGAGATATTTGTTAAAAAAAAGATTAAAACTCCAAAATATCTTGTCATAAAGAAATCAGACTTTAAAAAAAATTTATTCAAAAAAGTGGGTAGTAATAAAAATATAAACTTTCCTGTTGTTTTAAAACCAATTAATGAGGGATCCAGTATAGGAGTAAAGATATGCAAAAATAAAATGAAGTTGATGGAAGCAATTCATTTTTTATTTAAAAGATATAATAAATTAATTTTAGAGGAATATATTGGCGGACAAGAAATACAAGCTGCGGTAATAAATGGTGAACCATTAGGAGCCATAGAACTGATACCAAAAAGATTATTTTATGATTACAAAGCTAAATATACAAAAAAAGCAAAAACAAAGCACTTAATGCCCGCAAGACTAACAAAAAAAAAATATAGAGAAATTTTAAAAATAGCAAAAAAAACTCATAAAGCTTTAAATTGTAAAGGGGTCACAAGATCGGATTTCAAATTTTATAAAAATGATTTTTACCTACTGGAAATAAATACCCAACCTGGTATGACAAATTTGTCTCTAGTTCCTGAAATAGCTAATTATACAGGATTGAATTTTGAAAATTTAGTAGAAAAAATTCTATTAGACGCAAGCATTAATAGATGACGAAACAAACGATTATTGCCATAGTATTACTCGTACTATTAACTACAATTACTTCAAAACAAAAGATTAATACTTCAAAATTTAATTTAAAAGAAATTAAAATAGAAAATAATTTTTTAATAAAAAGGGATGAATTAAGAAAATTATTAATTCCAATTTATGAAAAAAATCTTATTTTTTTGAGTAATGCAGAAGTGGAAAATGCTCTAAAACAAAACGATTTTATAAAAGGTTTTAATATTAAGAAAAAATATCCCAGTACTCTAGTCATAAAAATATTTGAACGTAGGCCAATAGCAATTTTAATTGATAATCAGAAAAAATTTTATTTAAGTGAAGAAACTAAATTAATGGACTTTAAAATACTTCAAAATTATAAAGATTTACCTTATATTTTTGGAAATAAACTAGCATTTGAGTCTTTTTACAATGATTTAAAAAAAATAAATTTCCCTATGAATTATATTAAAAAGTTCACTTTACATAAATCTAATAGGTGGAATTTAGAAACTAAAGATAAAAAAATAATCAAATTACCTTCAGAAAATTATATTCAAAGTTTGGACAATTTTTTGAACATTAAAGATAAAAATGATTTTAAAAAATTCAAAATTTTCGATTATAGAATTAATAGCCAACTTATCCTAAAATAAATTATGCATAGATCATCATTAAATCTTTTTTTGGAAATCAATAATTTAAATTATATTTTTTATGTATGTAAAATTAATGAGCTGAAAGATAGCGAAATAGTTTATAACTTAAAATTACCTTTAGAGGGCATTAGCAATAATCGAGTTGCAGATCTAGAAAAAGTTTTTAATTTAGTCAAAGAAAATATCTTTAAAATTGAACAAAAATTCAATGAAACTTTTAAAGAAATAGTTTTAATTTTAGAAAATTTTAATCCATCTTTCGTTAATGTGTGTGGCTATAAAAAATTAAATGGTTCTCAAATACTAAGAGAGAATATAACCTATATTCTGAATTCATTAAAATCGTATGTAGATGAAATTGAGTCAAAAAAGACAATTTTACATATTTTTAATTCGAAATATCAATTAGATAATAAGAAAATTGAAAATTTACCAATAGGATTATTTGGGGATTTTTATTCTCATGAACTTTCATTTTCACTAATAAATTCAAACGATTATAAAAACCTAAAAGTAATCTTTGAAAGGTGCAACCTTAAAATTAAAAAAATTTTAATTAAAAGTTTTATTAAGGGGGCAAATCTTAGTGATAGTAAAAAAGGAATGGATACCTTCTTTCATTTAAAAATTAATAGTAACTACTCAAAAATATTTTTCTTTGAAAACGATTCTCTTAAATCCGAATTTAGTTTTAATTTTGGAACAGAAATAATTATAAGAGATATATCAAAAATTACTTCTTTAAAATCTGAAACAATTAAAATAATTTTAAACCAATTAGAGCTAAAAGCAGATATTCCAGAAGAAGAGAATATTGAAAAAAAATTTTTTGAAGAAAATAACTACATTAAAATTAAAAAGAAATTAATTTATGAAATAGCTATAGCTAGGTTAAAGGAAATTTCTGAAATAATATTATTCAATAATATCAATTTTGAAAGTTATAACAAAATACCCAAAGTAATTTTTTTGGAAATTGATCCTAATTTCAAATTAAATGGATTAGAAGAAATGTATAGGACAGTTTTTTCAAAAAATGGAAAATTTGACTTAAATATTATCAAGGAATCTTCTAGTAGCAGTATATTCAGAACTGTGAATAAACTTGTTCATTTTGGTTGGAAAAAAGAAGCCATTCCAATTACTCAGGCCAAAAAAAGCCTAATTGGAAAGATATTTGATGCAATATTTGGTTAAATATTGTTATTTTCAGAAACATAAGTTGTTTTAAGTAAACTCAACTTTTTAAGTATAACAACTTCTGTGAAAGCTATTTATCAAAAAACTATTCAAAAACCGATTTCTTTTAACGGAATAGGACTTCATTCAGGAAGAAAATCAAACGTTACTATTTTACCAGGGGATGAAAATTGTGGCATATTATTTAAAAGGGTTGATTTAAATAACAATAATTTAATTGCTGCTAATTATAAGAATGTATCATCAACCACACTCTCTACGACTTTACAAAATAAAAATGGAGTTAAGGTATCTACTGTGGAGCACTTATTGGCCGCTCTTTACATAGCCGGAATAGACAGTGCAGTTATAGAAATTGACAATGAAGAAGTTCCAATTATGGATGGATCTGCCAGAGATTTTTTAAAGATTTTAAATGAAACAGGTACCAAACAATTAAATAAAAAAATTAATTATCTTAAAGTTCTTGAAAAAATAGAACTTGAAGATGGAAATAGAAAAATACAAATTGCTCCAAATAAAAATTTTGAAGTAGACTTTGAACTTAAATATCAAAATAAAATAATAGGAAATCAAAGAAATTCAATTAATTTTGAAACAGATAATCTTACAGAAGTTGAAGAGTCTAGAACTTTTTGCCTTTACGAAGATATTCAAAAAATAAAAAAAATGGGACTAGCTAAAGGCGGTACTTTAGACAATGCAATAGTAGTTGATAAAAACAAAGTAGTAAATGAAGAAGGTTTAAGGAATGAAAAAGAGTTCGTAAATCATAAAATTTTAGATTTAGCAGGAGACTTTTTATTATCTGGTTATAGAATATTAGGATATGTGTATTGCTATCAAGGAGGCCACCAATTATCAAATTTATTTTTACATAAATTACTTAAATCAAAAAATAAATATAAAGTTTTAACTATTGATGAAAAATCAATCAAGGAAAATAAAAGTTCAAATTCAATACTTAAACTCGCAGTTAACGCTTAATTTTCTAGTTTAATTTAACATTCTAATTAATTTATAATCTGATATTAAATAATCATGGTTTTAAGATTAATTATTATCTTCTTCATATTAAGTTTTCTTAGTTCTTGCTCAAAAAATAAAGAAGATATTTACGTTCCAACAGAACTTTCAAATCCTTATAAACTTTATAGTGAGGGATTAGAGGCTTTTAAAAAAAATAACTTTTTTTTTGCTAATAAAAAATTTTCTGAAGCTGAGTTAAATTTTGATAATCCAGATTATGCTGCTAAATCAGCTATAATGGCAAGTTATGCTTTGTATGGAATAAATTTTTATTCAGAAGCTGAAGAAAATTTAAAAAGATATTTTAAAACTTATCCTTTAGACAAACATAATATCTATGCAAATTATTTATTGGCAATTATATATTATGAGCAAATAAGTGACGAAAAAAAAGACCTACAACCTTTACTTAAAGCAAGGAAGTCTATCGACCTATTTTTAAAAAAATATCCCGACTCTGATTACGCAATAGATTTAAGATTTAAGAGGAGTTTGGTTCAGAATCAATTAGCTGCCAAAGAATTATTTGTTGCAAGATATTATATTTCAGTAAAAAAATGGATCCCTGCAATAAATAGATTAAAAATTATTACTGAAAAATATAATACTACAATTTTTGTAGAAGAAGCATTACATAGACTAGTAGAAATTTACTATCATATTGGTCTTGAGAATGAAGCCAAAAGCTATGCTGCTATTCTAGGTTATAATTATAATTCTAGTGATTGGTTTAAAAAATCATACAAAGTGTTTAATAAAAATTATGAAGACCTAAAGAAAGAAATTAAAAAAGAAAAAAAAGAAAATATATTTAGTAGAATTTTAAAAATCATTGAGTGAAAATGAAAGATAAAAAAGAAATTATTAAAGAATTTAAAAGTAAATTAAGTATTCTTAAAAAACATAATAAATTATACTATATAAATGATAAACCTGAAATATCAGATTCAGATTACGACGATATCAAAAATAACATTATATCCTTAAAAAAAAAATATAGTTTTTTAAATGAATTCAAGTTTGAAAATATTGTAGGCGCTCCTCCTTCTAATAAGTTTAAAAAAGTAAAACATTTATTACCAATGCTTTCCTTATCCAATGCCTTCAGCATTAAAGACATGTACGATTTTTTAAAAAAAATTAGAAATTTTTTAAAAATTCAAGGCGATAAAATTGAATTATTTTCAGAGCCAAAAATTGACGGTATTTCTGCTACTTTAATTTACGAGAGAGGAAAGTTGATCAAAGGCCTCTCAAGAGGAGATGGATCAACCGGTGAGGATATATTAGAAAATTTAAAAACTATAAAAAAATTACCTCAGGAAATTATTTCAAAAGATGTACCGGATTTATTAGAAGTTCGATGTGAGGTTTTTATAGGCAAAAAAGATTTTATTAAATTAAAGGATAACTTTGCGAATCCAAGAAATGCTGCTGGGGGATCATTAAGACAAAAAAATCCTGAGGCAACATCTAAAATTCCATTAAAATATTTTGCTTATGGATTTGGAGAGGTAAAACCTATGATCTTTAAAAAACAATCTGATTTTTTAAAAAAAATTAGCGAGTGGAATTTTGAAACAAATCCTTTATCTAAAATAATAAGCTCCGAGACAACCATAGAACAAGAATATAAAAAAATTGATCAATTAAGATCTTCTTTGGATTATGATATAGATGGATTAGTTTTTAAAGTTAATAATGTTAATTTACAAGCAAGACTTGGCAATACTTCAAATTCTCCGAGATGGGCAGTAGCTTATAAATTTTCAGCAGAAAAAGCTCAAACTAAAATTAACGACATCATTATCCAAGTTGGAAGGACTGGAGCCATCACTCCAGTAGCAAAAGTGGAGCCAGTCACTGTCGGAGGAGTAGTTGTTTCGAATGCCACATTACACAACGAAGATGAAATTGAAAGAAAAGATATTCGGATTGGAGATATAATTACAATTCAAAGAGCGGGTGATGTAATTCCACAAGTAGTTTCTGTAGATATTTCAAAAAGAGAAAAAAGTGCAAAAAAATTTATTTTTCCCAAAAATTGTCTTTGTGGGGCAGCAACAAAAAAAGAACTAAGCAAAACGAAAAAAAAACATGATGCAGTAAGACGATGTGTAAGAGGATACGACTGCATGTACACTGCTAAAGAAAAACTTAAACACATAGTTTCAAAAGAAGCTTTTAATATAGATGGACTTGGAAAAAAAGTTATAGAGCAATTTTGGGATTTAAACTTTATTAAAGAACCATCTGATATTTTTCAACTTGATTACAATAAAATTAAAAAATTAGAGGGATGGGGCGATCTTTCAATAAATAATTTAAAAAAAGCGATTAATAAATCTCAATCAATTTCTCTTGATAAATTTATTTTTTCAATTGGTATAAGGCATATTGGTCAAGAAAATGCAAAAATTTTATCGGGGTTTTTTAGTTCTATTGAAGAATTTTCAAAATTATTTGATGCAAGTATCAGAAAAAAATTGTTAGTAAATCTTAAAGATTTAGACGGTATTGGTGAAACACAAATAGAGTCTATTGATAATTTCTTTTTTAATAAAACAAATACAAGAATTACTAAGGAATTAATAAGCAAACTAACAATTAAAAAATTCTCTATTCAAAACAATCAAGGAAAATTTTCTGGCAAAAAATTGATGTTTACAGGAGGTTTTCAAAACATTAGTCGCTCTGAAGCAAAAGCTATAGCAGAAAAAAATGGAGGAAAAGTTCTAGGGTCAATTTCTAAGAAACTTGATTTTTTAGTAGTTGGTGGGTCTAAACCAACTAAAAAAAAGATTGATGAGGCTAAAAAACTAAAAATAAGAATTATTCTTGAAAAAGAATGGAATAAAATTTTAAATAGCTGAGCAAGCTTTCTGAAGTTCCAATGTTTCAAGTTTACTCATAGATTTTCTTAAATTTTTAAAAACAGTTTTATGATAATCATTAAGCCATTGTTTCTCGTTTTTGTTAAGACTTTCGTGAATAATCAAATTTTTATCTATAGGTGCCATGGTTAAATTTTCAAAATTCATTTTCTTTCTACTACCTTTAACATAAATGAGATTTTCAATTCTTATACCAAATTTATTTTTTTCATAATAACCTGGTTCATTTGATACTATCATACCCTCTTTAAAATTAATTTTATTCCTTTTTGATATCGCATGTGGACCTTCATGTACATTCAGAAAATATCCTACCCCGTGGCCTGTTCCGTGTGCATAATTCAAACCAATTTGTTTTAAATACTTTCTCGCTTTAACATCAATAAGTGATCCAGAAGTATTTTTTTTCAGTTTGTAATTAGCTACAGCAATATGCCCTTTCAGAACCCTTGTAAAAATATCTTTAATTCTTTTGTTTGTATTATTTAACGAGATAGTACGAGTAACATCTGTAGTACCAAATTCGTATTGTCCGCCAGAGTCGACAAGGTAAATATCTCCTTTCTTTAATTTCCTGTTTGTCTTTTTCGTTGCTTTATAATGAATGATTGCTCCGTTGGGTCCTGTTCCAGATATCGTTGGAAAACTTAAAAATTTAAATTTTTTATTTTTTTTTCTAAATTTCAACAATTTTTGTGAGGCACTTATTTCAGTGATACTTTTTTTATAAAAATTTTTCTTAAGCCAGAACAAATATTTTGTTAAAGCAACCCCATCATATATATGTGCTTTTTTGATATTTTCTATTTCTCGTTTTCCTTTTATAGCTTTAAAAAAATAGATAGGGTCATTAAAATTAAGAATTATATTATTCTGATGAATGATATTTTCAAAAAAATATGAGCAAGAATTTTTATCAATTATAAACTTTTTCTTTCTAATATCTGAGAGTACTTTTGCGCAAAATTTTATATTAATGAATTCAACGTTTCTAAAGCATTTTTTTAAAGATGATGATATTTTTTCTAAGTCACAAAAAATTTTTATATTTTTATCTTTATTAATTAAAACATAACTATATGGTATCGGAGTATATTTTGCATCACTACCTCTAATGTTAAGTAGCCAAGCGTTATTTTCACTCGCTGTTATAAATAAAAAATCGGATTTTTTTTTCTTTAGGAAATTGGAAATTTTATTTATCTTAGAGTGGCATTTTTCACTAACGGACATATCAGGAAGCTTAAAGAACTTTCCTTTATTCTTTTTTATTTCCCTTTTCCAAATTTGATCTACTAAATTTTTTGCTATTGGTTTATATTTACATTTACTTTTTCCAAAAAATAAAGATAAAAATTTTTTAGTAAATAATTTAGGATCAAAACCAATTGATAATTTTTTTTCTTTTAAAATTTCAATTGGCATTTTGTCTGGAATTGTAATAATTTTAAAAAATTTTCCACTTTGATTTTTTGCTTGTAAAGTATATCTTCCATCGACAAACAAGTAATTTTTGTTTTTAAGAACTAATGCAAAACCATAAGATCCAGAAAAGTTTGTAATAAAATTTAACCTTTCATTATGGTTAGGAATGTATTCACTAAAAAATTCGTCGTTTTTTGGAATAATATATCCATCTATTCTTTCTCGCTCAAAAATCTTTTTTAATTTTTCTATTTTTTCCATTTTAACATTTTATTTTTTTTAAAACGGTCCCATCCTGGACTTCTATAGCCCTCATCAAATTCAATGGCATTATCCTGATTAAATTCAAATTCATCATTATCATTTAAGCCTAGTTCATTTTTTTCGACACTATCTTCAGGTATTTCATTTATAAATCTTGATGGCAATGCATCCATCCAATCTCCATGAAAAGCTCTTTTCATTGCAAATGATAAATACGCCTCTTTTTTTGCTCTAGTAATCCCAACGTATGCCAATCTCCTTTCTTCCTCTAAAGCAAAATCACCTTTTTCCTCTAATGATTTTTGATGAGGGAATAAACCCTCTTCCCATCCTGGAAGAAAAACAACTTCAAATTCTAAACCTTTAGCAGCATGCATTGTCATTAAATTTATTTTTGCTCCCTCCCATTCTTGATCTATTGAGGTAGCTAAAGCCACATGCTCTAAAAAACTTTGCAAGTTCTCATAATCCTGCATAGCTCTAAGTAATTCTTTTAAGTTTTCTAATCTATTTTCATTTTCTAAATCTTTTTTATTTTTTAACATTGAAGAGTAACCCGACTCATCTAATACTAATTTTAATAAATCAAAATGTTTAATCCTTGATGATTCATTACGCCATTTCTGGATCATGTTCATTAATTGGCTTAATATGGTTTTTACCCTAGGTTTAAAATTTCCTTTTTCTATTAATTTAATTATTGCATCTTCTAGACATAGTTTGTTAGCTCTAGCGAAAGAATAAATTTGATTGAGGGTGCTTTCACCGATGCCTTTTTTAGGCACACCGATTACTCTTTCTAATGCTAAATCATCAAATTTTTGATTAATAATTCTTAAATATGAAACTGCATCTTTTATCTCCGCTCTCTCGTAAAATTTTATTCCTCCTAAAACACGATAACCAATTCCAACTTGAAGAAATCTTTCTTCAAATTCCCGTGTCTGATAAATTGCTCTAACCAATATTGAAACATCATTTAATGAATATTTTCTTTTAATTTTTTGCTCAATGATGTCGCTTATACCTTGGGCTTCTTCTTTACCAGTTCTATAGCAATTGAGTTTTACTAACTCTCCTTGTTTTGCTGATGACCATAATTTTTTTCCAACCCTACTGGAATTGTTTGAAATTAAACTTGAAGCAGTATCTAAAATATTTTTTGTAGATCTATAATTTTGTTCGAGTTTGAATACTTTACAATTTTTATAAATTTGATCAAAAGTAAGAAAATTTTT
>CEQY01027758.1_pt1 | contig 24511 bp, 17 predicted proteins | sample 361391 | NCBI WGS metagenome assembly CEQY01 (sample SAMEA2621075, study PRJEB7988) | marine metagenome | isolation source: saline water (ENVO:00002010), including | reverse complement strand
TTGCCACTAATGAAGTCGAACATCCTGTATTTAAACTTACTGCAGGCCCATTAAGTCCAAGTTTAAAAGCCACTTTAGTGGCGAGGTAATCCTTTTCATTTAAAGTCATAACATTAAAATCACCGAATGTCTCAACCAGCTCAGGATAATCTTTCAAATTCTCTTGATAGGTATTATTTGCACTTCCAGCAAATATTCCGACACGAAGATCACCAATCGCTTCTAGATAACCGGAAGCTTCTAATGCCTGATATGAGTTTTCAAGAAACTTTCTCTGTTGGGGGTCCATCAACTCGGCTTCTCTTGGAGTTAAACCAAAAAACTGATGATCAAAGTACTTAGCCGTAGCAATTTCACCTTTTTTAAAAACATAACTCGAGGAACTTGCGAGTTCTGCATGCATGGGATGAATATTTTTAGGATCAATACTTTGCATGGTATTTTTTTCTAAATCTAGAATTTTCAATAATTCATCAACTGAATTTGCTCCTGGAAATTCACCGCTCATTGCAATGACTGCAATATCACGGTTCGCGTTCTTAGACATAGTATTTGATTGAGCTCTCTTTGAAGTAATCGTTTGATCAAGAGCTTCTGCCTGCTTGGCCACAGTGGTTAAACTAAAAAGATCCACAACTGACAATTTTTTTTCACTCAGCTGGTTAATATCATCTAGAATGGACATGGCAGTAAGTGATGTTCCCCCTAGATCAAAAAAGGGATCATTGACGCCTATGGACTCCAATCCTAAATAATTTTTCCATATCTTAGCTACTGCCTTCTCAGTCGAAGTTGCAGGGGACTTAAATTCACATATCAGATCAGGTCTCTTAAAACTTGGATAGGGAAGATTTTTTCGATCTATCTTTCCAGACGGTGTTAGGGGAATTCTCTCTAAACTGACAATAAATCTAGGAACCATATAGTCTGGAAGTGACTTTGCTAATTTCTCTCTTAGCACTCTTTCTTGAAAATCACCCTCAATATAAGCACAGAGAAAGCTCTCTGAGTCATCCGTTTTTAAAACAGAAGTTGCAACTAAAGCCTCAGGAAGATGGGTCTGAATTGATGATTCAATTTCACCCAGCTCAACTCTATACCCTCTAATTTTAATTTGGTTATCTTTTCTTCTTACGAAGAATAGCTCTCCATTTTTACAGGTGACGATATCCCCGGTGCGATAGTACTTGATTCCATTTTTAATGAAAAAGCTCTGCTCATTGAGATCTTCTCTTCCCAAATAACCATCTCCGACAGAAGATCCACCAACAATAAGCTCGGTTTCACCATCAATATTCTTCTCTAAAATCAGTTTATTATTGGGAAGTAAAAATCCAATGGAAGGTAAGTCTGGCCAATTATCTGGGTCTCCCCTAAGCTCTTTTGAAGTAACGACATGAGTTTCACTAGGACCGTAATGATTATATAAAAGAGCATTGGTTTTTTTAAAAAACGATCGTAGAGCTGGCGTAATTTTTAACTGTTCACCTGCAGTAATAACATATTTAAGATTCTTAGGATGGATTTTGTTTTTGAGACTCACTTGCGCAAGTTTATCCAATGCAACAAAGGGTAGAAAGATGCGTTCTATTTCTTTTTCATCTACAAGCTTCAGAAGTTTTGTAAAATCTAATCTTATCGCTTCGTCGATCAAGTGAAGAACTCCACCAGTTGTGAGAGTTGAAAAAATTTCCTGAAAATGTACATCAAAACTAATCGGTGTAAATTGTAATGTCGAACAATTTTGGTTTTCAGTTTTTTGAAAGTCTAATAAGTTTTTTAAAGCTGAATGTGAAAGACAAACACCTTTGGGGTTGCCAGTACTCCCAGAGGTGTATATGACATAAGCGAGAGCTGCGCTCTTTGATACACTTTCTGCGCTATAGGAATCGATCTCTTCCAAGCGAATATTTTTATCTTTGGGAAAGCTATTTCCTTCACTAAAAACCCAATCAAGCTTTGAGTCAGCTACCATAAAATTTAATCTTTCTTGTGGATATTCCTGATCGAGAGGAAGATAAGCATGCCCAGCTTTTAAAATTCCGATTATAACTGCAATTAAATCGAATTGACGTTTCAGGCTCACACCCACCAAAGAATGGGGCCTAAGATTTTTGGCTTTTAGTAATTGAGCTACTTGATTTGATCTCTTTTCAAGATCTTGGTAACTCATAGTCAACTCTCCCATTCTTAAAGCAATAGAATTTGGAGTCTTTCTAACCTGTTGTTCAAACATCCCGTGGATGGTCATAACTATTCCCATTAATAAACTTACTTTCTAGGCAATTTTAATGGGAATGCTAGTGCACCGCAACAAAAGCCGTGGATCCTGTCAATTTTACAGAGTTTTTTGGCTATTTTGGAATTGAAATCTGGGTCACGATTTCGCCTTTTCTCTCCCAAAACTGACCCGATATTGGGGTCTTAAATGACTGAAAAATCGAATCTTTACGCAACAAGCTAATTGTAAAGCTACTCTCTGTAATTTCAATTACTTGCGCATCTAAAAAACCAAAGAAAGTTTGAACAGAAGGGTATAGGGCTTTAAACAAACTTTCTTTAGCACTAAAGATGATTGTGCCCCTATAGGAATCATCTCCGATGATAGCTCTTTCTGATTCCGCGATAAATTGAGAACTTATCTTATTAAATCTTTCAGAGTCAATTATAGATTCAATATCGAGTCCCAAGTGAGAAAGACTATTTGAGGTAATAGCCGCTGCTTGAATCCTCGTATGTGATATCGCCCCAACAACTCCAGAAGGCCAAATCGGTTCTCGGTTTTCTCCCACCGGTGGAGCCGTCTTAAATTCATTGTTTAAAATAAAAAGTGAATTGAGTGCACAAAGCCTTCCGGCTATGAATTCTTTTTTGCGCTTTTCTGCAAATCTCTCTGAGTTTTCGGGAAGTAAATCTGAATGTTTCTCCCACTGATCTTCCAGTTCTGGTAAATCTATAAAACTTAAAACATAGTCATCATGTTTATGAGTCTCCACTTCAATGCCTTCTAAATAGCTAGAATTAATGCAATAGATGTGATGATACTTAAGATCTGAATACTTCGATCAAAAAGCCTATCTTTACTATTTCTAGCATCACTTTGAAGAATAATCGTATCTTGTGGATAGATATGAGGTATAGAATCAGTATCAGATAAATCAAAACGGATTTTTTTAAGCCCATCTTTCGTTTGGCGTACAATAAGCGTTCTTTCAGTTGCTAAATTTGGAATGACACCGCCAGACTTTCCTAGGTAATAAAAAAGATTCGCTTTCTCCTTATAGAGGACCTTTCCTGGACTATTAACACCACCCAGAACCGAAACAATTGGGATAGAGTCTGACATTTCATTTTCATCTTGCTCCGCTACGAAAATACTATCTCCACCGGTCCAAACGAATGCATTTGAGTAGTAATTATTTTGAAAGTACTGGTTTAGGCTGATGACATAGGACTTGTCTTGCTGTTGAATCGAAGCTTTATAAAATCCTGATTTTAAATCACCGTTTAATCCGCCTGCTCGATCTATAACTTTGTCTATACTCTCTGTTTGAGTCACTAAATAACGTCCAGACTTCTTAACAAAACCTCTGACATCAACCCAGTAGTCCCGATAGAGAAGCTTAAATTCCACATTATCCACTCCTCTTTGAAAGAACTTACTGTAAGCTTGAAAAACCTTCGCTCTTAATTGCGCAAAAGTTAGTCCATTAACCTTTATCCTGACCCCATAGGGAAGAACGAGGGTTCCATCGAAAGCCACTCGAAATCGCCCCTTCAACTTATCATCAGAGGGGTGTTTTAAAGAAAAAATATGCCCTGGTGCCATTGTTCTTCTCAGCTTGGGAAACTTAGGTATTTCATTATAGTTTGAAATGAACTCACTCTTTGCGTTTCTTTTTCGAAACTCATCTCTAGCAGAATTGAAGGTTTCATATTCACTTACAGGAGTGACAGAGGCACACGAAAATAACAAAAATAAAAAGCTCGCGGTAAGCAACTTCATCTAATAGATTCCTTTAAAATATTATTTATAACATTAAATTATCTTATTATTCACGACCCCTTACCTTTTTACAAATACATAAAACTTGCTCAAATCAGCTTAGAAGTGTGGTAAAACTAAGTTTATGCGTATTCTACATATCTGCCAATTCCTGGGAGTTGGTGGCTTAGAACAAGTCCTCTTTTTACTAGCGAAAGAGCAAATCAATCAAGGCCATAGTGTTGAGCTATGTGTCTATGATCATGATCGAAGATGGGTAGAAAAATTTGAATTAGCAGGTGTTAAAGTTCATAAGAAAATTCAAAAAAAGCCAGGAATAGATTTAAGCCTTCTAAAGAAATTTAAACCTCTTATTGATAACGCAGAAATTGTTCACACCCATGATCTCAATCCGGGGTTCTATCTTTCTCTTTATAGACTCAGGTATAGAGCACGCAGAAAAACGTTTAAATTTATCCACACAACACACGGCATGGAACATATTCAAGAGGAGCCTAAGACTCGAATTTTTGAAGCAATCTTAGGTATTATGGCCGACAGAATACTCACGGTAAGTCCAAAGTTTCAGCAATTCTATCAAAACCAAGTTTTTACTAAGTTTGGCAAAGTTAAATTAATTGAAAACGGAACTGAAATAGATAAAAGACAAAACTACCCAAAACCAAAAAGATTGCTAGATGACTTAGGTCTTTCTCCTTCATTACCAGTTGCGTTGTATATTGCACGTGTCGTTCCCTTAAAAGGACAGTTGGAGATGATCGAGATATACCGGAAGTTAAATCATCAACTCCTCTTGGTCGGTCCGAGTGGAAATGATCAATATCTAAGTAAATGTAAAACCGATCTACCCTCTCATATAAAATTTCTAGGTAACCGAGATGATATTAATGATCTTATTGATCTTTCAGATTATTATATCTCCCATTCGTTTCACGAGGGTCTCCCTATTTCGGTTCTAGAAGCTGGAGCACGAAACAAGCCTTGTCTTTTGTATGATATCCCAGGCCATTCACAATTTAATCATCATAAAAATTGCGTCTTATTGTTTGATTCTCAGAATTTTGAATCTAAATTACAAGAGCTCATGAATTCTAGGACTGAATTGACGAGAAATTTTTTCGATTTAATTGAGGCTCAGTATTCCTCAAAGGCTATGACTAATAAAGTTCTAAAAAGCTACGAGGTTCAAACTTGATTGCGAAACTTAAGGAAGGACATTGGCCGATATTTATTCTTTCAAGCTTTTCAGCAATGGCAAACCTATTTCTTCCCATCATTTTAACCAGGCTTTTAAGTCCTACTGATATTGGTATTTATAAAATTTTCTTTCTCTACCTGGGACTTCTTCCTTTTCTCTTTCTAACTGGCGGCCCACTACACTCTGTTTATTATTGGGTCGGAAAAAAAGAAGGAAAAGACAGCTATCTAACCAGCGCTTTTCAACTCTCCTGTTTCTTGTCGCTTTTAATTGTTATTGTCTGTCTCCCTTTATCGTCCTGGTTATCGGCACTTCTTGAGTTAGAGATAGACTATATTTTGATACTGATTTTATCTGCTTGTCTGTGGATACCCTCTTCATTTTATAAGGAATATATTATTGCTAGAGGTGCTACTATATGGGGTAGCGTATTTGGTACCTTCATGGAGATTATCAAAGTTATTCTCTTTGTTTCAATGGCCTACTTTAAGCTGCCGCTAGTGACCATTTTTTTCTCCTTTCTTATTTATGTAGCCTTGAAGTTTTTATTAACTATGATACTCCTCAAAAACGAGGGGTTCAGTTTCTTAAGATATGACAAAAAAAGCCTCAAAGAAGTACTCTATTATTGTGTGCCTATTGCTAGTGCCGGTCTACTCAATTTTTTAGTCGATAAAATGGATCAAATTGTTCTTGCGAAATATCTAGCAACAGACGATTTTGCGTTCTATTCAATGGGCTGCTTAATGATTCCACCTCTCTATATGCTAGAAGTTTCTATCACTAAAGTACTCATTCCCAAAATATCTGAGCATCACAACCAAAAAGAGCTGGCACTCGAATATTTCAAAAAGGCCATAAGTGATAGCGCTCTCTTGCTTATTCCTGCCTGTGTAGGACTATTTGTCTTTGCAACTCCCATTGTCGAGTTGTTATATACTGATTCCTATACTGACTCTGGCGCTTTTCTTAAGATATTTGCCTTCAGCTATCTTATTTTAATAATTCCCTACGATAGTGTTTTAAGGGCAACCGGACAAACAAAATGGATTTTCAATATTAGTCTTATCATTTCCCCCCTCTCCCTGCTCGCAATCATTACGACCTCTAACTTTTTCAATGCCAAAATTGTTTTGATAACCAGTATTATTTTTAAAGCATTATTCAGATTCGCCGGACTCTATGGATCTTGCCAAGTGATGAATTGGAAATTCGTCGAAACTCTTCCACTGAAAAAACTTTCTATTTTTACGTTATTTTCTATCTTTCTAGGAAGTATCTGTTTGTCTCTCAAAAACAACTTTCAATCCTCACTTTGGTGGTTTCTAGTTTGCGGAGGAGGATTTTTTATTCTTTACTTTATTTTCCTCATATATACCTTTAAAAAAGGCTATTTCAATGAAAAATAAAGCCGTCTTTCTTTTTTCGCCTGGTCCTTTCGGAGGAGCTGAAAAGATTGTCCTTAGAGCTGCAAAGGCTATGGAAATTCCTATTTTACTAATTAAGGAAAAGAGAAACCCTAAACCTTGTGAAGAATTTATAAAAAAGCTTAGCGAACTTCATATTGAATACCTTGTAATTAATTCTTCAAGTCGATTTGACAACAAACTTATCAAAGAACTTAATTCTAAAATAAATCATTTAAATATCGATACCGTTCACTCCCATGGCATGAAAGCAAATTTCATCAATAGTTTTCTTAAAGCCAATCGAGTCGCAACTCAACATGGTAAGACCTCTCACACTCTAAAGACTAGAGTTCTCGAAAAAATAGAAGAATTGCGACTTAAGAATATACATAAACTCGTTTGTGTATCAGAAGAGATGTTTGAAAACACCAGGCATCCTCATAAAATTCTTGTGGAAAACTTTATTCCTGAACTATTAGAGTATAAACAAAGAGAAAAATCTGAAGAGGAAAGGCTCAAAGTCGTATTCATTGGTAGACTTTCCAAGGAGAAGGGAATCCTTCCTTTATTAGAAATTGCTACAAAACTTAAAGATTTTGATTTTCATATCTATGGACAGGGTGATCTAGATCATCTGATCATTAATGCGTCTAAATCCTCTCAGAATATTTATTATCATGGATTTGATTTAGAAATCTCAAAGAATCTCTACCCTTTTCATTTATTAATAATGCCCTCCTTTCGAGAAGGGCTTCCATTAGTGGCGCTTGAAGCTCTTGCCTCAGGTCTTCCTATTTTAGCGAGTCAAGTTGGGGGCCTTCCTAAGCTTTTAGACAATGACATCTTTCTGGCCAAGCCCGGAAATCCTGAAGATTTTATTCAAAAAGTTGAGTTTATTAATAATCAGTATACCGATATTCAAACGGAGATCAAAGAAATCTCTAAGACGATCAGCAGTAATTATTCTTTAAAAAACTGGATTGAAAAAACCAATGCAATCTATGAGAGTTTTTGAATAAAATTCTGAGCCAATTTCTCTTGAGCAAATTCCCTTTGTAGTCTCTCAAATGCTTTGTTAGCACGATCACGACTCTCCTGTGCATCAAATTTTAACAATGCATCTACCCATTGAGATGAGGTCTCTGCCTGCGTATACTCTTCGCCTGGCATTAGACTTGATCCTTGAGCACCCATTCCAGTCGAAAGAATCGGTATCCCCTTAGATACTGCCTCAATCAACTTAATTCTTGTACCAGAGCCATAAAAAATAGGAATAATGGAAAGATCTATTTTTTGATAGATTGAATCTAAATCCTCAACAAATCCATAAAAACTTACCCCCTCCAAACCACTATAGGTACTGACCCAATCAGAGTTTCCGCTTCCAACAATGATAAGTTCAAAATTTTGCGGCGACAGGTGTGGCCAGACTTCCTTTAAAAACCAAATGAGCCCATCTTTATTAGGAGCCCAATCTAGTCTCCCCAAAAAAAGCAAACAAATTTTATCAATACTCTTTGTAGGCTGTACCTTTTTAAAACTCAAACCTAAGGGAAGTGTCATTAACTTTGCATCTTCCTTTAAATACTCTGTATATTTAAGACGGTCTTCCTCTGATATAGGAAAGACATGATCTACAAAATGAACAACCTTCCTCTCAAAGGATCTCATCGCATAGAATTGAGTTAAAAGAAAAACTTTTTTCAAGAAGAAACGAGTCTCCCTAGCTGCTTTTTTCCAAATTTCATACTCAACATTATGAGATCGATAAATGAGTTTAGCATCAAGAGAGAGTAAGGGGACAATACTATGAAGGCCATCAGCTACCACATAATCAAATTGATTTGATTTAAAGTGTTTTTGACAAAATTTTTTGATTTGAGAACTAGAAAAACTCGCTATAGTAAGTGGTTTTGAAGGTGTGAATAAAAATGATAGGCCATAAAAAAAGATTTTTTCAATAAGTGAAATAGGAAGATTTCTCTTAATAAAATGAGCACTCTTGACCCCTAAATCCTCAATTAAGACCTCTCTGTCTTCCGTATCTTCAGGATGGCTTAACGCAAGATAGTGGATCTCAACACCCTTTGCAACTAAGCTTTTTATTAATTGCCTACTTGCAACTCTTGCGCCATCAGATGCAGGCAGAGTCCATTTTGGTGTCACCCAGAGAAGTTTCATTTTTCGAGTTCATAGATGACCGTTCCTCCTAGCTTTTTCAGAAAAGGAAAGGTTTTGAAAAGAAAATAATCCAGTTTCTCTAGAACAGAAGGTCTAGGATCACTACCTCTTCGATAAAATTTATCAAATCTAGCAAAGAGAAAAAAATAATGTTTCTTCATTTTAGGAAAGACCTTATTGATGATCTTTTCGTCAGTGGAGTTTAGTTTTCGCTCATCTTCGGTAATATGAAGCTCAAAAGACGTGTTTTTAGGAGCGAAGAATTTTACGATTTTTGTTTCTCTTATGCGATCGAGGATTCCAACGTCTACAGGCTCTCTAAAATAAGCTTTACCTCCAGTTTTAAGTACTCGGTAACACTCCCTTATGCTCAACTCAATATCTACATGATGAAGAATATCAATACCTATAATAATATTAAAATTTTCATCTGGATAAGGAAGTGTTTCCGCAGAACTCACTTGAAAATTTCCTGATTTGCCTTGATCTGTGAATAACTTTTTTGACAACTCAATATTCTTCTCACTAATATCAAAACCTTCCACAGAATACCCTATTGTGGCGAGACGGAAGGCATTTTCCCCAGGGCCACTTCCAAAATCGAGAAGTTTATCACCCGTATTAAAATTATCTATAGCAAATTTATATATCGCCCAGTAAGAATTCCATGGTCTCGTTTCCTTTCCCTCAATAACATTAACGACAGGAGAGATATCTACCTTTTGAGAAGAGTCTTTCGAGAGTTCAGCATACTGGTTATAATAGTCCCTTTCTCTTTTTTGTCTGTCGGTCAGTGTACTCGCGATCATGCCTTTTGCCCTTTTCTCTCTGTCTCCCAGGTAGCCTCTAACTCAGTGGTTAAAATTTTATAAATCGCTACCAATGAAGCTAAGTTTACAACAAAAAGGTATTGAAAAATTCTCAATAGAGGTGCTTTAACATTAGTCTTCTCCAACATAAAGCTCAAAACTACGATTAAGTAGAAAAGACATTGAAGGCCTAACAAAGTAAAAGAAAGCGAAGACGTACTCTCCACTATCACATCTAGTAAATTGAAAAATAGGGCAAGAATGGCAAAAACAGGGACGAGCCATCTTGAGACTTTATGACTTAAGAGTTGAAACGAAACTCCAGGGAACTTAAAAGGATTGAGAATACTCCTGGCAAAAATAAGTCCCGTCATTCCGCCTCGGATAACGCGCACTCTCATTTTCCACTCTTGTTTTGACTTCATGGTAGCCTCTTCAAAGCAGAGCGCTTCTTTTTCATAAACAACGCGGTAACCTTTTTGGATCATTAAAAGTGGTCCAGTGAAGTCTTCTATAATATTTGGTGGCAAATCTGTGTACAACTCTCTTCTAAAAGCCGTCATGCATCCTAGCGAGCCAGTAAGAGTTCCGAGTTTTGTCTGAGCCGTTTTGATTATGTTTTCAAATCTCCAAAATAATTTTTGACCAAAACCCATGGATGAACCTTGAGGTACCTTATAGATCAATTGCCCGGATACCATTCCAACAGAGGAGTCTGAAAAATTTTTTACTAATTCACGAACAGAGTTTGGATGATATTCTGTTGTCGCATCAGAGAAAACAATAATTTCCTCTGTAATTCTTTTTAACGCCTGATTTCGAGCTTCTGTTTTACCAAGCCTCCCCTCGATTCGAATGAGCTGGACTCGTGGAGAATTAATACTTCTGACTTTATCATCCGTCTTATCTGACGAGGCATCACTAACAACATAAACTTTAAGTTTCTCTTCAGGGTAATTTAAAGCAAGGGATTGATTCACCTTTTGCGTAATAACGTCTTCTTCGTTGTATGCCGCTATTACAAGAGCAACTGCTGGATAATTTTCGGCTTTTTTCACATTCTTATTCACAAAAGCTGAAATCAAAATCATAAAAAGAGGATAACCAAAATAAGCATAAATAATTAGGCCTATAAAGATCAAGGTCAAACTAAGAAGCATAAACTCTCCTGCAGGGAAGAAAATTTGCTATTTGCTCTTCTTTATCTTTAATTCTATTTTCTTTTAGGCTCGCCTGGGTGATAGCAAGTGCGCATAAAATATAAGGAAAAAGAAGGTAAGCGTGAGAAAGAAATGAAATTGTAACACCATAACCAACCAAACTCATAAAATATTCAGGCTCAAGCTTCCTAATGGAGTATGCTCTTTTCATTGCGTATAACCATAAGAAGAGAAATAAAAAAAGTCCCATAAATCCAGTCTCTGCAAGGATTTGCACCCATGAAGAATGGGCTGTCATATGAGTACCTTCAGTTCCTGTATCTCCATCGATAGCATAACCTGCAAAATTTTCATTAAATCCCCAGAACCCAACTCCGAAAACAGGATTTCTCACAGCCATATTAGCTCCTGCTTTCCAAAAAATAATTCTATTATTAGTAGAGCCCTCCAAGTCTGCAGCTTCCCTTTTCATAAGTGCAAAAGATCCAAACGATAAAATGATCGCTGAGGCTACTAAGTTTACGACAGCCTTACGGCTTTTTATTTGTAAAAAGAAATAACTCGCCCCCGTAAAGACGAGAGCTAACATGGCCCCTCTAGACTGAGATTTCCAAACAAGATAGCTCATTATACCACCAGCAATCACAGTTAGAATCCAATTAAAGGGTTTGAGTTTTGACTTAAGAACAAAGAATAAAATGAACGGAAGAGCAAGTATAAAAATAGCCGCAATATCATTGGAATTAGAGAGTATCCCTACACTTTCAAGTCTTTGAAACTGGTCACCTTCCATCGCTAAAGAGTTAAGGCTATTTAGATGACCTTGGTAGAAGCTGATCGCGCTTTTCTCGCATATGGCGAGAATAACAGTCATCTTAGCCACAACGAGATCCTTTCCTTTTTCAAATCCATTTTGAATAAGAAAGAATACAATGACTCCTTTCATAAAAATTTCACCAAACTTTGATATGGCCAAAGCCTGATTTGAACTAAAAAACGCCGAAAGAAACACCCAAGCTGTTAGAAATCCAATAATGACCGATCCCAAATTAAACCTAAAAGATAAATCTTTTTTGATGAGTTTATAACCAAAAATAACTACGATCGTCAGATAAAACAAATCACGTGGCATTGTCTCGACGAGAGCGTTATCCAATACCTCCCAGGGACGTGATAGTAGCATATAGATGAAAAGGCTAACTGCGTATTTTGGTCCTAATAATGACATCGTAATTAATAAAGCAAATTCTATGGCATAGAGAACCCCAGCTTGTCCTAGACCTTCGACAAAATTAGCTGTGAGACCAACTGAGCAGCAGACTAGAATAAGTCCCAAAAACTGCTTAGAGCTAGATGAGATTTTAGACCTTATCAAATCTCTTTCATGATAAATTGAAATTGAAAAACCCAGGATCACTAAGCCTAGGAATATTTGTTGTATCTCAATGATAAATTCACTTAACTGATCCATAAAAACTAAGTTATTTTTTCGCCCATGTGAGATTCATCTTTATCTTGGCTCGAATTCATCATTTTTACACTTATTTCTCCTAAATAGAGAGTATTCAATTCACGAGCTTCTGAAAGTAATAATTCTCCTCGTCCGGGGATGAGCACTTCCTTGATAAAAACATAGATAAATGAAAATACTAAAGCTAGAAGAAAGCCAACGGCTGCGAATAACCTTTTCTTTGGCCAGATTGGACTAGTGGGAAGATAAGGCCTTTGAGTCACTCCAATATAGGACTCAAGTGATCTCTTTTCAATATCTAGCGCCATCGTAAAATCATGATATTTTGTATAAAACTTACTTGTAATCTGCTCACTAATCACCTTCTCCGAAGGCATCGTTAACGCTACCAACTCTTCAGAGGCAAAAGAGCTTTGAGAGAATTCCTCTAACCACAATTCTATAGTTTTTTTACGTCGCGATAATTCCCTTAGCTTAGGGTGAGAACTATTATACTGTTTAGAAAGAGCAGACATATTAGCATCTATTTTCACAAGCTCTGCTCTTAAAACATCTGGCGACTTTGAGGCGAGAGCCTTTTCAGACCCTTTAGTTGAAATATTCTGAGAGGCACTAAAAGCTTGAAGCCTTGAGAGCATCATTTGTTTAACCATCTCAATTGTTGCAATTCTACTATCTACAAACTGGGATTTTACTTTAGCTAAAGTTTTTTCAGCAATTTTTTTAGCGACATAAGGATCAGAATCAGTAAAAGTTATTTTATAACTTTGACCTCCTGTAGAAAACGCTGAGAAGCGATCACGAAGTAGCTGTCTATTTTTAGCAAGTGTTAGTTCATCTGTATCGAGACTATAAAAGTTGTACTCTTTTGCCACCTCATCAATAAAGTCATCATTGATCGCTTCTTTGACCATTGAGTCTATAGTAAAGCGCATCTCAGGAATATTATAAACTCCAGGAATGATTTCAGAGATAAGTGGATTTTTGAAGTATTTAGAGTAGACATTGATTTCAAATTCAGACTTATACTTCTTAGTTAAGAATTGAGTTAAAGAAAAAGAAAACCCTAAGACAAAAATAAAGATAAGAACGATCGAAACAAAATATTTTTTTAGAATAAGTAATAAATCTTTTACAAGTATTTTTTCATTTGCTTCAGTTCTCATTATGCCTTCCCTCCGATAGCGACAATCCCGGCAATTTTAAGCTGAGCATCTTGAATCATATGAGTCAAAATTTTTTTAGATGTAGGTAAAAGAGAAGACTTTGATCTCAGAATAAAAGCCGCTTCTAGATCTAATAAAGGCAAACTCGATTTTTCTGTTTGCAGCTTCACATGAGGGAGCGCAAAGATAAAATCATAATGTTTGAGACACTCATTCTGATAAATTTTTAACTCTCGCTCCTGCTCGTTTGGTTGAGAAGGTAAAAAGTCTAAAGTCGAAATATTGGTATAATCAGCTGACGAATCACTTTGTGCAGGATTGAAATCCAACACTAAAATATTATGCCCATAGGTCTTATTCAATTCACGAGCTAAATAAACAGCACTTGCCTTGAGTGGCTCTTTAGCGTAATCGGCGGTGATAAGATATGTCCTTTCAGACTGGTTTCTTAAAACAAAGTCCATATTACGAACGACCTCAGAGGCAAGAAAATCTAATTCATGTGCTAAACTCATAAATACCCTTTGGTGCATCATACTACCGCAGTGCATAATACCTAAGTTAAACCTTAACTACTTGTAATTTTTACAAAAAAAAGGCCTCCTCTCAGGAGGAAGCCTTGAAATATACGATTGAATTATCAACTAGTTAGAGTCAAATTCTGCAGTTGTAACACCACCATTAGTAATTGAAAACGTATTCCCAACCCACTTAACTTGTCCATCCACTACTCTTTGAGCGAGCAGAAGTTTTACCTTATTCTGTGAAGTCACTGCAAGAACTCCGTTTTTCTTAAAGAATTTTCCTACAAAATCTAAAACAATAAAACCATTGTCAGCAGAAAAATTCACTGAATATACACCTGGAAGAAAGCTCTGTACTGAGAGTGTACCAGGAATTCCAAATATTGAACCTCTCATAGAACCAATCACTGAATTGTCATCAAGCTCTGTGGCAACTTCACCTCTAAAGACGTTACTCGCAGAGAAAGTCTGTTTTCCGCTAAATGTAATTTCCTGAGCAAGAGTAGTTTGAATTGTTCCAGATACTGCCCCTGTCGCTCTATCAAATGTTAAACTCATCTCTGAACTAAGAGATCCATTTGATATCCTTTTTCCTGAAATAACATTCCCAACCAAGGTTGTGCTTGAGTATTCAAATGCCACTCTATTATAAGCTGAATTTATAAACCTAACGACGAGATTTTCTTCTGAGGTTGAATCTAGAACAACAATTTTATCAAAACCGAATTGTCTTGCTGGCGCACTATCAATTTGAACCGAGTAGACACCCTCATGAGCTGGATCTAGATTCGTCAGTTTTACTGTAATATCAGAAGCAAGGGAGTTGATAGCTCTCACAACCCAAGCTTCATCGCCTGCACTCGATGAAATGGCAGCTGCATTTTGAGCAAATAAAACAAGTTCAGATAAATCATTAAGATTCTCAACTTCTGAAAGTGTACTGGCCCAATAAGTTATGACTTCATATCTCTTCGTTTGGTTATCCAATTGAGCGAACAAGCGCAGTAAATTTGCAGCGTCAATCTCAGAGTACTTAGCTAAATTGAAAACTGAGTTATTCAACAATGTACTTGCCTCTCTAATAACCCAATCAGAATCTCCTGCCTCTTGGCTTAGTGCCTTAAACTCTGCCGCCGAAGCCACAAGATTGTTTAGAATTTTTATGTCAGTTGATTCTTTGTAAGTTGTTACTAAACCATTCGTATAATTATATCGTTGGTTTTCGTTCAGCTCTCCCAGAGCCTCCAGAGTGACATCAATTTGACATACTGGGACTCCACAAACATCAGTACCGTCTTCTAGAGGCCCCTCTCCTGCGAATGCAATAGTTGCTATCGCTACCTGAGCCAATGCAAATTTCCTTAGGTTAAACATATCTTACTCCTATTACCTTTATTATTCAGTTACTGTTATTCTTTTCTTTAAAACTTCTCCACTGTGCATAACGACTTTAATTTCAATCTGCGCAGGGAAATTAATTCTTCTTGCTCTTACTCGAGCGCTAAAGTTTTCTGATTTTCTAAAACTCTTAATCGGTGCTTGCCTTTGATTTAAAAAACTATAAGTAGCACTTTCAACTTCTCCCATTCTATTATTTGGGTCAGTAAACTTAAAATGGATTCTACTCCCCACATATTCAGCCGTAATAGAGAAGTCATCACGAGAAACAAGCTCACTGGTGCTTATATTTCCAAGAACAATTCGTTCTAGATCATCAAGCCTCACGAGTGAATTATAGTGGGCACGAAGCATATTTCTAAAATCTCTTAAATAGTAAAGTTCACTTTCAATCAACTCCCCAACAGGGAGTGTTCCATTTGAAAACTCAGCCAACTGTCCACGAACAAAGCTCTCAGTGGTATCACTTATGTTTTTTTCCGCCAAAAAGAAGTCTACGGAATTTTCTAGCATACTTTTTCTCGTATAAGCGTTATTGTAAACTGTTGTACGAACAGCCTCGAGCCTAAGTTCTGCATCTCTTGCTCTCGATCGCTCCATTCTCACATTAGACAGGTATCCAAAACCTATTCCAGAAAAACTTAAAATTGACCACTGAGCAGATCTTCTAGAGTCGTAAGCAGCATAAACCGTTTGCTCCGCCGCTTTAACCTCATAAGATCTCTGTTGAGCCATTAAAGCTAAGCTTTCAGTATTCAGGTTATAGTCCTCGGCACTTAGAAAACTTGCCTCAGGTTGAAGCTCTAAATTTTCATAATAGGGCATATTGAGGAGGATCTTCATGGCTGTCTTTTCTTCAGCTAAATATCCTTCAAATTTCAAATACTCATCTCGCAAATTTAGAATACGAAATCTCAGACTCGAAAGTTCCTCTGCTGACCTCACACCAACTTCTGCTTCTGTCGTTCTCGCTTGTAATAATTCTTCCATAAGGTTGAGTTCAAAACGGGCAAGTTTCAACATACTCTCTTCTTTAAGTATATTATAGTAAAGAAGTGCTGATTGGTTTCTAATGTTTTCTCTGAGAGCTTTTAAACTCCAAGACTCAGCATTTCTCTGATGTCTGGCACTTGCTACGGCAAACCATTTTGAGGGAATTGAAGTCACAAGTTCGACCAAAATTAAATTTGTAAAAGAGTTGGTAAAATATATGATACCGACATCACCCAGCCCGTATGGGAAAAAATTTGCTCGAGCAAGCGCAATTTTACTTTGGGCTTGATAGAGTCTTTCATAGGCAATTTGCACGTCAACGTTTTCTCCTGCTGCAAGTTCTTTGACTTGCTCAAGATTAAGCGCTGTTTCTTTTTGCTCCAAAACTTCGTTTGTTTTATCAAATATTCTTAAGGCGTACTCGCTTCCAAAGCTTGGTAGAGCGAAAGCCAAAAAGAGAATTGATGAAATTAATTTCTTCATTTCACTCTACCTTATAAGTTTACATCTGTTATGAGTTCTAAAGTTTGACCACTTCTAAACACAACCAGTGCAGTAATTGTTTGTCTTCCCGAGCGACCTCTTACTCTTGTTTGAAGTGAAAGATTTCCCGTAGTGTTGAGAATTCTATAGTTAAAGATATCTCCACCATAATTGATACTCACCACTTCATTTGCAAGCGAATCAGAAATCTCTAGGTCTGCGATAACTCTATTTCCTCTCCAAGACCCATCTACTCTGGCAGCAAGTTGGATACTCTCTAAATCTTCGGCAGATAATTCTCCTCCAGCCGTATCTTGCCCAACAAGCCTTTTTATTTCAGCGATTTCAATCTCTTTTTCCATTTTAAGAGTAGCGAGATCTCTTTGTTCTTGTAAAACAGCCCTTTTAGCCTCTGTTAACTCTTCTAGACTTGCTTGGCTCAATTCATATAATTCTTGCGTTCTAGAAGCTTCAATTTGCGCAGCTTGAATAATCTCAACTTGATTAGCTATTCTTTGATCTAAGTTCGCGATTGTAGTGTAAGCAAGATTTAATTGGTTTCCGATACTTGTTCTAAGTTTTTCTCCTTCCAATTGAATTTCTCTCAATCTTGCTCTTTCTAGGCTGATACTGGCAGGATATCCAAATCCTATTCCACTAAAACTCACAAATGACCATCTAGCTGAAGAAGTCATATATTGAGCAGCTTGTTGCATAAAAAAGTTTGCTTTCAATTCGGGTGAATTTGCAAGTGCTTGCGCGATTGCATCGTCAATATTTGAAGGAATCTCATCTACTGACTGGGGAACATAATCTGCTAAAACAACTCTCTCCCCTGGCATTCTATTGAGAGATAAACTCATGGCTTCTAAGTTGATGTCTATGATAGAGTCGAGGGCAAGGATGTCGTTCTGATGTTGAAGTAGTGCTCTTCTCGCAGTAAACGTATCCGTAGCACTACCAGCTCCAAGTGTTTCCATATCGACAGCTCGAGAATATAGTGCATTTAATAGTTCTTCTTCCTCTTTATATGACTCAAGCATTATCTCTTGATGTTTAATACTTATATAATTAGCAGTCAGATCTCTCAGAATATTAAGCTTGATGGCTTCGGTGGTGTAGCGTTCAGCTACTGCCAACTCTTGACTAGCTTCATAGGTAAACCAATCTGATGGAGTCGGCACGACCGAATAAAGTAGACCAACGGTACTGTTATAATAGATAAGTTGGAGGTTTAAACTCGGGAGGAACTCTCCTAATTTCACACCGACATTGTGATTAGCCTGATAGTATTTTTCGTATTGAATTTTGATATCAAGATTTTCATTTAAAACTTCACTTCTTAGCTGTTCTAAGGTCAATTCGTTTGCAAAAGAGCTAAAAGACGAAAAACCAATTAATGCAGAAGCGAGCACCCCTCGAATCGCTGACAATTTCATGTATTCTCCTAAAATTATGCTTATACTAGTTCAAGGTTGTACACTTTTTTGGAAATCAAAAGAAGGATGAAGGACAAAGTGGGTAAAAACTACAAAGATGTTCTTGGTCGATAGATTTGATTCAATCCATTCCAATAACCTCGAAAATTCAAGGAGTTTTGGGTCCAAACGAAATCAGGCTTTCTATTGTCTAGCCATTTACCACCTATGATATTGCCGTGGCGATCCAAGTCCAATAAATATGAGTAATTTTGATCGACATAGTAACCACGTTCAGTTCCGATGACTGGATCAGTAGTTGGGGCAATCGCAGCAGCAAAATTTAAAACAGCTCCAACCCATAGGACTCTAACCGTACCTCTAGTCGCATTTTCACGGGTTTCATACTCTTCATAGATATCATACGAATAAGATCTTGGTACATGATTCCAAACTTCAAAAAGAGGGTCTATATCGGCAATAAAGCTTTGCTTTCGAAGTCCTATGAGATTTGTAAACACGAGGTGAAATGCCGCGGGATCAACATCAGCACAGTCTCTTTGCCTACGCCTGGGAATATTGTCCCAATCGCCCTCATAGCATCTTCGTCCCAATTGCTTAGTGGATGCCCTCCAAACTTTTGCATATTGATAAGCTAAGAGCGCTTTGACGTCACTGGAGTAGAAGTCAATTTTAACTCCATCTCTATTTATGACCGTTGTATTTAGAGGCTCAGGATGATTCAGAGAAGCTGGTGCAACTCCATGACAAATACCAAACCAGGTAGTGTCATTGGGAGAATAATCTCTCCATTCTCGCCTAACCGTGGGATAATCATAGCGCCCCATATAGATATCATATTTCTCAGCTGGAGAAAGTTCTGCTCGTTTATGGGCCGGTAGATCTCTCAATTCCGAGGCATCTAGTAGTTTATAACGAAAATTCTGTGGATCTCCTGAGCTCCATCGGTGAGCAATCCCACTTTGATTGTGCGGCCAGTGATTACCTGGCCAGGCTATAAAATTTTGATCGATCTCTCCACTTGATGGAAGCGAATCAAAATGCGTGACTAGATTGTTCACAAAATTGTGGGGATTATTGTACCGCGGCCAAGCCAGAACAACTGAAGTTGAAAGTAACAGCCAAAATAACAATAAAATTCGCATAGAATCTCATTATCCTCTTTTTAGACAGGATTCAAGTACATGAGGCTTTTTTACATAGATTCAATATTTTGGAAGAGTTAAGGGCCTTCTAGTGTGAAGGCCCTCATATTTTATTCAGCAATAACTTTTAGTTCAATCAAATCAATACTCCCAGTATCTCCATGAGTGGGTAGTACATCTTCAACAATGACAGTCCATTCCCCATCAGTGGCCTGTCCAGCTGTATACTCTCTAGATATATCTCTAGTCGATGGTAGAGCTCTCGTATCGATATTATCTGAGGTGGTTAAAGCTAGATCCTGAGTGGAAATAGTATAAGTATTATCCATTTCCCTAGCTGATCGTCCCTCGCGATCTCTTAAAATAATCACGTGTCCTTGCGGGCTTTTCAGCTTAATTGAGATATCTCCCAAGTAGGAATAAGACATTTTAATCTTTACCTGAATATCTTTTACTATTCTTCCCGCACCAATGCTAACAGGAAGCGACTTTTCCACGACTGGATTTTGTCTATCATTGATAGTATTTTCTCCGGTTGCAGTTACTGTCGCATCATTTACGATTTGCCCTGGAAGGGCTGGACCTGTACTCATATCAGTTCGCTCAATGGCAAAGTCTCCTTCAGGTGCGCTATTCACCTTATCTAAGATTCTCTGAAGTCTCACTGTACCTATATCACTAATGCTCATTGCGGAGGTAAAGACAACTGCTCCAGAATCTTTTAATGAAGCACTCATAACAACATGATCTCGATCAATTGTTCGCCCCCACCTGTCAATCCGCTCAGCTTTTATTACTGGAACCGCAATTGTGGGGTCTACTTCAAGAAAAGTGAGTCTTTCTTCTTTATCATGGCTTAAAACCAAGGCTCGATTTGAGCTTTGAGTTTCAACTACGATGTCGACTAATCCTCTTCTATTATTTCTAGGATAATAAGTTGCATAAACACCTGTTTCATCTGCAAGTCTTGAAACTGAATAGGAATCACTTAGATCTCCCCAAAGAAAGATTCTCTCTCCATTTCTTTTGGCCCGTTCATAAGTTGCACGAATACTATTTCCATAGCGCGCGTCTCTGAAGTTCCTTCCTCGATATCTGTGGCGCCCTCTAAATTCTCTATCCTCTTCACTAAACCTTGCATCATTAAAATTTAGGGCATTGGGAAAAGCTCCTACAAAAATATGAGTTGCGGCAACTCCTAGGTTCCTATCGTAAGTTTCTACAACTGAGCCATCTCGAAGCTCTTCTATTAGCCTTGAACTAGAATTGCTAAGAGTTTGCATTCTTCTTTCAATTGCAGTGACAGCACTTTCTTTAGTAGCAATCCGTCCAGTGCTTGCGTTCTCCCTAGCTTGAGCCTCAGCTTTATTTGCTTCTGCCTGAGCTTTTTGATTTTGTTGAGCAGTTATTTCTCCTGAGATCCTAGTGATATTTGCATTAGCCTGATTTAAATTTCTTGTTGCCGTTGATAAATTAGACCTTAATGTTCCTAGCTGAGCATTCGCTCTATCAAGTCTGGCTTTTGCTGTATTTGCCTGAGAGACTAAACCTTCATAATGAGATTTTTGAGAATTAAAATTAGGTGTTAGGCTTGTAATTCTGGAGTTCAATGTTGCAATCTCTCCAGGAAGTGTAGACACTTGAGTATTGGCATTATTTAGGGCTTCTTGGGTTGCCACTTTTTCTGCCTCTTTTTCAGCCACTGCTTTTTCAGCTAATACAACTGCCACCATCTTTGCTTCCAGTCTTTGAACATGATCTGCATCTATATCGAGGGTCCTTCTTAATACTCTTCTCGCTGCTGCATAAGCAGAGGACTGACTTCTTTCATAGACCTCAACTCGAGTTCTTGAACTATTTCTATATCTAAAAAAACTTGGCGTTGAATTTTGATTGAGTCTTCTGCGAATCATTTCTCCTCGGTTTCGTGGAGGAGCAGCCGTTGCACTTGCGGATGAAACTCCTTGGGCCATCGTTTTCATCTCGGTCATCATCTGACGAGAACTATTCTCTAGCATTGTCCAGCCTCTTTGATTTTCAAGGCTTCCTCTTTCTATTCTTCTTCTCGTTGCATTTATTTGAGCTGTGAAAGATGACTCTGCTCTGGTCACAGTCGAGTTTAATCCTGGTAGGGCTCTATTTATAGCACTGAGCTCACTTGTTTTTTGTCTCGCGGTGGCTTGGACCTGTCTGAGTTGCTCATTTTTTCGATCTCTTTGGGAAACAACTCTTTCATATTGAGTTTTTGTCGCCTGGAAAGTACCACTTAGATAATTATTTTGTGCTGCAAGCTTTTGATTATAACTTCGTTGAAGTGGTACGATTTCACCTTGCTTCGCTGCTATATTTGAATTGATAGATGCTATTTGAGTTTGAAGATTCGACTTATTTGCTTCTTGAGATTGCTTTTGAGAAATCAATTCAGGAATAGATCTGTTAAGGGCCGTGATGACTCTTTGAGCGGCAGCTTTATCACTTTGCGCGACCCTTTTGTTCTCCCTTTCCGCTCTTAACGCTCGTTGCGCTCCTTCCAAATCTTGTTCGGCAATATCTAAATCAATCCAACTATCTTCAAGTGAAATCTTATTGGACATATACTCACAGAATTGAGCTTGAAGTTCTCTTGTCTGGTCCCTATTTCCACGCCTACTTCCACTATTAAACTCGTCACAATTAAGACGATCCTCTTGTCCTCTTCTTTCTAAGGCTTCACTTGAGTCTGTAATAATATGACCGCTTATACCACCTTGACGACCTCGCCTTCTCATTTCATCTTGGGCCATTGCTGAAGTCGCAAATTGAGCCACCAACGCCATTGCAAGCACTCTGTTCACTTTCATTGAAGTTCTCCTGGAATTTAGAATTTTTGCATAAAGGGGGGGCTTGGTTTCAATTCATATCTTAAAAAAAAAATAAAAAATTATCTAAGAAATTGAAATATTGACTGAGGGTGTATCAGTTTTAGACGATTTTAAAATGACTCATAAAGCGACAATAAAAATAGGCACTTCAGAAGAAAAAAAAATACCAATTTGAGCTAGACCCTTGTAAACACTTGAAATCAATTAGGTAAAGAATATCTTAATAATTGCATAATTTTAATGTGTTAAACTATTTCCAAAGGAGTCCGACAAGAATAGTATGAGAAACTTATTGATCCACATTCTCTGTATGATTATCTTCCTATCTTGCTCGGGAGGGAGTGGATCGGAAGGTTCTGGTGGAGAACTTTTTCAATCAAAAACTATCTCAAATGTTTTTGTACTCGATCTACCGACTGGTAAAACTTATAGTGATGGTGAGAATATTGATATTAGCCTTGATCATTCTCAAATTATATCTGTTTCAGGAGCACCTCGCTTAACTCTCACTATTGGTAGCACAACTAAATATGCAGATTATTTAACCGGTGACGATTCACGTACAATTGTTTTTCGCTATACTGTCCAGTCATCTGATCAAGACTTAGATGGAATTGAAATAAATAGCCAAATTGATCTTAACGGCGGTTCTCTGGATTACACCTACCAAGGTGAAGTTCAAGCCGCTTCACAAAGCTTCAGTCTTAAAGATTCGTCAGGAATAATTGTAGATACTGCCCTTCCTGGACCAGAGATTACTAACTTTATAGAGCCATTCAATGGGACCTATGCAGAAGGAGCTGAACTTCTTTTTCAAGTCAATTATGAAGCAGACGTAAATATAACAGGAAATCCAAGGCTTGCGTTAACAGTTGGCTCTAGTACGACATTTGCAAATTATTCGTCAGGTGATGGTAGCTCTTCAGTTATTTTTTCTTACACCATTCAAGCGGGAGATGATGATTCCGATGGGATAGCACTTGCTTCAAATTCAATTCAACTTAACGGTGGAAGTATTCAAGCAGTATCAGATAGTGCTAATGCTAATTTAGATGTCTCTAGTTTTTTAGACTCGATGGCATCAGTGATTGTTAATACGAGTTCTGGAATTACAGCTCCCGATCAAGTGGCTAATCTATCCACCGCTCCGACAACAAGTAATACAACTCTTGCTCTTTCTTGGAGCGTTCCAAACGATAACGGGACGACTATTTCGTCATACGCTGTTCAATACAGAGAACAAGGAAGTATAGATTGGACCAACCTAAGTCCAAATCCTAGTTCGAATTCCACTTCAGTTTCAGGACTTATCGAGGGAACAACTTATGAATTTAGAGTGGCGGCTAATAATGGTTTACTTGGTCCATGGTCGGATGTTGAGACGGCTGAGATTTTTGACATCGCTTCACTAAGTCCAATTGCTTGGTTAAGTGCGACGAGTATTACCAATGGTGGAACTGAGCCAACAGATGGTGATAAGATTGCAAGCTGGGAAGATTTAAGTGGAGCTGCAAGTGCCGCGACTGAATCTGATCCAGATGAGCAACCAATCTACGAAGAAGATGTATTCAACGGACTTCCAGCAGTTCGATTTGATGCCTTAACGAGATCACTAGAGGGAACATTTACTCGAGTCAGCAATAATGGATTAACTGTTTTTATCGTTGCAAAAATGGATGCTAACAATCCTAGAAAATGTCTTTTCGAATTTTACTCTGACAACGGAAACCAAAATGACCATCGTGGATTCTTTTTTACTTATGGTATGAACGAGGCAAATACAAATCATAATCTCGATGATACGACTTTTAACTTATGGACTGCCTACGATACTGGGACTCATACAGACCTCTGGGAAAATGGGCAAGTCATTTATTCTAATAACCAAAACTGGCAAGGGAAATCAACCGCATTTACCGGAGCTGGAGCCTATGTTTTGGGAGATGATCAAACAAGTGGTGATCAATTTAATGGTTATATCGCTGAGTTCTTGATTTTTGATAATCAACTATCAACTTCTGATCGTGAAAAAGTAGAAACTTATCTTAAGAATAAGTGGGGGACACCTTAGAATCCCTCCAAAATTGACAGTTATTTTTTGCAATATTCTACGTATATATTATAAGGAGAGAAAATTCCTGCTCTAACCTCCCGAAATTTAGTACTCGGAAATTATTTTTTTTCAGTGATTTATAATAGTTAGGAGGCTTTTGCCGATAAGAACATGGGGGACATTTAGAATTGCGTAAATTGATTATCTTATCAATA